>Ga0182015_10006394_pt1 | contig 11860 bp, 9 predicted proteins | sample 712P3MmetaG_FD_120478 | JGI IMG/M metagenome (GOLD analysis project Ga0182015, IMG submission 120478) | Permafrost microbial communities from Stordalen Mire, Sweden - 712P3M metaG | ecosystem: Environmental > Terrestrial > Soil > Wetlands > Permafrost | place: Sweden: Stordalen | collected...
CACCGCGGTGACTGTAGCCAACCGGTCGTGTTTCGCGTGGAAGGCGAGCAGCTTGTCGATATTGATATCGGCGACGCCGTCGCCGTAGGTGAGGCAGAACGGCTGGTTACCCAGGTAATCGCGCACCCGAAGCAGTCGCCCGCCGGTCATGGTCTCGGCGCCGGTATTGCGTTTGAAGGCGCGCTGGCCGCGAAGCATTTCGTAGAGGATGCTGCCGAAACTGAAGATGTCGGAACGGTGGTCGACGGCTACGCCGCGAACCTGTTCGGGGGACATGTAGCCGAGTGTTCCGAGAACTTGTCCGGCGTCGGTTTGGGTGGCGACGACGGTAGCACCGTCCACCGCGTCGAGAGGCTCGCGGGAGCGGAGCTTGGCCAGGCCGAAATCGAGGATTTTGATTTGGCCGCTGCGAATGACGAAAACGTTTTCGGGTTTTAGATCGCGGTGGACGATGCCCTGGTCGTGGGCGGCGGACAGGCCGTTTGCGAGCTGAACCGCAAGCTCGATGGCCTTACGCGTGGGCATTCCGGTGGCAGGAATACGATCGCGAAGAGTTTCGCCTTCGAGGAGTTCGGAAACGATGTAGTGAATGTTGTCGGATTGTCCGACGTCGTAGATGGAGACGATGTTGGGGTGATTCAGGGCGGCTACGGCGCGGGCTTCCTGTTCGAAGCGGCGAAGGCGTCCGGGGTCGTTGGTGAAGGAGGCGGGGAGAATTTTTAGCGCTACGTCGCGCATCAGGCGAGTGTCGCGGGCGCGATAGACTTCGCCCATGCCGCCGGAACCGATCAGCGCGATGATTTTGTAGGGACCGAATTGCGTGTCGGCTGGATAGGGCATTTTTTAGGCGCGGGGATTATAACGCGAGTGGGGAGATTTTGGGTGGGGGCGTTGAGTTAGCTCAGGATGGGTATTTGGTTTAGCGGAGAAAAACCGGCGGGCGGGCGCAGGTTCGACTTAGTGGGTTGTGTTGTGTTGGTGCTGAATCTAAACCCCGCCCTCTGGACCCTTCGAAACTCAGGGCAAGAGAGGGCGGCTACAGGTCGTCAGGGTGGAGACGCTATGGCATTTTTTCAGGGTGGGGTGCGGTGGTTACCGGGGCGGGTTCGGGAATTGGGCGAGCGCTGGCGGTGCGGCTCGCGGCGGCGGGCTCGGCAGTGGCGCTCGCGGATGTAGACGAGATGGGATTGATGGAGATAGCCGCTTCGATTTCCGGAAAGCGGGCGGCGATTACTACGCATGTTGTGGATGTGGCGGATGAGGCGGCGGTGCGGGGATTCGCGGAGGACGTTTCGGCGCGGCACGGGCGGGTTAGTTTGCTGATCAACAATGGGGGCGTGTCTTTGTTCGGAACGTTTGAGGAAGTCTCGCTGGAGGATTTCCGATGGTTGATGGGGATTAATTTATGGGGCGCGATTTATGGGGTTCGATATTTTTTGCCGATCTTGCGGCGGGAGCGGCGGGCACACGTGGTGAATTTGTCGAGCTTGTTTGGGTTAATTGCGCCGCCGGGGCAAATGGCGTATTCGACCAGCAAGTTTGCGGTGCGGGGATTTACGGAGGCTTTGCGGCACGAGTTGGCCGGGAGTTCGGTGGGGGTGTCTTGCGTTTATCCGGCCGGGGTGCGGACTGCGATTGCGCGGAAGGGGCGGGTGGGGGCTGGGGCAGCGGCGGGGACGCGAGAAGCGGGAGTTGCTGCGTTGGATCGGGTGGCTCGGATTTCGCCGGAGGAAGCGGCTGGGAGGATTTTGTTGGGAGTGGAACGCGGAGAGGGGCGGATTTTGATTGGAGGGGCGGCTCGCCGGATTGATTGGTTGCAGAGATTGCGGCCTGGGAATTATTGGAAGACTTTGGCGAAAAGGTATGAGCGGGGATGAGGGATTTTCTGTCTCTACCGGAGTTTTTCGAGTTGACCGGAGTGGGCGGCGACTAGGGAGTTGTATCGGACGTGGGTTACGTGGATTTGGCGCGGCGGGGGCGTTGCTTGGCGGAGATGGATTTGATTATTGTGGGGCCTTTGCCGGTGGTGGGGAGTGGAAACTTGCCTTGGGCTGTGGCGGCGCGGAGTAACGATTCTACTTTGGGATTTGTCAGCGTTTTGGCGCTTTCGAGAGTTAGAAAGCGAACCTGGTTGCCGCCGCCGTGGAGTAGTTTGTCGGGATCGGAGAGCTTGGCACCGTAATAGAAACAGAGCGAGACGCCTTTTGCTTGAGATGCCAGCGAGACGATGCAGCTGGAAGCGCGGTCGGTAGCACAGAAGCCGATGGCGAGGAAGTTGTAGTTGTCGTAGACCAGTTCGAAGGCGGTCGGGAAACGCTTGCGGAGGGCAGCGCGGCAGGAGCGGATTTGTTTGGCTACGGTGGGATCGAATTTTGCGATGAAGGCCGCGAGTTGCTTGGCGGGAGGTTCTTTCGAGATGGGCTGCGATGTTTTCTTCACGGAGAGCTCCGAGCCGGATATAGTACCCGATTTTATGTCTGTGGCGAGAGGCAATGATGGCAAAGATTACCGGATTGGGTGGGGCGTTTTTACGGGCGGCGGATCCGAAGGCTCTTTACGCGTGGTACGAGGAGCACCTGGGAATCGCAGCTTCGTACGGAAGTTTTCTTTTTCCGAAAGAGATGCAGCGGGCTCATGTTGCAGTGGCATTTTTTCCGAAGGGTTCGGATTATTTCCCGGTTGCGCAGCCGGCTATACTGAATTTTCAGGTGGATGATCTGGATGGAGTGTTGGAGAAGTTGAAGGCGGCCGGAGTGGTTGTCGATCCCAAGACCGAGGATTACGAGTACGGGCGGTTTGGGTGGTTTGTGGATTCGGAGGGAAATCGGGTGGAGCTATGGGAACCGGCGGGGTGAACAATCCTCCGGTGCAACGGCTTTGCATGGTGAGGAAGGGAGAGGCCATGATCGGAGACACAGCCAGGAATAGCTGTGCCGCTGAACCTGGCCTGGTTTTGACTGGCGTGGAGGTGGGGGATATACTCCGCGAGAAATTGGAATAGCCGGAAAGGATTGGACACAGCGGGCGCTCGGACACGGAGTTCACGGGGAAGAGGTCGAGATTGACGACTGCTCGGCTGGCTGGACATCGGGGGAATGAATATGGCGTTTGTGCGGGCGGTTGCAGTGGGAGAGATTCCGGCTGGGACTATCAAAGAAGTGGATGTGGCGGGGAAGGCGGTCGCGGTGGCGAATGTGGGCGGGGAGTATCACGCCATCGACAATACGTGCGTGCATCGCGGGGGACCGCTGGGGGACGGGCCGCTGGAGGGTAAAATCGTTACATGCCCCTGGCACGGGTGGCAGTATGATGTGACGACCGGGAAGGTTATGCAGAATCCGTCGGTTGGAGTGGCTTGCTACCGGGTGGAGGTCAGGGCCGGAGAAGTATTCGTCGACCTGGGTGCATAGCCTACCAAGGTGTTGATAAGAAGGTCTTTAGCGAGAGTTAAGCGACGTTGGAGTTCCGCGGAGCGGAAAACTCGCGATTTTTGGGTGATTGATGGCGCTAACCCTCATATTTTGTTTCGCTTTTGTGCTGCCGACGTGTATAGTCCCGTCTCGAATAATCGATGGCGCTACCGACCTCGCAACGACATTACTGGATCTTCAGCGCTGACCCGCATCACTACCATTGGGATACGCTTTTCGTAAAAGGTAAGGAGATGTGGCACGGCGCCGCCGGGAAAGCGGACGCTATTCGTGCGCTCAAACAGGTGCGTAAAGGCGACCGGGTGCTGTGCTATCACTCGGCTCCGGAACGGTCGTTATATTCGATCGCGGAGGTCACCCGCGACCCCTACCCCGACCCGCATGACCGAAATGGGAAAAATCTGGTGGCGGACTTGCGTGCATTTGACCGGTTGCCGCGGCAGATCGCTTTGACGGAGTTGCGGACCAATACGGCGCTGAAAAAAGTGAAGATGCTGAAGAATGTGCGGCTACTGATCTCGCCGATTACGGACGTAGAGTATCAGGAAATTTTGCGGATGGCCGGGATTGTGGCGACCCCTGGGATACCGCTGCCGTAAATTTGTGCGACGTTACGAGGCATGACACTCCTTCCGCAGGATTTACATCGGATCCATCGAGACGATCTGCTTTCGAATATTTCCACGAACCTTGCTTCCGGGAAGACGCGCGTGCTGGACCTGAGTTACGCGATCAACGACAAACTGGTGACTTGGCCGGGCGATACGCGCTGGTTCGAGGCGCAGGTGAACTCGACTGTGGAGAAGAACGGATACTTCACGCGCAGTTTCTGGATGCTGGAGCATTATGGAACGCATCTGGATGCGCCGATTCACTTTCCGCCGGGAACGGTGAGCGTCGATAAGATTCCCACGAAACAATTGTTCGGGCCGGCGGTTGTGCTGGATGCGCGCGAGGACGGGGCGCGGGATGCGGACTATCTGCTAAACGTGGGGCCTGTTGCGGAGTGGGAGAAGCGGCACGGGCGCATTCCAGAAGGCGCGATCGTGTTGCTGCGCACGGGTTGGTCTGCGCGGTGGCCTGATGCAAAGCGGTACCGAAATGAGGATGCGCAAGGACGCATGCACTTTCCGGGATTTTCGGTTGAGGCAGTGCGATTGCTGATGGAACGAAAAGCGAGCGGGTTGGGTTGCGATACGATTAGTGCGGATTATGGAGCTTCGGAAGATTTTGCGGTACATCATCTGGCGCTGGGGGCTGGACTGTATCACCTGGAGAATCTGGCCGATTTGAGCGAAGTGCCGGAGGCGGGAGCGTTTTTGATTGTGGCGCCGATCAAGCTGGAAGGCGGGTCGGGTGGGCCGGTCAGGGTGTTTGCGCTGGTGGGGGAAGAGTCGAGGTAATGGGGTAATGAAGTAACGACGATAAGCGAATCGAGCACTTGGTACAGTTCGTCTGGGGCTTTGACGGTTGCTGGTCTTTTTTTGGAAGATTCTTGGCGCTGCGCGTGATTCTGAAGAACTTATTTGCGTTTTTCTACGTCTGAACCTGTTAGCTTCCTCGAGGCGGGTTCATGAAAACAATCAGGTTGGGATGGCTGGCTGCGACGATCTTGTGTGCAGGGCTGCTTGGGGCGACGGTTGCCGAGGGGCAGCAAGAGTTTCCGGTTGCGTCGCGCACTTTGAAGAACGGCATGAAGGTGCTGGTGCAGACCGACCACAGCATTCCGAACGTGGCGCTGTACATTTTTTATCGCATTGGGTCGCGGAACGAGCGGCCGGGTACTACCGGGCTTTCACATTTTTTCGAGCACATGATGTTCAACGGCGCGAAGAAATACGGGCCTGGCGAACTGGACAAAGTGATGGAGGCGAACGGCGGTTCGAATAACGCGTACACGACGCGCGACGTTACCGTGTATCAAGATTGGTTTCCGCGGTCGGCGCTGTCGCTTATTTACGATATTGAGTCGGACAGGATTCGCGACCTGAGCCTGGATCCGGAAAAAGTGAAGTCGGAGCGGGAAGTCGTGGCGTCGGAGCGGCGGCTCAGCGTGGACAACGAAAACAGCGGAGTACTGGACGAGCAATTGTGGGCGACATCGTTTATCGCGCATCCGTATCAATGGCCGGTGGTCGGTTGGATGAGCGACATCGAGCACTGGACGATGGCGGATCTGAAGCACCACTTCGAAATGGGATATTCGCCGAACAACGCGACGATGGTGGTAGTGGGCGATGTGTCGGCGGAAGAAATTTTCAAACTTTGCGAGACGTACATCGAGCCAATCCCGACGCATGCGCCACCGCCGCCGGTGACTACGGTCGAGCCGGAGCAGGTGGGCGAACGGCGATTGGTGGTACATAAGCCAGCGCAGTTGCCGCTGCTCATGTTGGGCTACCACGTGCCGCGAACGGACAGCCCAGATTTTTACGCGATGAACATTTTGCGAACGATTTTGTTTCAAGGAGAGAGTTCGCGGATGTACCAGCGGCTGGTGGACAAGGATCAGATAGCGCTGGATGTGTCGTCTGGAGTCGAGCCGGCGTTTGATCCGTCGATGGTCGAAGTTGTAGCACAGCCGAAGCAGGGCGTGGATCCGCAGCTGTGCGAGAAAGCGATTTATGAGGAGTTGGAGCGAGCTGCGAGCACGGCGGTAAGCGACACCGAACTCGAGAAGGCCAAGAACATCCGGCTGGTGGAATTTTACCGGCAGATGCGGACGATCAATGGACGCGCGAACACGATTGGCACGTACGAGGTGTTCTTCGGCGATTACAACAAGCTGTTCGATGCGGCGAAGAATTATTCGGCGGTGACCAAGGAAGACGTGCAGCGCGCCGCGAAGACGTATTTCGGAGCGAACAACCGGACGGTGGCGACACTGGTCCCGGAGAACGGCGAGAAGGTAAAACAATGATGCGCGCGCGATGGAATCGAGGGATTCTTGGGGTCGGTGCGATCGCTGTTTTGCTTTTTTCGGGCGCGGCAGTGCCGGCACAGACGCTGCATTTGCCGCCCCACGAAAAGGTTGTGTTCAAGAATGGATTGACCGTGTTGCTACTGGAAAAGCGAGGCGTGCCGCTGGTGAATATTGCGGCGATCGTGAAATCGGGCGCAGCGGCCGATCCTGCGGGACAGGAAGGGCTTGCGACGATGACGGCGGGATTGCTGCGCAAAGGAACGAAGAAACGCAGCGCGCAACAGTTCGCTGCGGATCTCGATTATATCGGCGGAACATTCGAGGCCGAAGCCGGGCCGGACTATACGAGCATCAGCGAAGAGTTCCTGACCAAGGATCTAGCGCGTGGGCTGGATCTTTTCTCCGATGCGCTGCTGCACCCGGCGTTTTCTCAGGGGGAAACGGAAAAACTGCTGGCGCAATCGCAAGATGAAGTGAAGGCAGCTAAGGACGATCCGCAGACAGTCATACTCTCGTATTATTCCGGCTACCTTTATGGAACGCATCCTTACGGGCGTCCCGCCGGCGGCGACGAAGTCTCGTTGAAGCAGATTCGACACGATGCGGTGGTGAACTTTTACGAGATGAACTACGCGCCGGGGAATACGATCGTGGCGGTCGCAGGCGATTTCAACGCCGCGGAAATGAAAGCGAAGCTTGAGGACGTGCTGGGAGCGTGGCCGACACGCACGGTGAAGCCGTTTGTGATTCCGGCGCCGTCACCGGTAAAAGGAAAAAAACTGCTATTGGTCGATAAACCCGACGCGTCGCAGGCATATTTTGCGATCGGCAATGTGGGAGTGGCGTCCAACGATCCGGATCGGGTTGCGATTCATGTGGTCAATACGATTTTGGGCGGAAGATTCACTTCGGACTTGAATGAAGCTTTGCGGGTGGAGTCCGGGTATACGTATGGGGCTGAATCGTTTTTCGATCAGCGCAAGATGGCTGGGCCATTTGCGATTTTCAGTTTCACGAAAAACGAAACGACTACGCCGGCGATCGATCTTGCTTTGCAGGTGCTGGATAAATTGCACAAGAACGGCGTGACCGAAGAACAGCTGAAATCCGCGAAGAGCTACATCAAGGGCCAGTTTCCGCCTAACGTGGAAACGTCGCGGCAGCTTGCGCGGATCATTGCGACGCACGACTTTTACGGGCTTGGCGATGACGAAGTGAATCAGCTGGAGGCGCGGCTGGACGCGGTGACGCCGGAAATCGCGCGCCAGGTGATCCAGAAACATTTTCCAGCCGAGAACCTGGTGTTTGTGGTTATCGGACAGGCGTCGTCCATCGGTCCCGCCGTGAAGAAATATGCGGCGAATGAGGATGCAAGGCCGATCAGCGATCCAGGTTTTTGGCCGCCGCCTATAGCCGTAAAGCACTAAACACAAATTGTGAATTTCACGTTGCGCTGGTTCATGCGGAACGATTTTACGTTCTTGCAGCCGGTCTGAGGGAGAAAAGATGCGTGCTCGAATTCTTTTGTTGATGGGAATGCTGCTGGGTTTCGCGGGACTCGCCGCGGCTGCGGAAGATGCGCCGTTGCTGGTACACGCGCCCACGTTGAGCAAGACACAGGTCGTATTTGTGTACGGCGGATATCTGTGGAGTGTGCCGCGCGGCGGAGGCGAAGCGCGCCAACTGACCACCGGAGGGCATGAAGCGCTCCCGATGTTTTCTCCCGACGGCAACTGGATTGCGTTCAGCGGGCAGTACGACGGCAACATCGATGCGTACGTGATGCCTGCGGAAGGCGGCGAGCCGCGACGATTGACGTGGCATCCGGCGCCAGATGTGGTCGCGGGGTGGACGCCGGACAGCAAGAAGGTTTTGTTCTATTCGCCGCGCGAAGCTTACGCGGATTTCGACCGTCTCTACACCGTGCCGGTTGAGGGCGGTTGGCCGGAAGTTTTGCCGATGTGGCGGGGTGAACATGGATGGTTTTCGCCGGATGCGAAGCGGATCGCGTACGTACCGAACCTGAAATGGCAGACGTCGTGGAAGCGATACAAAGGCGGGCAGACTACGCCGATTTACATCGTGCAATTGAGCGATTTGAAACTGGAGAAAGTGCCAAGAGAAAACTCGAACGATTCGAATCCGGTGTGGTTCGGCGACATGGTTTATTTTCTTTCGGATCGCAACGGAGCCGTTGCGCTGTTTGGCTACGATACGAAGACCAAGGCGGTGAAGCAGGTTCTGGAGAACAAAGGACTCGACGTCAAATCGCTTTCGGCCGGGCCCGACGCGCTGGTCTACGAGCAATTTGGCGGGATTTATATGTTGGAGCCGGGGAGCAGCAAATCGACGAAAGTGGGAATTCATATTTCGGGCGATTTGCCGGCTACGCGCGCGCACTACGAAAAAGTTGGAGACAAGATTTCGAATGCGGCGATCTCTCCAACGGGCTCGCGGGCGGTATTTGAAGCGCGCGGCGAAATCCTGAGCGTGCCCGCGGAAAAAGGCGACGTACGGAATTTGACGCACTCGACTGGCGTTGTGGAGCGCGATCCGGCGTGGTCGCCGGACGGGAAGTGGATCGCTTATTTTTCCGATGAGTCCGGTGAATACGCGCTGCACCTGATCGATCAATCTGGATCTGGAGCGGTGAAGAAGATCGGGCTGGGCCAGCCGCCATCGTTTTTTTATGGACCGACATGGTCGCCGGACAGCAAGAAGATCGCGTATACCGACAAACGGCTAAATTTCTGGTACCTCGACGTAGAAAAGGGCACGCCGGTGAAGGTGGATTCGGACCGGTTCGAAGATCCCTCCGTGACGCTGGGCGTCGCATGGTCGCCGGACAGCAAGTGGCTGACGTATTCGAAGTTTTTGGAAAGTCATCTGCGGTCGATTTTCGTTTATTCTCTGGAAACGGGTAAGGTTTCGCAGGTTACGGCTGGTTTGGGCGACGCGCGTTATCCGGTGTTTGACAAGGGCGGGAAGGAATTATTTTTTGCGGCCAGCACGGATATGGGTTTGTCCGCGGGGTGGCTGGATCTCTCCAGTTACCAGCATCCAGTGCTGCGCAGCGTGTATGCGGCGGTGCTGAAGAAAGGCGACAAGTCGCCGGTGGAACCGGAAAGCGACGAGGAGAACGTCGGCGACAAGAAGGACGAGAAGGACGAGAAGAAGGATGACGCGGGCAAGAACGACAAGGGTAAGGACGGCGACAAGAAAGACGAAAAGCAAAAGGACGTCGATAAAAAGGACGACCGCAAAAAAGACGATGAGAAGAAGGACGAGCCTGCCAAGACGACAATCGATCTCGACGGAATCGAGCAGCGCATCGTTTCGCTGCCGATCAAGGCAGAGAATTATGTGGGGTTGGATGCCGGCAAGGCGGGAACGCTCTTTTTGTCGGAAATACCGGATGTTCCGCGATTCGAGCCTGCGACGCCGGTAACAGTGACGAAATTTGATTTGAAAACGCGCAAAACGGAGCCGTTCCTGGGCGGAATCGGTGGATTCGCGGTGTCGGCGAATGGCGAGAAAGTTTTGTACAAGCAAGGGCAGGGCTGGTTTATCGCTGCCACTGCTGCGGCGCCGAAGCCTGGAGAAGGCGCGTTGAATTTGGGCGCGATGGATATTTTGGTCGATCCGCGTGTGGAATGGGATCAGATGTATCACGAAGTGTGGCGCATCGAGCGCGACTTTCTTTACGATCCGAACCATCACGGATTGAATCTGGCGGCGGCGGAGAAAAAGTACGCGCCGTATCTGAAAGATCTGGGCGGACGGGCGGATCTCAACTATTTGTTCGACGAGATGCTGGGCGAAATTACGATTGGTCACATGTTCATCAGTGGCGGGGATGTTCCCAAGCCACCCAAAGTGAAGGGCGGACTGCTTGGCGCGGATTACAAAATCGAAAACGGGCGTTACCGGTTTTCGCGCGTGTTCAACGGAGAAAATTGGAATCCCGATTTGCGTGCGCCGTTGACGCAACCGGGAGTCGATGTGAAGGAAGGCGAGTACCTGCTCGAGGTCAATGGTGTTGACGTGCGGCCGCCTGCAGACGTGAACAAGTTTTTGGAGAATACCGCGGATGAGCAGATACGAATCAAGGTCAGTGCGAATGCAGACGGCAAGGATGCGCGGGAACTTACCGTGGTGCCGGTAGCGGATGATTTCGGCCTGCGCAATCGTGCGTGGGAGGAAGACAACCGCCGGAAAGTGGACGAGTTGAGCGGCGGCAAGCTCGCTTATGTGCACGTTCCGGATACGAACATCGGCGGCTATTTGAATTTCAACCGCTTCTATTTCGGGCAGGTTGGCAAGCAGGCTGCGATCATCGATGAGCGCTACAACCACGGCGGCCAGATCGCCGACTCGATTATCGACGAGCTTGAGCGGCCGTTGCGCAATTGCGCGATTACGCGTGACGGAGAAAAGTTCTGTTCACCGCTGGCGCAGATCTATGGACCCAAGACGATGATCATCAATGAGATGTCCGGCTCCGGCGGCGACGCGCTGCCGTGGATGTTCAAGCAGGACAAGGTGGGGCCGTTGGTTGGCACGCGCACCTGGGGTGGGCTGGTCGGTATCTGGGGATACCCGCCGCTGATGGATGGAGGCGGGGTGACCGCACCACGTGGCGCCATCTACGGGTTGCACGGCGAGTGGGAAGTGGAGAATCGCGGCATCGCGCCAGATTTTGAAGTGGAAAACGATCCTGCGTCGGTGGCGGCGGGTCACGATGCGCAACTGGAAAAGGCCGTGCAAGTGACTCTGGATGCGTTGAAGAAAAATCCGGTGGTGATACCGGATCATCCGCCATATCCGAATTACCACAAGAATTAGCGACGACCAGTGGAGCGAAGCCGCGGATTATTTCGGGCGGTTGGCGAGCGTCTTGGAGTAGAGCCACGGATAGAGTTTCGGCTCGTCGTAGGCTTTGTCCCACGAGACGTGTTTTACGCCGGGATATTCGGTGTAGTGAACTTCGGCGCCGACGGCTTTCATGGCTTCCACCATTTGCTGGGACTCCGCGACCGGCACGACGTTGTCGTCAGCGCCGTGAAAAATCCAGACAGGAAGCTTGCCGACCTTCGCGGCGGCGTCGGTGTATGCCTTCGGTCCATCCGGCGGTGAAAAATTCGCCAGTTCGGGATGCATTTTCAGCGTCGCCGCCGGAGGATGAACCCCGCCGCAGATGACGACCATGGCGGCAAACTTGTCCGGATATTTTTCAGCGAGGTGCCAACTCCCGTAACCGCCCATGGAGATGCCAGTTAGATAAGTTCGCTGCGTATCGCCATGAAATTCTTTTGTGGCTGCTCGAAGCGTGGCCATAGCCATATCGTCCATGGGCGGCTGCGTCCACCAGGTATTTTTGCGGCACTGCGGCATGACCACGATGGCGTTGAAGTGGCCGCGATCACTGCGAATGGCGGTACCGATGCCAACATCGGTCTGGTCCATGCCGTCTTCACCGCGTTCGCCGGAGCCATGAAGGAACAGG
>Ga0182015_10006396_pt1 | contig 11857 bp, 13 predicted proteins | sample 712P3MmetaG_FD_120478 | JGI IMG/M metagenome (GOLD analysis project Ga0182015, IMG submission 120478) | Permafrost microbial communities from Stordalen Mire, Sweden - 712P3M metaG | ecosystem: Environmental > Terrestrial > Soil > Wetlands > Permafrost | place: Sweden: Stordalen | collected...
GAATGCGCTGCCGGGAAGCAGGTGGTAGCGATCGGCAACTCCCATTGCCTGCGCATTCTTCCTTGCGACTTCGAGCACATTCCTCCAATCGGCTGCATAGATGTGTGCGGCGGGATTCTGTTTTGCCACGGAGATTCCGAAGATACCGTGACCGGCGGCAATATCGAGAACTTTGTGTGCCTCGCCACCTTTGCGGAGTTCGGCAGCCATGATCTCGGCGGGCATATGCATCAGCGGCATCATGGCCTGCGCAAACTTCACCCAGTCGGGATTTTCGGGCTCCAGCGTTCCTTCGCCAAGCGCCGAGCCTCCCCGGCGCACGGCCTCGGTCAGCCGCGCGTGACCTTCGCGCAAGCGCGGGGTGAGCAGAAACTCAACGGCGGCGCCGATATATGCCGGCGAATGCCGGTTGAGGAATAAAGCTGAATCCGGTGCGAGAGCGTACTGTGCTCCTTCTTTGCTCAAGAAGCCGTGAATGGTTAAGAAATCGCACAGGGTGCGTACGCCGCGTTCCGCGGCCTCACAGCGCTTCGCAATGGTTGCGGCGGTAGTATTGCCTTCGGCGATGGCGGTGAAGATTTCCAGCTCAACGGCAGCCTTCATCGCCTCGGTCTGCGCATAGGCGTTTATGGCGTTGAAGAAGCGCTCCGGAGTGGGCGGTTGATGCGGGGCTGTGGTGGCCATGGGTTCCTCCTCCCGGCGGTCAGAGCCCCAGCAGTTTAAGGCAATTATTGTTCTTCGGCATGATGTATTTCTTGGTCCAAAGCCAAAGGAGAACGGCGTCTTGGGGCTCCGGCGGGCTCGCCCAGCGCGACTTGCAAACGAAGATGGGCCGCGCGGTTCTGAAGAGTGACGCACGAGGTTCTGAGCGAATCGTTGGCAACTCGGAAACTACCGCCGTTCGCCTGGTGGGCATAAAAAAAAATAAAAAATGAGGTGGCTCTGACCCCTCCCGGAGATGCTCCCGCGATTCCCGTGCCCTCGGTCCGGACAACTCAGCGGTCCGTACTATTCGCGATTCTGCTTCGACATTTTCTAAATCTAGCGATGAATACGGGCGCGCAAGATGGCAGTAAAATGCGGTGAAGATTGCCTGAAATTCTGTGTAAGATTCGCGGCATAACATGTGCCTTGTCAGTTCGGCCCGCAACTATTTTTCGGCTCGCCTGCACTTTTATCTTGACAGGAATTATTAGTTGTGGCATATATGGTGCCAGTAATAGAAACGGCTCTGCCAGTCGCACTAACGACGGACAGAGCCTAACTCCCAAAGTGAGGATATTCACCATGGAAGCTACACCGAATCTATCAGCGGTCCATTCCCACAGCAAGGCACTCCACTCCAACGCACAAGAGGTACGCCAAGAAGCGCTCGCCCGCGCAGTGTCGGGTCAATCGTTCACCAATTTTCCCGCGATCTTCGCAGGATTCGCGGCGAAGGGTATTCCTGAATCTGAAATCAAGCCGCGCGAGAACGTGTTCACGTTCAATGCGTGGAAAGCGCTGGGCCGCGTGGTGCGTCGTGGCGAGCACGAAGGAAACGGACGGCGACACTGGCGTGCGGAAAAGTTTCCGCCGTCCGTGGACCACGACCGTGTTCCACGTCTCCCAAACGGAAGCGATTAAGGGGGGGTGGCCTATGACCACCCCCTTTTTCGCATTCCCAGTTCGCTTGAGCGAAAAGTATCGCCCGCGCAAGGTGGCGGAGTTTGTCGGACTTCCCAAGGCCAAGCGCGTGCTGGCAAAGTTTGTGGCGAATCCTTACCCTTGCTCATTCCTGTTCTTCGGGCCGCCGGGTGTGGGCAAGACTTCCATAGCGCAAGCGATGGCCGATGAAATGGGGGCGGAGTTTCACCACCTAGGCTCGCAGAAGTGCAACGTGGAGAATCTGGAAGCGATATGCCGCATATGCCAGTACGTTCCGTTAACCGGCGGAATGCACTTCGTGTTGATTGATGAAGTGGATTCGGCATCCAAGGCGGCCCAGCTAGCGCTACTCTCGAAACTTGATTCAACGGACGCGCCAAAGGGAACAGTGTTTGTATTCACGTGCAATTCAACGGACGGACTAGAGCCGCGATTCCTTAGCCGATGCCTGCCGATTGATTTCTCAAGCTATGGGATGGCCGGAGAGATTGCGGAATACTTGAATAGGGTGTGGCACGCGGAAGGTGGGAATGGAAACGGGCCAGACTTCGCGCGGCTGAGCAAGGAATGCCGGAACAACGTGCGCGACTGTCTGGGACGCTTGGAAGTGGAATTGATGGCTCTCTAGGGCCGGAAATGGGGAACGGTGAAAAAGACCTATAGCACGCAGCAAGCCGCCAAGAAAATAGGCGTTGGATTCAGAACGCTTAATCGCTGGCTCGCTTTGGAATTGATCCGGCCCGCTATAGCCGTTCCTATGGGTGGCGGGCGCACACTCTGGCGATGGAACGAAGCGGATATAGCCAAGGGGCGGAATGTAGCGGTAGCGCAGAAACCCGGCCCTAAGGGACCGCGAAAGAGGAAACGGACGTGAGCATATCTAGAGTGGCGATCTACGCGCGCGTGTCCACCACCAATCATGGCCAAGACGTGACGCTACAGACGCGGGAGCTACGGCAATTCGCGGAAGCACGCGGCTGGACCATGGTGGGGACGTACATTGATGATGGCGTGAGCGGTGCGAAGGATTCCCGGCCTGAACTGAATCGACTTATGGCTGACGCGCACAAAAGGTGCTTTGATGTCGTGGCCGTCTGGCGATTCGACCGCTTTGCTAGGTCCGTTTCCCACTTGCTCCGAGCGCTGGAAACCTTTAGCGCCCTAGGCATCGCGTTCGTTAGCCTCAGCGAACAGATGGACACGACGACGCCAACCGGGAAAATGGTTTTCATTGTACTAGGTGCAGTGGCTGAACTGGAACGCAGCCTAATCGCCGAACGTGTCCGCGCTGGGTTGCGAAACGCCAGAGCTAAGGGCAAAACGCTAGGCCGCCCGCGCGTCGCCGTGGATGCCGCGAGGATTGACCGCCTACGCGCACAGGGACGTTCCATACGCGAGATAGCGGACGACCTAGGATATTCTCGCGGAGTTGTCCATAAAACCCTTGGAAATCGCGGCCCTCGCCGTGGTGCAACTACAGGCGATTAGCGCCACGGGTTTCGCGTCCCACAAAGAAATGTTTCCAGGACACTTCTCCCGTGCCAGACCGTACCGCACGCAATAAGGGCTGCCGTAAGCTCAAGATCGCGATTCCATTGTAGAATTCGGAACAGGCAGGGGTGCTCATCACATGAAGCGTCGCATCCTGAGCTATGGCACGTCTGGAACCCACAGTTCGATCAGTCCTCTTTCGGATTTTGGCCTGGCTCTGTCTATCAGCGACTACGATGCATTCATATTGGATCCGGTCGCCCTCGCCAATCACGCTTTCATGCCAGATATCTTGTATAGACGCCGGAAAGAACTACGCGACTTGGTCCAGGTCAAGGGCGGAATAGTCATTTGCATTCTAAGAGCTGAACCCCTCGTTAACTTCGGCCAAGCAGGGGTGACGCCAGCGTACACTCTTTTCGATCCCGCTGGGCATCCGCAGGTGACCTTCTTACGCGCCAAACTGCAACTTGGGCTTGGCTCGCAGATACGACTCGTCCAGACCGCAAAAGGCGCTGTCAGCGGTTACCTTCGCGTGCTTCAACAGCACTTGCACTTCGAGGCTTATTTGGAAACGGACGATGCCAGCGTAGTTCAGTCAGGAGGAACTGTTTTTGCGGTCAACTCCCTTGGATCGCCCGTCGCCTTGGAATTCTCCGTCGGGGGCGGGCGTTTGTGCTTCGTTCCCGTAGCGGAGGGTATTACGGGAGAGCGCCTAGGTGCTGCATTTGCCCAAGTTGTCGATGCGCATTTCGGCGGGAAAATCAATCTTGGAGCCGGCGGTTAGAAAGGCTTTTCGCTTGTTCGGCTTCGACGTCCCCGAGCCAGACACTTATGAGGGTGAATGGGATGTGGAACTTCACGAGCCCCGCTCTACGAAGACAGCGCTAGGCGAGGTGGAAGGTTCGGAGGGTTTTATAGATGTCGACAAATTCAGGCAGCTTCTTGGCTATTGCCAAGAAGAGATTCTAGAAGGCCGTGTACACAAGGGCGTTCTTATCGGAAACGGTTTCAGACTAAAGCCGCTAGACTCTCCCGAACGGCAAAACCAATTCTCCACACACGCCCTAAACGGGGCGTCCGCGAACGGATATTGTTTAGTTCCCACGGCCGAACTATTCAATGCCGTGTGTTCGGTTCTCGAAAACCCAGAAGACGAGGGTCTCAAAATTGAAATTAGAAACTCCCTGCTTGCGACGGTTGGAATTTGGACCTTTAACAGGTAGTGGATTGAGGATCCGGGCAGGCGCGAGGCCCGCTGGACTGGACTCTACTGGTGCGCTGCGTGCCTTCGGCCTACTCAGCCGGAACACGTCAGCTCCGGCAAGGCTTCCTCTTGAGAAATCGATCGATCAAGCGCAGCAGAAAACTGAGTGCCAAATTTTGTGTCGTAGTTTGTGTCGTAACCTTGCTATCCATACCCATATTTGGCGCTCTCGCTCAAACTCGCTCGGTTACACGTGAAAGGCGGGGGACGTGCGTGGGAGCCTTATAAATATTGACTATTCTTATCGCTCAGGCTCCTTCGATGTCGCGCCATCTTTCACGGTTTCGGAATTTGACACGGTAGAGGTCTGCGGTTCGAATCCGCACGGGCCTACCATACCTTTCAATGAGTTAGCAGGAACGCCCGCAAAATCCAAACCCACATCTATTGCACTATTCCCGAAAGCACTCGGAATGGCCTGACGAGCGGCATACACACCCGCCATTTCGCCGGGTTAACGTTTTTCGATTTCAAGAATCTGATCGTCAGAACTCTTCCACGCCGGGGCTCCCTCGTGGCTTAATTTTTGGGCGCTCTCATTCCAGTGGAGATGCGTAATGCTCCGGATTCCTTTTTCGTAGGCATAGGTCTTCCCGTCATCTTGATAGAGCGTAAAGTCTGCATCCGCGCCCGGATAGACGCGCACCTTGTCGATCATCTGAACTTGGTCGGTGCTGTCAATCGGCGCGCCGAGTGGCAAGATCGAACCGGAACGAACGAACAGAGGTAGCGTATCGATAGGAGCGGCCACCGTGATCGTCTGCCCACCGTGGACACGCTCGTTCGTCCAGTAGTTATACCAATCCGTCCCCGCCGGCAAATAAACTGTGCGACTGGTTGCGCCCTGCTCGGTGACCGGTGCGACCAGAAACGCGGGACCGAACATATACTCGTCTTGGAGATCGGCGACTTTTGGATCGCTGGGGAAATCCATAAAAAGCGCGCGCATGTACGGCGCGCCGGTTTCATAGGTTTTATAGCCGAGCGAGTAAATATAAGGCAGCAGCTGGTAGCGCAGCTTGAGATATTTCTCGAGAATCGGTTCGGCCTGTTTTCCATAGGACCAAACTTCGTTGTACTTGCGGCTGCCGTGGGCCCGGAAGACCGGTAGAAAAGCGCCGTACTCGAACCAGCGGGTGTAGAGTTCCGGGTAGTCGTCGTAACCGCCTACATTGTCTCGCGCATCGGAAGGATCAAGAAGCGGGTTATGGGCCGGGTGATGTTCGGCCGGCAAATATTGCCACCCTCCGATGTCCTGGGTCCAGTAAGCAATCCCGGAAGCGGTAAAGTCGAGGCCCGTCGGAATTTGGCGCTTGAGCGTATCCCAAGTTGGATAAATATCCGATGACCAGAACATGGTTCCATTGCGCTGTGCGCCGAGATAAGCATCGCGCGAAAGAATGAGTGCGCGATGATCGACGTCCCGGCGAAAGCCGTCGTAGATGGCAGCGGTGTGCAGCAGGGGATAAATATTGTAGTAGCGCGTGCCAGGCCCGACGTAGAAATAGCCGCCAGCCGGAGGTAGGTCGGGTTCTGTTTCATCAGCCCAGATGGAATCAAATCCTTTGCTGATGATGTTTTCACGAATCACCTCCCAGAACCACCGGGCCGCTTCGGGGTTAGTGGTGTCAATATCCGAGCCGGCTCGATCATACGGCAGACCGTCGATAGGCGTCCCGTCTGCAAGTTGCTCGAACCAGCCTTTCTGAGCGAGGAAATCATAGTAGCGAGAGCCCTTTGTGAAGCGTGGCCAGACGCTGATCATCGTCTGGAATCCCATGTCGTGGAGCTGGCGATTCATCGCCGTTGGATCGGGCCACTTTTCCGGAACAAAATCCTGCTGACCCATCTTGGAGTAGTAGAACCAATCGACGACTAGAATATCCGCGGGCAGATGCCGATCGCGATAGCCTTTGGCCACCGCGAGTACTTCCTCCTGGCTGGAATATCGCTGCTTGCATTGTATGTAGCCGTAAGCCGCCTTAGGCATCAACGGCGTAGGCCCGGTCAGCTGGCGGTATCCGGCATAGATTTCATCGGTATTCTCGCCGGCGATAACGAAAAACGAAATGCGATCGCCTACCTCTGAGATCCACCGGGTTTGTTCATTGAAGCCAGGCTCGATCGTGGTCTTCGAGGGATTGTCCCAGATCAATCCATAGCCGTGGTTGGTCACCAAAAATGGCACGCACACGCTGGGGCCACCGGTCGCGGTGTAGTTGTGCCAGCATTCCACCGTATGGCCGCGATGATCGAGAAAGCCTTCATGATTCTGACCCAGGCCGTAGTAATGCTCGTCGTCGGGAGAAGCAAAGGTAGCACCCACCTGATAGAAGGGAGCATCTGATTTACGCTTGTCGTTCAAAACGCTTGCATTGCCATCCTTGTGATTGGGCACTGACATGGACCAACCGAGCATCTCCGAAAGTACCTTGCCTTCGGGCGTGCTAATGGTGATATGCGCAGGAGGAGCGGAGCCGTTGAAAAACCTATCGATGTCTAGCTGCGTCGGCACGGGGTTACCTGGGACGTTCTTGTCGATCTTAATGGTCAGGCGCGATGAGCGATAGATGTCGCCCTGTTCACTCGGTTCGTGTGTCCAGCCATCGACTGACGGAGTTGCAACGAACCCGAAGCCGGGCGGAGCCACTGCCGGGTCTTTTTCCAGACTCAGCGTAACGCGAATTATATTGGGCGCATAAGCCTCAAGGGCTATGGTGCTCTTATCTCGGTTCAAAACGAGCTGTGATTGTTGCGCATTTGCCGAACCGGCGAAAAGCGCGACTAGAACGACTCCTGAAAATAATCGCCAAACAATAGCCTCGGTATTCTTGTGCATGCCGTTAGTCCCCCAACTTATGCTGTGACTCCGATGCCGGAATGTAGAATTCGTTTTACCCCCGGCACTATAACTGCTTCTCATTCTGCTAGCCATGCCAGAATTATTGGCAGGATATTTGCGCAGTCAAGTTTCGACAGCTTGGTCGACATCGGTGAGGATGTGTGCCCGTTCGCGCCGGTGAGTGATTTCGGTTAGACTGCGGTTCTGGATCTTCAAGTCCCAGCGAGACCGTAGTGTGGCGCGGGGAACCAGTCCTTAGCCCATTTGCATCTTTAGTCTGTACGATTACTTCTCTATTGATGTACAAGAGAGGCCCAAGCGAAGCTGCGTATCGCTAATGCGGTCTTCCAGAGGAAGCGAAGATGTCGTACTGCCTGCGCGAACACTTCGTGCGGTTTCTTCGCTGAGGTTACGATGTCACTCTTCGATCGGTTCATTCCGGCTTTGTTGTTGGCGCTTTTTTTCGATCCGGCAGCGTCCGCGACCTTCGCCGCGACTCGACCGCCGCCAGCAGAGAATTCTGACGCGGTGTGCGCCAGGTGCCATCAGGCGATGATCAAGTTGAGCACCCTTCTGCCTTTTCACTTCGGCTTCCGCTGTCCGGCCTGCACGTTCCAGAGCGGCGGCGAGGCCTCGATGAGCTTCGAGATACGTCGGGTCGCTCGAAACCGCTTCCTGGTAGCGCTCGATCGCGTCTGTGACCTGGTCCTTCAGCAGAAGCGCGCCACCGGTTAGTGGCCTTTCGTGAGAGTTCAGCTACTTTTTTTCGTTCCGCGGCGGCTTCCTCCGTTCTGCCTTGCTGCGCGAGAATGCTAGCCAGGGTAATGTGCGGTCCGGGCTGATTTGGCATCAGCTCGATTGCCTTCAGGAGAGCATCGAGCGCTTCCGCCAGCTTGTCCTGTTGTTTATAGACACTGCCGATGGTGGCCCAGCCGGCGCCATTTCCCGGGCGTAACTTCAGAGCGATCTTGAGCTGTTCCACGGCATCGTCGAAGCGGCCCTGCTGCATTTCCAAAATGCCGAGAGTATAGGGCGGATCAGGAGAACTGGGGTTGAGCCGGCGATATCGTCCTTTAACTTGAGTGCGAGGCCAAGATCGTAATGGAGTTCATAAGCATCGGGGACGACTTTCAAGCCGTTGCGAAAATCGGCTACCGCGTCATCGACGTCGCTCTCTTGAAGATAGGCTACTCCAAGGTCCTGATGGACCAAAGGATCAGCGGGAGTCTCTTTTGGGGCGCGCTGGTACAGCGGGATCGCTTCTTTGGTTTTTCCCGTCTGGACCAGCGCGAGGCCTAGATTGGTGAGTGCTGGCGCGTTACGCGGATCGGCAGCGACAACCTCCTGAAAAACGGTATCGACTGCTGCTCCTGTCCGCTGGCCTGGAATGCAAGAGCCAGCTGATATTTTGCGTCGGGAGAAGAAGGATCCACGGTGAGGGCTCGCTGGAGGACGGGGACGGCTTTCGCGTTGTTTCCGTTGGCAATCAGCGCCCTGGCACGCTCAATCTGAGCAGAAGCGTTTTGCGGGGAGAGCTCGGCCGCGGTCATTAGCTCCGGCACGGCTTCTGAGGTCCGCTGCTGCATCCTAAGCGTTAGGCCAAGGTGCACCAAAATGGGCGACAACCCTAAAGAACATTCCGGACGCTAATCAGTTAGCTCCGGAAATACGAGCTCCCTCAGTCCTTTGTTACTCTGTTGATCAAGCCTGTTCCCGGCAACCAACTAGAAACGGTAGTTCAGTTCGGTGTAACCGAGCGCGCCGTTAGAGTTGACCGGGTAGATCTTCTTGATAACTTCGCCGCCCACCGCATATCCAAAGTACAAGCCAACCGAAAAACCATACTTCATTTTGTAGTCGCCGCTGATGTCGTACAGCGTCGCCAGGGACGTGGCGCCATTGGAGGGCCTGCCGTTGAAGCCGAATGTCGACGGCTGGAACGCGCCTCCGCCCGAATACCACAGGTCGTTCTTACTGCTTAGCCACAGTCCATGTACGTCGCTGCGGATGACGAATCTCTTGCTCGGTCGAAGCATCACTTCGCCGAAGCCGTCCGTGAGGTTCATGGAGTTGAAGAACGGAAAGCGGGCATAAATCCGAGGGGTGGGAAGTACGGCAAAGAATGTTCCGTGCGTTTTGTCGGTGGGGTTCTTATCGCCGCTGGCGTAGTAGTAGCCGCCTCGAAACCACGGCTGAACGCTTTCTCCAAATTTTGGCTGCCAGCCCGCTTCGACTGTGCCCGCGCCAGACTTCTGGGTCAGCAGTCCCCATGTCCCACTCTGCAGCACGCCCCAGCCGAGCAGGTCGAACGAACCGGAGGAAGTAGGCGTGACCACGATGAAATTTCCGCCGTACGTTCCGATATTGATGCCGCCGAAATCGTGGGCTTTAGCGGCAGCCGGGCGATTGTCGGTTTTCACCACGTCGCGTTCGTCGTTGTAATAAATTCCAAAGATGCGCCACTCCGCGTTGGTGTGCGCCGAATTCGTCTCGTGCGTGAGAGCCACATAGCTGACCGGCGTTTTCACCCATCCCCAGCCATCCACTTGAAACACACCGCGCGTGGGTATCGCGCTCAAGCCGGTGAAAGTCCATGGTCCCTTGCCATACAGATACTGCACTCCGTCCAGACTTCGCTGCACGTCGGAGAATCCGAAATTACCAATCAATCGTTGGCCGATCCGATCCGCCTTCAACGAGGCCACTGACGGATCGTTGGGCGTCACCTCGCTGCCATCGGTAAACTCCATGCGACCCATTCGCAAGCTCTCATGCGCGCCTTTGATGCGAATGAACGCTTGCTTGGGGAAGATGAAAGCGGCATTACGTTGGTTGTCGTTGGCGGCGTAATAGGATCCCCCCAACCCGTATTGGCCCAGAGGAGCCGCGTTCACCGCGTGGGTCGGGAGTCCAAGCAGAATTGGCGCTTCAAATTCGAGGTTCCAGTCGTAGCGATCGTGCACCTGTGAAAATCCGAAACGAACGACCGTACCCGAGTACGTGTACAGATTGTGGCCCGTCTTCGGCTCAAACCAGTCCCAAGTCTCGACTCTTTCGCGAATACTGCCGGAAAAAGTAATGTCTCCCAATTTAATCGGTTGGGTATCGGACTGTTGCGCCTGGACCACTGTTCCGGCCAACAGAAGCACCAAACAAACGAGCAAACTCTTCACGGGCTCTCCAGTTCTCAGTGATTTCAGGCAGCTCTCGCGCGTACTGCCTGGCGAGCCATCAGCCGCGAATTCGCTCAACGGAGCGAGCATCCATCGCGCCACTTTGTGGCCGTTGCGAATCTCTTTCGCCTCGCGGGTGGTGAAGTTCGAGGCTCCAACATCAAAAGTGCCGCTCATTCTATTTCGCACCGGCTGGAGTGCAATAACCGAAAGATACTAGGCGTCATGAGGAGCGGGGTGATGGGCTCACGGAGTGGGGCGGTTTGTGGCGGCAAAAGGGAAATGACCGGATCGTGTACTTTCCGGCCAAAACGCGGACGAGCTGAGACACCGACGAATTTCGGATGAAAAGTCGCAGCGGTTCGAAGAGAAATCCTATTTCAGTTTTGCCAGGATTTGCTTTTGATTCTTCAAAATGGACGCCTGGTTTTTCTTGATCGTTTCCTGATTGGCTTTGAGTTTGCCCTGGTTCGCGAGAATCGATTTCTGGTTCTGCAAAATCTGCTTCTGGTTTGCAATCACGTTATGCTCAGACATTTTCTAGTTCCCCCATTTTCAAAATGATCTTTCAGGTAGCTGGACCGCTCCTGTGACCTGCAAGCGTCCCGCGTATTCTCGGCCTCTGCTTCGGAAGCGTCAATATTATTTTCAAAAGGCGGCCAGCCGGAAGGCCGGTGAACTTCCAGGGATATGGGGCATGCTTGCCCCACCCTAATACGAATATACTATTGATACCCCAGGCTGCGTGTTTTAGCATCTGTTGCCTAGCCATGTCCCTATCGTTGTGGAGCCTGCGGTATTGCTCGGCGGCTCTGCCTGGGGGACGCGCGCGCTGGGCGGTCGTAAATTGAGGCTCGTGCCTCTTGCGGTGCGCTACAGTTACACACTGGTTCCTTTTGGTTTTGGAATCTGGTTGGCGCACTACGGTTTCCATTTCTTCACCGGAACTCTCACCACCGTGCCGGTCACCAGACCGCTCTCGCCAGGATCGGCGTACATCTGCTCGACGCACGGGCTGTGGAGGTGGGCCAGGCTCGGTGCACATCGTCCAGCCCACCGAACGACACCGGCTCCGAAAAGCGCTTGCCCGGCAAGCCCATTGAGATTTTGCGGTTGTCCTTTTTGCATGAGAGACTAGCCACAAATCTGTGTGTCCGGTTTTTGAATGCGGTGAAGGAATGAGGATTAATATTGCGAATCGCGGTCGAACTCGATCATGCGATGGTCTGCAGCGCGCCTGCATTTCACCGTAACTCGTACTTTTTCCGTGTCCCGCGAGTTGCCTTCGCGCTGCTTTGTAGTGTGTTGTCTGTCAGTATGTGTTCGTGCCGCTCTGCCAATAACCTTCCCTCGAAATCCTCGAAGGAGTACGCACGGGTCGTTTCCGCTTTCTACATCGGACTCGCCGCCCTGCAGGTCGGTGACGACGTGCACGCC
>Ga0182015_10006397_pt1 | contig 11857 bp, 8 predicted proteins | sample 712P3MmetaG_FD_120478 | JGI IMG/M metagenome (GOLD analysis project Ga0182015, IMG submission 120478) | Permafrost microbial communities from Stordalen Mire, Sweden - 712P3M metaG | ecosystem: Environmental > Terrestrial > Soil > Wetlands > Permafrost | place: Sweden: Stordalen | collected...
GCCACTGCAGTCATCACTGTGTTCATCACCAGCAGCCCGGCGATAAACATCGTCAGGCCAACGAAGCCCTTACTGATTCCGCCCAGATTGGCCGCCAGTAAGAAGATCATCAGTTGGCTGGGCGTCTCGGCGCCGAGCCCATGCACTACGCCGATCATGAGTACGGATTTCGAATCGTAATTCCATGTCTTGTCCGTCGGGCGCGGGATATCGTGATCGTGCCAGTAGCTTTTCATCTTCCAATGGATCCAACGCAGCGCCCCCGCCATAAGGTGAAAGCGGCTGTGCGGCGCGGAGTTTCCTTTGAACAGCGAGCCCAGAACGTAGACTCCCAGGATCAGCAAGGTCAGTCCCACCAACCGCTCCGCGATGCGATCGATGCCATGCGGCAGCGAGAGTTGAAACACGATGACGGCGCTGCCCAGTACGGCAACCATCGCGGCGTGTCCCAGAGCGTAGAGCAAACCCAGCCGCATGCCACGCCAGCGACTGGTCTGCACACTGGTGATGTCGGTGATGGCGGCAATATGGTCGTAGTCGAAACCGTGATGGAGGCCAAGGATCGCCGCCGAAAGGAGCGCAAGTTGTAGGCTGGTCGGCGAGGCGGTCATGGATGCATGTGGGCCCAGGTCAGAGCCCCCACATTGTTCCACACACGGTCGAGAATCGGAAATAGGGTTGGAAGCAGAAGTCTTCGACGCTGACCGAATGGACGGTATATTGCCGTTCGAACCCCAGATCTTCTGACTAGTTGCACTTAACTTTAGCGACTAAGAGAAATTACTGAGGCGGCAAATTGAAATGGAAAGGGTTGCATGGGAGGGCCAAGTCATCTTATGAATCAGCTATCGCCCCGGACCTCTACCGAGAGCGGGCCGCAATAAAGAAGTCTTTTCAAGCGTCAAGCTACAAGGTTGATGAGTTGTGCGGCCTGGCAGCCGGGCTTTTCGAAGTCGCAGCGCCGCCACCTCGACGGTCTCCTGTTGCAGACCTTAAGCGCGAAACCTGGACCCTCACGCTCCTCCGCCGGTTACGATTCTGTTCGGTTCATTTGCAAGGCATTGCATCCGGGTCAAAATTCTGGTCAAAGAAGTACAGCTAAGCTGCTGATAATAAAACGATTATAATTCGTTCCCGGTGGAAGTTGAATTGCCCACTGCACGCCAGATGAAGTGTCTCTGGCCGAGCACGAGAGCGACGAGCAGGAAGGTGCTCACGGCAGTCGTGTCGATCGCCGGCCTCAGTTGCCTTCTCGCGCTTTACCCGGTAGCGTCCCGGTCGACGCTGGTTCCGCATCGAAGTCCGGTCACGGGACCGGAAAAGGCGCTACGCCGTGTACCCGCGCACATCTCCGAGTTTGCGCCCGTGTCGGAGCCGCTCGCTTTGCCGAAATGTGGAACCGTCAGTGTGCCCGAGGCCTTGCTTACTCCCGACCCGCTGCTGCCAGTTCACGATAACGACATGAACGTTCGTGTCAGCTTCATCGTCGGCAGCGACGGGTACGTGCATAGCGCCTTCATCGTGGTTAGCGGCGGCCCCGACGAAGATCAGGTTGTGCTGCGCGCCGTTCGTTTTTGGCGTTATCGTCCCGCACTCTGCAACGGCGTTCCCACCGATTACGAAGCGCTTGTAAGATTCAGTATCCACTAGCGCGTGAATTCTCCTACAATGTTTGCGATGAGGTTGCCGTGACCGCCGACAATCCGAAATCCGCCGATCCGAAGGATGATCCCAAGGATGATCGGCCCCTCGAGAGCCAGGAGATCGAAGAGTTTTTTCAACGGCTCCCCGGCAACTTTCGCTGGCCGAAGCCGAATGCCGAGTCCGTGGCTGCGGCCGCGGAAGCGATTCAGCGCATGTCGGGAAGCGCGGCCGCGCAGACCGTTGCCGGCGAATCGGGCGAATCGGGTAACACTTGCTCGGCTTGCGGAGGTTCGCTGCCGGCGGGTGCCCGTTTTTGTTTCTGGTGCGGAATTCCTACGACGCCTGTCGCCGGGGATGCCAGTGCTCACTCCCGCCCTGGAGCGCAGCATCACTTTCACCACCACTATCATCATTTAATTCCCGGCACAGCAAATCCCGGCTCCGAAGCGGCATCCGGTGTGCCTTCGGCCGAGCCCGAGCCCACTGCTCCCCGCGGCCGTGCTCCCAATTCGCCGGGCGTATCAACCGGCGGCCGCGCCGAAGCCGGCGCCCGCAAGGTTGTCCAGGATTGGGCCCAGGCCTGCAACACCAAGCACATCGACGACCTGCTCGAACTCTATGCGGCTGACGCGACCCTCATCCGCTCCAGCGTTCCTCCGGTTCGCAGTTTGCCGGCGATCCGCGAATTTCTTATCTCACTGCTCGAAGCCGGATTGGGCGATGTGGAGATGGAATCGCTGCGCCTGGAAATGCTGGGTGAGATTGCTCTCGATCTCGGTCGTTGCAAGATGCTCGTGCCCGTCGCCATGGGGAAGCGCCGCGAAGAGCGCGGGAAATACCTGATCGTGCTCGTGCGACAGCCATCCGGCACATGGAAGATTCTTGCCGATTGCTGGTCCGCCGATCTGGCCGTCAGTGCCCCGCCGCCCGAGCCCGCCGCCCGAAAGGGAAGCGAACCCGCTCCACCGCTGCGCAAGCCTCGCTGAGACTTCCGAGCTGAGACCTTCTGAGCTTAGACTTCTGACGATGACGACAAGGCTCCAAGGCATTGAGACCTGCGTGTTCGACGCTTACGGCACACTTTTCGACGTCAACAGTGCCGCGCGCAACGCCGAAGACTGGCTGGGAGATAAGTGGCTGCCGCTTGCCGAATTGTGGCGCGCTAAGCAATTGCAGTACACCTGGCTGCGCAGCCTCACCGGCCACCATGCGGATTTTTGGCAGGTGACGGGCGACGCCCTCGACTTCGCCCTGTCGACACTGCAACTCGAAGACCCAGCCCTGCGCGTCCGGCTTATGAACCTGTACATGGTTCTGAGCGCCTACCCGGAGGTCCCCGAAACATTGAAGAGCCTGAAGGCAGGCGGCATGAAGCTTGCCATCCTCTCCAACGGTTCCCCGGCCATGCTTGCGGCGGCGGCGGCCAACGCGGGCATCGCCGATCTGCTGGATGCCACGCTGTCGGTGGAGGAAGTGAAGATCTACAAACCGCATCCTTCCGTCTACGGGCTGGCCTGCGGCCGGCTGAACGTGATTGCCGCCCGTGTCTGCTTTTTATCGTCCAACGGCTGGGATGCATACTCCGCCAAGGCGTTTGGGTTCCGCACACTGTGGTGCAACCGCTTCGGGCAAGCGCCGGAGCGAATGCCGGAAACGCCCGACGCGCAGATCGCCACGCTTGCCGAGTTGCCGGACATCGTTCTCGGCTGAGACGGCATCTCGAAGAAATTGAGATCACCGCTCAAACCAACAAACCCCGATCCTCGCGGATCGGGGCTGGAATGTAGTTCGTCAAGTTGATCTATTGCGTGTTTTGGCGTGTCGTCAGCAGTTGCCGGTAGCTCAGGCTTTCCACGTCGCGGAACATCGGCGTTCCGGGCGGCAGGCCTGCCGGAACCGAAAAGTCAGTGTCGAAGAAGAAATTTCGGTTTGGGACTCCGTATACGGCGGTACAACACTTGAAAAACCCGGTGTTGTAGGTTGAGTAGTACAGGCTCGCCAGCGAGCCCTTATAATTCTCTGTGACTCCGCCTGAGCCCCAGTTTTCCAGCAAATGCAGGAAGTTGTGTATGCCTCCGTCGGTGCCGATATCATCTTCGCCACCTGCCTCAGGCCAAGCGGTTGGGAATGTGAAAGTCATGTTCTTCCCAGCTGCGATTGCCACACGGTAGTATGTGCTCGTAGTTGGCCGGTTCCCCAGGTTGGTGGGCGAGGCGTTGCCGCTTGTACCCAACATGCTTACCCTGTCATCCCAGCTATCGGAGAGCAGGGTAACCGTGTCGGCGATCACAGCCGCGGCTGCCATTCCAGCTTTGTCCACAGGTGGCGTATTCCAGGTTGTGTCGGCAGCATTTGAGTTGTAATCGCCCTGGATGTACACCGGATTCTCCGATGCCACCGTGAATCCACCATAGTAGTTCGTACCGTTATAGACAATTGGAACGGACAACAGCGGTACGTTGCCGAGCGAACCATCTACGAGTTTCAAAACGTGGCGCGCCCCGCTGACCCAGTTCTTGCGTCCGGTTCTGCCGCAACTCTTAATCCGATCGCCGCCGCCGGCCGCAATGGTGCCATACGGGTCGGGTTTGCTCGGGCCCGTACTGTTGATTTCGGTATTCAGGTTGGTGCCAGGAGTGGCCGCGTCGGAGACTATGCCGTAGAAACCCAATCCCAGGTTATACGCGCCCCAGTTGTCGAGTACGCCGTTCTCATTGTCGTCCTCGGGAGAAAAAGCCTGGCCAGCCATCTTCGTTTCCTTCACGCCGTCGGGTGTGCCCACGGTACTGGAGGAGTTAATCGTGTCCTCCAGCCCCGAGTCCCCGCTCTTGGTGTTCGCAGCGTTCGGAGGAGCGCCATTCGGATTTGGCAGCATGCCCCGGCGATCGGAGAAATACAGAATGTATCCATTTTGCTTTGAAGAATTTACGCTGGTGCCGCTGACGCCGATCGATCCCGCCAGCCAGTTCTGCAGGTTGCCCACATCGATTTCGACAGCGTTCATCACCCCGTTGGCCGTACAACTGTTGTCCGTCACGCCGTTGACGGTTGACCAGTCTATGTCGCGAGGCTCGCCTTCGCGCGCATCGTAGAAGTTGATGGGATACCAGTTGTACGTGGTGATGCTTTGCGGTGTTGTCGTCGTAGGAGTTGCTGGGGTAAGGCCAAACGCCCAATCCCCTGCCGTCCCCACCGTCGATTGCGCTAGCGTATCCGCAGCAAGGAGCGGCGGCACGCCGCCAGTCCACGTTTTACAGACGGTGTGACCCGAGTTCCACGAATTACAGCTCGGAGGAGTTGCACTTGCACTCAGGCTTGCTTCGGTAGCGAGCGTGCTATTCGTGCTGCGATCCGCCGGCTCTTGCAGCAGCAGGATCGCGTTGGGATTGATCGGGTTCGGAGAGGCAGCCGTCGGTGCGGTCACGCCCCGCGCAAATCCCAGTTGCAGCCATTCGTTGGTTACGGGGACCCAAGTGCCGGAATTGTTCAGGTATTCCACGCGCAGCCAGCCATCAATCAGGCCCCAGGAATCGGAGCTCGTCGAGTTATACGGCGTTAAGGCGCCGGAGACGACGGGCGTGGAGGGGTTAGGCGGAGCGTAGTACGGATAGGTCGGCGTCGAAGGACAGGCGCCCGCAGGGGGCAGCGCGGGAGTAGGGCTCGCGCTGAACGTGACCGCGGGCGGACAAAGGTAAACGGTCGGGGCGGGACCGTTATTCCAATAGAGCGGAGCGTTGGCCGGCACGGGCGGGTCGGAGGCATATGCGATTCCATCTGCGGCTGCCATCGCGGCCGTCCATGTCACCGGTAGGAGCGACCAGTCGTCCGAGGGGCAGGTAGCGGAAGTAGTCGAGCAATTGGCGGGAATGGGAACAGAATTCGACGCCGAGGCGAAGTACAGGTTATAGGTGTTGGTTCCGGACGGTGACCCGAACGTCCCCGAAACGTAATTGGTCGACGCCATCGTAACTCCCCACGGCGTTACCGTGGTGTTACCGGTCGTTTGCGTCACGTTCGCCAAGCGGACGTTATTCGTATCCGAAGCTCCGCCCGGCAAGTCCGCCGGATTGTCGCTCAGGAGCACATGAATCTGCGCCATGTTGTATTCGCGCGATTCGCCGAGCTGCGACGTAGCCGATTCGCCCGCCGCTGGCCGGCGAATAATCTCGTAGGGGAAGTTGGTTCCGTTAACGAATGGCATCGACAGTTTCTTGGCGCCCGTCCCCTGAGGCGTGGTAGCTCCGGTGACATAGTAGTTCCCGTTGATAACCATATCGTGAGTCGTGGTGTTAGAGAAACCGGTCCAGGCGCTGTTTATGTTCGCCGCTGGCTGCGCCGCAGCGCTCCCATCCCCGGTCACGCTACCGTCCCCGTAGTTGGTGCCGACTTGGGCCATGGCCGTACAGTTCGTCGTGGTGGTGCTGCAGGCATTGGAGTTGTTGGCGGTCGGAACATATATCGTGCCGGTTTTGTCGCCCCCCATTGGATTGTTATTCGGCAACACGGTTCGAATGACGTTGCCGAATGCCGATATCTTGCTCTGAAAGGTCAAGGTGGAACCGCTGTTAGTGTACGGATAGAAATCCCCGTTGGCGTGTACGGCGCCGGCGAACGTCATCGGCGAACCGGGGAAGATGGAGCAATCGGCATCGCAAAACACTCCGAACTGGAACACCGGAATGAGCGCCACCTGCGCCTGCCGTTCCATGCTGACTTCCTGTCCACCCATTAAAGACGCTGTCGCCAGCATGTTGACGGGGATGATCTGCGCGTACAAACCCGTGTTCGGTCCGGAAACGATCGGTCCCCAGTTCGAAGTCACCGCTGTCGTTGCCGATGCCGGGCAAGTCACACCCTGCGGCGTCGCCGAATACTGTGTCCAGGTGACTCCCACCATCGAGGGCTGATTCGCTGCGAGCCCCACATTGCATATTGCGCTGGCAGACGGGGCCTGCGTGTTCTGGAACACCGCAGCCAGATCGGAGTACATTTTCTCAATACCACCCTCGGCGGCATGGAAGGCCAGGTTGTTCTGCAGATCGGTCCCGCCCACTCTGCCTTCGGTGTTGACCATCATCAACAGCCCGATCGCGATTCCCGACAGCAGCAACAGCATCAGCAATGACGCAATCAGCGTGAATCCTTTGGCGTGCAGTCTCGCGCTCTTCATACCATGACTCCCCGTGGTCTCAATCCCCATTTACTCCGCTCCCCATCGTCTGACTTGCCTTCGCTATCCCCGCCGCTTAATTTGAATAGTTATTGACGTACGTCAGGTTCCGTGCGCTTACCGATGTCTGCAAATCCATTCTCTGAAAACCGTTTCCCGGGCCGAACTGCGAGCCCTGCAGCGTGCTATCAATCGCCATGTTCTGAATGTTGATCTTGGTGATCTGGTTGGGAAGAAGTCCCGTCGAAGCGCCGGAGCAGCCATCGCTGGCAGCGCCCGGGTTGCTGCAGGCGACCGCCGGCAAATTGGTGGTGTCATTGAAAAGGTCATAGGTGAACTTCAGGTAAACGACGTTTTCCGCCACCGGGGCAGGAGTGTGTCCACTGACTTGCCGCATCAGTCGCGACGGAGTGGGGCTGTTGTCGATGTAATAGCTGATCACCAGAATGCGCGTCGCAAATCCGGTAACGGGCACTTTGGAGTTGTATTCGCTGGCCAGACTATTGCTGACTGCTGCCGCCTGGTTCATGTTCAGCGCATCACCGGCGGCGAAGGTGGCGACGCCTCCACTGGCCGCGGTAGTGACTTCGGCAACCACGTTCGTTGTACCGAAGGTAAACAACACCAGATCGCCTGCGGTCAGTCCAACCGCCGAATCGCTCACCGCCTGCGCTCCAGCGTTGCCGGTCGGAGAAGTGCAATTCACACTCGTCGTCCCGGGCAACGTAAAAGTTACTTGCGTCGCGCTCGTGATGGTCGCCGTGTAACAGTCCAAATAGAAATTGTTGTCCGTATACACCACCGTGGTCACGTCGGTGGGTCCCTGTGCTGCGAGGAGCGTCGGCCCGTCGTTATATCCCGTCATCAGCCCGTAAAGATAAGCCGTGCCGCCTTGCGCGGGATAGGCAACCGAGGTGCCGTTGATGTAGCACGGGTAAGGCGACGTCGTTTGAGCGCAGCCATATACCGGAGAGGTCGCGGACGGAAGGGCGATCGCCGCACCGGGGTTTAGTCCCGCCCCGGCGAGGCTCAGATCCGTCGTCAACATGTTGGAGGCAGCCCGAAAATCCTGTTGCAACTCCGCCCGTTGCGTGGTCGTCCATGTCGCCTGCACACCTTGGATATAGATCTGCACCGCCGCGCCCAGCACAAGCGTACCCAGTGCCATGGCAATGATCATTTCCAGCAGACTGAATCCACTCTCGCGCTCGGCTGAACGACCGCTCATAATTCCCCTTTACTGGTACTGCGAAATGTAGCTATTTAGAATGTATGTTTTCGGGGTTTTTTCGGACTGGGAAGTCCCGTATTGCACGGTGACAGTCACGCTTCGCAACGTAGCGATCAGGTTCCCCGATGAGTCGTACAGCGGCGCGATCTGAATGGCGCGCTGATAGCCGGTCAACGGAATAAATGTGTCATCCGCGGTTTGGAAAACGCCATCTGGGCCGGGATCCTGCAGAGTTTCCTCGCCCGCAACCGCGTCATCCGCCGTCCCAAAGATTCCGTCCGCTCCCGCGTTGTAGATCGGTTGGAATTGCGCACTAGTCGAAGTGCCGATAAAGATGCCGCAGGGTGACGGGCTGGTGGTGCAGAACTGGGTGCCCGAATTATTCTGGATTGCGTCCCAGTTAATCTGCGTGGTGTTGCGCGCGGTCACGATGCTCTCGTACGCCTCGTTCGCCAGTTGCTTGGCGATAATGTCCTGCTGCGAGGTCTGCGTCGAAGCCATGGCCAGTCCGAAAACACCCAGCAGGCTTACCATACCCACCGTCAGCACCGCCATCGAAACCACAACCTCGATTAGCGAAAACCCTCGCTCCGCTGGCTTCCCTACTCGAGACTTCCCTCTATACCTGATCCTTGATGCCATCATTGACGTATCCATTGATAAGTGCCCCCCGAAGCGGGGTAGAGCCGCCATCCGTGAATGCGACCCGTGCCGCCCCACAGGTCTACCGCCCGGTCACTGAAGGCATTTCCCGAGCGCCCGAGGTAGACCACTCCCCCATCCCAATTTCCGAAACCGGAACAAAGATTCGAGGTCTGCACTGAACCGTCAGGGCAGAAGTAAATCGTTGTTGCTCCTCCGGTGGTGCTGGCCGCCGTATAGCCAAAGTCAATCGCGTTCGCCCCGGTTCCGTAACTGTCCGGAGCCGGTGTGCCTGAGGGCGGCACGAGAAAAGCAACGTCCGTCGGGAATTGATAGGTCACGGTAGCCGGTACGTTACCGCTTGGAAGTGCTGTCTCTCCCGAGGCCGGAGCCCACGCCACTGCGATCGTTTTCGGAGTGACAGAGTTTGAAAAAGTCACCGAGTACGATGTGCGTTGCGCTACCGCGTTGTCGCGTGCCTGCCGCAGCGCCGCCAGCGTCATGTTGTATGCATTGACCACGTGCTGGGTCTGCAGCAGCGGTACCAGACTGATAACCGAGACCACCGTCAACGTGATGGTGATCGCTACCACTGTCACCATTTCCACCAGGCTGAAGCCGCTCGCACCGTGCCGGCGATGTCCCGCATTTGTTCCCAGACTTCTCATAAGCATTTGCCGTTTTCTGCGGCTCGCTGCCCCGTGACAAATCGTCACAAAAACTCGTGTAACTGCCATGACCGGTATCTCCCCGACCCTATGCAGATCGCGGTCCGACACCGGTCTCGGTAATCTCAATGTTAGGAACTGTCCCGTGGCACGTCAAAGTACCGGGGTACACCGGCCTTTCGTACATTGGCTTTAAGTAATGTAATTCCGGGAGAGTTATGATCGTGCAAGAAGTTGCCCTGTGCGGTCGCCGCGAAAGGCCCACGAAACGTCTTGACAGCTTATCGCCGGCTAATAGAAAGGGAAAGATAACTAAAAGTTATGACTATCGTGCGCTCTCAAGAACCGGAAGAAACCTGGAAGGCCAAGAACAGACGCAAAAGAACATAAGAAAGAAAGTCTAAATTGTACTTCCACCGTGACACCGGTAACTTGTCGTTGTCACCGACCCTCTCTTACGATTGTTCCACTATGGAACCAAGCTGCCTCGTGGTGTGTCCGGATCAGGACGCAGCCAACCTGCTCACGCTCATCCTCTCCGAGTTGGGGATGGCGGCCGAGCACACACCCTCGGTCTCTCGCGGATTGGAACTGCTTGAAAGCCGGCATTTCGACGCCATCATCCTCGACTATCGCACCGACCAGAGTTGTGACGAATTCCTGGCGCACCTGCGTCAGTCCGCAAAAAACCGCGCCAGCCTGCTGATCGCCATCGTCGACGGCGACGTTAACGCCCGTCCCGTGTTCGGGCTCGGCGCCAACTTTGTTCTCTATCGCCCGCTCTCTTCCTCGCGCACCCGCACGAGTTTGCGCGCCGCCCGCGGCCTTATGCGCCGCGAACGCCGCCGCGCTCTTCGCGCGCCCGTGCGCTCGAGCGTCACCGTCGCCTATCCCGGAGCGCCCGAGATGAACGCATTTATGGCCGATCTCAGCGACGGCGGTACTTTGATCGACACCGCCAACATTCCGCGCGTATGCAAGGTTTATTTCGAGTTCGCGCTGCCCGGCCAGCAGCAACTAGTGCGCCTTTCCGGAGAGGTGGCCTGGCAGGACGCCAGCGGCCGAACCGGAATTCGATTCCTCGACGTGCCTCAATCCTCACGCCGCCTCATTCAGACCTGGCTGGAGCACAATCATGCGCAAACGACAAGCGCTGTGCCGGCGCAGGCGCCTTTAAGCAACTCGTCTTCGACCGAGTCTTGGGGGGATTCCGACGCGAACAGAGAGTCGAGGCTCGAGCCCAAAGACGTCCTCGTCTCCAATGCCGGCAACCGCCGCGGGGAGCAACGTTTCGCCTGCAAACTCGGAGCCGACGTCTACCATATCGGAAGCACCGTCCCCAATCGCTGCACCCTTTCCGATCTTAGCGAGGGTGGTTGCTACGTCGAAATGCCGACCCCATTTGCCCCGCAGTCGAGTGTGGAGATTCTGATCCGAACCGCCGACACGAAGTTGAGAATCAGGGGTCAGGTGCTGACCACCCATCCCGGTTTCGGCATGGGCGTCCGCTTCGTGTACCGCGATTCCGCCGAACGCGAGGAAGTTCTGCGCTTGCTCTCAGTTCTTTCCGCCGGCTCGTCGCTGGACGAACAACCCCGCTGATCCAGGCGGCGTAAGACTCAAACTCACACGCTAGGCCGGCCGCTCCGACAGCGCCACCGCCTGACGAAAATATTCCAGCGAAAGCTTCAGCCCGCTCTCCAACTCCACTTTCGGTTCCCATCCCAGCAGCCGCTTCGCTTTTGAAATATCCGGACAGCGCTGCTTCGGATCGTCTTGCGGCAACGCTTCGAATTTGATCTGGCTCTTCGACTCCGTGGTCGCGATCACTTTCCGCGCGCACTCCAGAATGGTGAACTCCGTTGGGTTCCCAATATTCACCGGTTCATGCTCCGCGGATCGCGCCAGCCGCAGAATCCCATCCACCTCATCGCTCACGTAGCAGAAGCTGCGCGTCTGGCTGCCATCGCCGTATACCGTAAGATTGTCTCCGCGCAGCGCCTGCCACATGAAATTCGGAATTACCCGCCCGTCGTTGATCTGCATGCGCCGCCCGTAGGTGTTGAAGATGCGCAGAATCCGCGTGTCCACTCGATGATAGCGGTGATACGCTATGGTCACCGCCTCCGAAAACCGCTTCGCCTCGTCGTACACCGAACGTGGCCCGATCGGATTTACATTCCCCCAATATGTCTCCGTCTGCGGATGCACCAGCGGATCCCCATAGCACTCCGAGGTCGATGCCATCATAAATTTAGCGCCGCAGCGCAGCGCCGTTTCGAGCGCTTCAAACGTCCCATAGGAGCCTACGCGCAGAGTCTCGATGCCGTGTTCGGCATAGTCCACCGGGCTCGCCGGACTCGCGAAGTGAAACACATAATCCAATGCACCCCATTCGCCGGGCTGGCAAACATCTTTCTCCACAAACTCAAATCGCGAATCGTTGCGCAGATGCTCAATGTTCGCCAGCCGCCCGGTCAGCAGATTGTCCGCCGCGACCAC
>Ga0182015_10006398_pt1 | contig 11854 bp, 12 predicted proteins | sample 712P3MmetaG_FD_120478 | JGI IMG/M metagenome (GOLD analysis project Ga0182015, IMG submission 120478) | Permafrost microbial communities from Stordalen Mire, Sweden - 712P3M metaG | ecosystem: Environmental > Terrestrial > Soil > Wetlands > Permafrost | place: Sweden: Stordalen | collected...
GTTTCCCGGCGCTGTTCTCCCGAAACAAACTGCCGTCGCGGATGTAGCGCCGGACCATCTGAACCGACCTATGCCCCGTCTGGTTCATGATCGACCGTTCCGAGGCCCCTGCAATCGCTGCGCGCTGGTCGCATGCCCCGCCCGCAGCGAATGGCCCGCGTAAGCCGTAGCGTCCAGTCCGGCCCGTTGTGCGAGTTTCTTCACCACCCGCGCCACGTCGATACCGCTTAACCGGCCCGGCTGAACCTGCCCGTGCCTGTTGATCGAGCGGAACAGCGGGCCTGCGCCCGCGCCCGCCTCTGCAAGCCATGCTTGGACCGTGCGGACTGGACAGGTCTCGGGATTCGATCCGTACGGAATACCGATCTTGCGGCCAGCGCCATCCTGATCGGTCTTGGACCAGCGCAACATCACCGTGAGGCCGTCCTTGCCGAACGCGCAATCCGCGATGTCCAAGCCCACGAGTTCCGAGCGGGTCAGGGTTGGCGCCTTCTGCCGCGCCGCGGTTCCGAGCGTCCGCCGGATGCCCTTCAGCGTGTTCCGCACCATGCCGGCCGTGGCGGGTGAGTCCAATCCCGTCGCCTTGTGCGCCTCCGCAATCGCGTTCAACCGGCGTTGAATGCTGCCGACCTTCAGCCGTCCCGCACGTTCGGCGATATATCCCGCGACGGTTTCGGGCGCCGCGGGCAGCGGACTCAGCGCGTGTGACTCGCACCATGTGCAAAAATCCCGCCAGTCCGCCCGGTATCCGCGGAGCGTGTTCTCCGCCTTGCTCTGCCGGGCGAACTCGCGTGCTCGATCGAGCGAGGGCGGAACAATGTCCGCCCCCTTGCCGCCCGTGACTGGGCCGATAACCTCCAGCGGCCCGCTCATGACACTTCCTCCGACAGCACGGCCCCCATCTCCTCGATGTAGCCTTCGTGTGCGTAATGATCCAGCTCTCCGAAATCGAGCTGGTAAATGTCCGCCAAATGGCGCATGTCGGTGAGTGCGTCCCGCATGGCTGAGACAGGCTCCAGGCCTTGCGCCTCGCAGTGGCTCTCAAGTACCTTGTGCAGCGCCGCGAGAAGGCTGGGACCTTCGGTGAGTCGTTTGGCTTGATACTCCGCGTTCGTCATGCCGCACGGTCCATTTCCGCGAGACGACGTTTGGCTGAGTCCTTCTCGAATCCGCTGGAGAATGCCGCCTGGACGCTGTACCCGGCCCGGCGGAACTCAGGATTGGCCTTCAGTGCCTCCGTGTCTTGCGTCCAATCGACGGCGAACGACGCGGCAAGCAATAGCGGTTCCGTGGCGCGCTTGAAACTGAGCGTCAGGCCGAAGCCTTGCCCGATGCTGTGTGCGTTACGAGCCAGCCTTGCCGGATGTCCTCATCTCCGCCGTGTTCGGTGACACCCAGCTCGCCCGATTCGCTGGGATGCACGAGCGACAATCCGCACGAATGCGCGATCACGAATCCGGGCCGCATCCGGTTCAAAGCGCCATCGTGATACGCATCCAGACGATAAACCGCGTCCCAGATGGCAGGTTTCCAATCGGAGACAATCTTGAGCTTCGGCGGTTTCGGTAGCGGTTTCGGCACGGGAATGTTGCCCGTCGCCGTGATGGTCGCGCGCATAACAGATTCGCGCCCACCACGCAGACTGCCACGATGGACCAGGAGCACCTGACGAGTCCTGGCTCGACGATGGGGACCGTGGCGTATATGTCGCCGGAGCAGCCGCGGGCTAAGGAGCTGGACGCCCGTAGCGATCTGTTTTCCTTTGGCGCGGTGTTGTACGAGATGGCGACGGGCATCTTGCCGTTTCGCGGAGAAAGTTCCGCAGTAATCTTCAAGGCGATTCTGGATGATACGCCGACGCCAGCGGTGCGACTGAATCCTGAAGTGACGACGGAATTAGAGCACATCATCAACAAGGCGCTGGAGAAAGATCGCGAGCTGAGGTACCAGCGTGCGGCGGACATGCGCACGGACCTGCAACGGCTGAAGCGAGACAGCGGGTCGCGGAAATTGCCGGCTGTGGTGGCGCCGAGCAGGCGATGGCCCTGGATTGCCGGCGCGGCGGCCCTCATCCTGATCGCGGCAGCAGGCGCGGCCTATTTCTTCGTGCACCGTCGCGCGCCCAAGCTCACCGAAAAAGACACCATCGTTCTCGCCGAATTTGCCAATAGCACGGGCGATGCGGTGTGCGACGACACGCTGAAGACGGCGCTCAACGTTTCCCTGCGGCAATCGCCTTTCCTCAATATGCTCTCCGACAGTGGGGTTGCGAAGACCTTGCAACAGATGACCCGTCCTACCAGCACGAAACTCACGCCTGAGGTAGCCCGCGAGCTTTGCCAGCGGGCGGGCAGCAAAGCCTACCTTGCCGGATCAATTGGCAGTTTGGGCAGCGAATATGTGCTGGGGTTGAAGGCGTGAATTGCCAGAGTGGAGACACACTGGCGCAGGAGCAGGTTACGGCAGCGTCCAAGGAGAAGGTACTGGACGCGTTGGGCCCACGCCGCATTGCGCGAGGCTGAGTTCGGTAATGCCGTTGAGGCGTCGCGGCAGGCTGAGGCCGCCTTGTCACTGACACCGGGACGCGATGTGCGGGTGCTGGCGGCGATGGCTCTGGCACGAGCCGGAAACACCACAGAAGTCACCAAGCTGGCGGACAGCCTGAATCAAGAATTTCCGTTGGACACACTGATGCAGCGCAATGTGCTCCCGACGATACGCGCTATGCTCGAGCTCAGCCGGGGGCAGGGCGAGCAGGCGTTAAAGCTGACGGCAGAAACCTCCGGGTATGAGTTGGCTTGTCCGCAAGCATTCAATACCTCGCAACCGACCATGTACCCGATTTACGTGCGCGCGCAGGCTTACCTGAAGGCCGGGCAGGGATAACAGGCCGTCGCTGAGTTTCAGCAAATGATTGCGTTTCGCTGGGTGGAATACCCACTGAGGGCGCTGGCGCGGCTCCAACTCGGTCGAGCCTACGCGATGGCGGGCGACACCGCCAAAGCCAAGGCGTCATATCAGGACTTCCTCACCCTCTGGAAAGACGCCGACCCCGACCTCCCCATCCTGAAGCAAGCCAAAGCCGAGTACTCAAAGCTGAAATAGCTTGGCGCGCGAACAAATCACCTCGCAGACTTTCCTTTTGTCACCCCCGCTGAAATCTAAGTGCAGGGTGTGAGTCGAGAGGGAAGGCGAGAAGGAACCCAAGCACACAGGGAACGTCTAGATTTCAGCCCTCACCAATTGAAATCCATTGTCGCCATTTAGTATCTACTCCGGGAACAATCTTGCCGATTTGCCGGCTCCCGTATAGCTTCCGAGTCGCCGGCCATAGGCTGCCGTGCTTCTGCTTGAGGCGAATTCGTTGTAGGCTGGTTTGCTATGACGACTCGATCCCTCGTTGCTCTCACCGTACTAGCGGCGGCCCCGGCATTGGCTCAACTCGCGCCGCCCAATGCTGCCGGCGTCGCCATCGGTCACATTCACATCAACGCCACGGATATGGACGCCCAGCAACGTTTCTGGACCGAGGTTGGCGGGACAATTGTCAACCGGGAAAAGCTCGTGATGGCACAGTTTCCGGGTATTTACGTGCTGTTGCGGAAGCAGGACAACAGCGGAGGCACGGTGGGATCTGTGGTCAACCACTTCGGCTTCTTCGTCAAAGATTTCGACGGATCGGTCGCCAAGTGGAAGGCTGCCGGCCTCACGTATGAGGCGGCCAAGAATCCTGGGCAGGGCTTCCTCACCGGTCCCGACAACGTCCGCGTCGAGATCTACGAAAACAAGACGATACCCACTGCCATACAGATGCACCATATTCATCTGTTTGTGCCCGATCCTTTGGCGGCGCAGAAGTGGTACATGGAGAACTTCGGCGCCACGGCTGGCAAACGCGCGCAGTACGACACCGCCAATGTCCCAGGCGCCGAGATAACGCTTAGCAAGAGCGATACACCCCAGGCCCCTACTAAAGGCCGCTCTGTGGATCACATTGGCTTTGAGGTGCAGAACATCGACGCCTTCGTCGGCAAACTGCAAGCGGCGGGGATCAAAACCGACGCCGCAATCCGCAACAGCTCGAACGCGTCCGGCCTGCGGATCGTCTACATCACCGATCCCTGGGGCACAGAAATCGAGATCACAGAAGGCCTGGCGACACCGCCGCCAACTTCGAGCCGGTAAGACAACGGTTATCTCATTCGAGGAAGCACTGGTGCGTCCACTTTTGCCATCATGTAAACCTCAGTGACTCGTCAGAAGTCCAAAGCGGACTTCATTCAGCCCATGTTGCTCCTTCGCACCGAGCGGCTCCAGGAGGGCCCGAACTGGCTCTACGAACTGAAGCTCGACGGTTATCGCGTGATCGGTGCGAAAGCAGAACGCCGCGCGCACCTGTGGTCGCGGAACGAAAGGGACTTCGGTCCAAGGTATCCAAGCATAGTGAATGCCCTCGCGAACCTCCCCGAGCACACCGTCGTCGATGGAGAGATCATCGCGCTCGACGAAGCCGGAAAGCCTTCCTTCAGCGCGCTGCAAAACTACAGTTCTTCGCAGGCTCCGCTTGCGTATTACATCTTCGATCTGCTGGTACTGGCCGGCCGAGACCTGAGCGCGGATCGAGGAGCGCCTCCCCGGCCTGTTCGCCGATGTGCCATTGCCGCATCAGGTATTCGACGCAGGGGTTCGGCAAACTAATGCTTTCAGCAAGATTGAGGTTTCCGAGAACCACTCTGCTCCGCCTCGGGAAACCACAAACTTCTGTCAGAACACCAGTCATCGATTTCCAACAAAACCTCACTTAAAGCTTATAGACATGATACAGATCGTCGCCCATTCTTTGGTTGGTGGATGAACTCTACTGAAATGACAAGGATAGCGGAGGGTCTGCTGTCCGCTTCGGTCGCGCTACTAACGTGATATATCTTACAGAGAAAGGAGGCGGGTGGACAAAGCGATCGGTTTTGCGGCGCGGTTAGCGGTTTCGCGGTATCGGGACTGTGTTTGTGGGCGGCAAAGCCCCAGTCAAAGCCGGCCCCAGCCATTTCTCCACAACACGCTCATCGATCGCTTGCGTGACCTGTCATAACGAACGCGCGAAGACCGCGGGGTTGATGCTCGACAAGCTGGACATCGATCACGCCGCGGAGCATGCCGAAACGTGGGAGAAGGTGGTACGCAAGCTGCGGGGCGGTATGATGCCGCCGCAGGGGATGCCACGGCCGGCGCAGGCGCAGATCGATGGATTGATCACGTGGCCGGAGACGTCGCGCGATCAAGCCAACGCGGCGCATCCGGAACCCGGGCGATCGCCGCTGCATCGGCTGAATCGGACGGAGTATGCCAACGCGATCCGCGACTTGCTGGGTCTGAAGGTGGATGTTTCCGAGTTGCTACCGGCCGATGACGAAAGCAATGGTTTCGATAACATCGCTGAAGTTTTGCGCGTGTCACCATCGCTGCTGGAAGCTTATTTAGCGGCGTCGCGGGAAGTGAGCGCCCTGGCAGTGGGCGATCCGAAGACCGCCCCGAGGAGTGACAGCTTCCGTGTGCCGCCGGACCTGGCGCAGGAGGACCACATTGAAGGGTTGCCGCTGGGAACGCGCGGCGGACTCCTGATCCATCACAATTTTCCGCTGGATGCCGACTACGAGATGAACGTGGTTCTTTTGCGGATCATCGTCGGGTACTTGACGGGGATGGAATTTCCGCATCAGCTCGAAATCAGCATCGATAACAAACGCGTGTTTCTAGCGCCGGTGGGCGGCGAAGAGGACTTGGAGCTTTTAGATACGAACGTGGCGCTGGCGGGCGACACTTTGGACGCGCGGTTGAAGACCAAGGTGCATGTGAAAGCTGGTCCGCACGACGTCGCGGTTTCATTCCTACGGCGCGATTCGGCGGAATCGAATGAGCCGTTGCAGCCCTTCACTCGCGACTTTGGATCTGGAGAACATGAACGGCATTCCGCTGATCGATCACGTGCAGATCACGGGGCCATTTAACGCGACGGACGCTTCGGCATTAGTCCATTAGTTCCAAGATGCGGTCTGCAAAATGTTCCAACTCGCTATCGCAGTCTATGGCCATATTATGGCCGGAATCGCCTGCTGTATCCTTGTCTTTGTCGTGCTCTTTGAGAGCTTGGTGTACAGCTAGAACAAACTTCCGCCGGTCAAATAACATTGGTGTCTCTTATGGCCGGATTGAACGTGGTTAGACTCATGGTTCGCAATCTCCTCCAGTTGCATCACACTTAACAGCAGTGAGACTTCCGGTCTTTGTCACGGCAGATGTAGGTCCAAAGCAGCGAAGCGCGGTGGAACAGTCGGGATTGGACTCCCACAAGCTTCGCACATTGCCACGCTTCCTGTAACCACACTTGGTCACTTGACCATATATCGTTACCAGCCTAAGGTCTCTCAGAGCGAAGTGGCGCCGTTTTGGGCGTTTGGCTGTAAGGCCGCCTTAGACTACTCCGCTTAGGCGGCGTTCGGCCATCCTCATGCCTTAGAGGGAGATTGACGGATGTCGGTATCAAAGGAGAAACGAAATGCTCGGATTAGGATTGGTAGGAACCATTATTGTGATTTGTCTGGTTGTTTGGCTCGTCCGCAGGGTGGTGTAACAAACTGCAGAGGCGACCTCTGAATTCAGATGAAATACGCGCTCGACCCATCGTGAGCTGGTGGATATCGAATGAACTTAACCACACATGACACACCTTCGCGATGGGATTGGGTCGGTGTTGTTCTCACCTGGTTCATGCGCATGCTGGCTGTTGCTCAGGCGATGGCGGCTCGCGGAACGCGCGGCAGCCGCTACGCCAAGCTGCGCTGGAGAAAGCCAGCCGCCGGGCTTTTCCTTTGCACAACACTCATGACGGCCACTCTCGTGGGGATTGGTTTCTATCGCATCTATCTTGATCGAACTAATCTGCCTGACTTGGAACCATTCGTACGCTCCGACTTCCCTACAGTCGGCCACATCTACGATACGAATGGCCAGCCGCTCATGGAGATGGCCACCGAATACCGGTGGATCAGCAAGTACCAGGACATCCCGCCTGTGGTTTGTGGTGCCATTCTCGCCGCTGAGGACAAGAACTTCTTCTCGCATAATGGTGTCGACTATTCGAGCATTCCTCGCGTGTTAGCCAAGCTGAGGTTCAAAAGTCTTCTGGGACGCCTCACTAAGCTGGGGCGGCGCGACGCAGTAAATAGTTCTCCGATTTTCCCGCAAGGCGGATCCACCATCACTCAACAGCTCGTGCGAGGCTATTTTCTTCAAGCCGTGACAGCTCGAGAAAACAGCAACCAGCTCCGGCACACCGGGCTCTTGGCTCGCGGGCTGTCATATCTGATCGGCGCGCGAAGCGTCAACATGGTCGTGCGGAAGGTCGAGGAGATCCGACTAGCGCTGTGGCTCGAAAAAGAGATGTCGGGGCGTTTTGGTTCGAAACGTCGCGCCAAGGAAGAGATTTTGGCGCGGTACGTCAGCTTGGTTTACATGGGAAACGGTCAGTACGGCCTGGCGCGGGCTGCGGATTACTATTTTGGCCGGAGTCTGGCGTCTTTCACTACGGATGATGCGGACAAGGCGGCGTTGCTGGCTGGCGCCATAAAGTCCGCTCGTTACTACGCGCCCACGGGGAGCGAAATCGAGAGGGTCAGGCAACGCCGAAATCAAGTTCTGGGACTCATGGCGGCAAACGGGTCTATTGTTCCAGACTTCATGAGGAGAGCCAAACAGCGTCCGATTGTGGTCGTCCAGAGACCCAAGGACAGGATGCTCCAATCGCCCGCCATAGTTGAGAATGTTCTTGAGGAGCTCAAGACTCGCGACGCCGATCTCAGCGCGAAGGACCTGTTTGAAGGACGCATCCAGGTTTACTCCACGGCGGATGCGCGGGTGCAGCAAATCGTGACCCTGTCGCTGGAACATGGCCTTTTGCTTTTTGAGAAGAGACACCCAAGCGCCAAAGGTTTGATTCAAGGCTCGGTGGTCGTGCTGAAGAACAGCGATGCGAGCATCCTCGCCGAAGCGGGCGGCCGCCAACTCTACAAAGACCGTTCCGCCTCATACACTGACTTGAACCGCGTCACGCAGTCCCTGCGGCAGCCAGGGTCCGCGATGAAGCCCATTGTCTATCTTGCTGCCTTTCAGGCAGGAATGCTGAATCTCGACTCTGTGGTTCCCGACGAACCCATTAGCGTTCCTAATGGAGCAAAGCAGGATGTCAAGTGGATCTCAAACTACGATGGTCAATTCAAGGGCATGATTCCCGCGCGGATGGCGCTGGCCGAATCGAGAAACGCCGTCGCGATTTGGATCGCAGGCGAGATCGGCATTGCCAGCGTCCTCCGGACAGCGCGAAATCTGGGGATAGAGACGCCCTTGCAGCCTTATGTGACGACGGCTTTGGGAGCGTCCGAAGTGAACTTGATGGAGCTGGCTAACGCCTACCGTGCGATGGCATCAGGCATCCTCACCCAGCCGTATGTAATCCAGAGGATCGTGCCCGACCCTCATCAGGTGATGGCCGAAAGCGAACACCCGTCGTACCCGGTTCATGTCGAGGGCTTGGCTCTCTTGCTCATTCAGGAAGGCATGCGCGGTGTCGTGCGCTTGCCCACTGGCACGGCTCACGCACTGGACTCCGGCAGTTTCCCGATACCAGTGATGGGCAAGACGGGAACGACAAATGAATTCCGGGATGCGCTCTTTGTAGGCTCCAGTTACGGCCCCCGAGGAATCACGATCGCTGTGCGCATCGGCTTTGACGACAATCGTTCTCTCGGAGCGGGAGAAACCGGCGGCAGGGTTGCCCTTCCCGTATTCAGAGAAATCGCGCTCAGGGTCTATACCGAAAAACTGGTAGGGCCGGCGCCGCAGTTTCCAGCTGAAATGGAACAGAGCATCAACGAATATCTGCAAGGCGGCCCTGTCAAAACGATCGCCCAGCGATAACCCGAGAGCATATCCTGCTTGCCAACGAGCCCAACGAAGCGGATGTCAACGCCGCGAACGATCGTTCGCTCAAAGGCTGCACGCCGCCAAATACCAAATCTCACCGAGGTGTATTCGTGGGATCTGGGGCACTCCGGGCACCTGATGACACTCTTCGATCACGGGCACTCCCACCGCCGATGCTTCGGATCTTAAACAAAAGATAGAGTCTTTGTCTGCTCTTGCATCTTCCGAACCAGCACGGCTGCATCTTGAGAGTTTATCTCGGAACGTGAGCACTTCTGAACAGACAGTACGGCCCACAAATGTTTTAATCGTAAGTAAAACTGAGCGTGATACATGCGGCGTGGAGGCTGCGAAATTGACGCTCCTATGGTGTCGTTACCTTTCCCGAAGCCGGGCTATCGGAGAGCAGCTTCACTGAGTCACCTCCCGTCCCGGCTTCCTTTGTTGTCATCTCTGCGCGCCGGCGCACGTCCACTTTCCCGCCTGGCTAGCCTTGCTCATCGTGCTAGCTATCATAATCGCGTTGATCGCCTTCAACAGCCATTGGAGGATTTACCCGCACAAGTCTTACCAGAGCGGATCACCTTTGCGCCCGCCCTTGGGCTTCGCACCAGGGTAATGAGCTATTTGGCGATCAGGCCGGCGCGGAGGCTTTCGCGTTGGGGAGGAACGGGACTGGCGGGTTGGGTTCCTTTTTTATATACCCGACAAGAATGATGGCGACAAGTACAAGGACTAATGCGGATCTTGGCGAAGCCCTTCTGAGGAAGACTGATCGGCGGTCACTGTTTTTCCTTCGTATCGAGACTCTTCTTCTTAAACACATTTAACTTGTTCCAAAAGTTTCTTTTCTTCTGGGTCGTAGCTGGCGATACACCGACTTCTGCTTGTTCCGGGGCGCTTGCTTGGTTGACGTCTTGCCCGACGTTTGCTGTTGGGACAGTCAGCTCCGGGCTGGGTGTTGGCTCGGCTGGGTCATGGTTCGATGTCTGCGCTGGTGGAGGTGGTTCGAATACACTGGCTTCCGCGGCGCGCTTCGAACCGTGTTTTTGTGCCGGCTTGGCGAGCGGCGCGGTGGTGCGCAGAGCAGTCTCCTTCCCGAAGACCGTAGTAGAGGTCGCGAAGGCCGGAGGCGGGATATGCAGGGTGTGCAACGGCATGATCGCAGACGGTGCAGGGTGGAATGGGTGGATGGCGGGCGAAGCTACCAACGCCAGGATCAGACCGGTTACGATCGCGAGTCCGATGCCAAGAGCACCCTTGTGGGCCGCTGAAAATCCGGCTTTGACCGATTGCTCAAGCTGAGCAATGGAGTCCAGGAATTCATCGGCCGACTGATAGCGGTGTCGCGGATCTCTGGCCAGGGCACAGCGGGTGATCTTGTCCCATTGCGGTGACAGGCTTGGCTCAAGCTGACTGGGCGGCTGAGGGTCGCCCTCTGAGTCAGTTAGCACCGGCGCAAGCTTTCGGTTTGCTCCAAAGGGTTTTCGTCCGGTGAGAAGCTCATACAGGATGGCTCCGACGGAATAGAGGTCGGATCGCCGGTCTGGGTGAGTGGAGCCCTTCACTTGTTCGGGCGCCAGGTACGGTAGGGCGCCAAGTATCTCTCCGCAATTGGTCAACAGAGAATCGCTGAAAGCCTTCGAGAGTCCGAAATCACTCAGCTTCACTTCGCCGGCCGTGGTGATCATGACATTGGCGGGAGTTATGTCCCGATGCACGACGCCCTGTTGATGCACATAGCGAATCGCTAGCAGGATCTGCTTAATGTATCCGATTCCTCTCTCGAGAGGCAGGCGCCCGGCACTAAGCATGCTTTCGAGCGTCTGCCCATCGATAAACTCCATGAACAGGATCAGCTGATTTTCCGAATGAAGGGCATTATAAAGGACAGCAATATTGGGATGGCTTAAACGGGCTAAGACCCGCAGCTCGCGCTCGAATCTCTTGATCTGGGACTCGGTTGCCAGTTCCGTGGACAGAACCTTCATTGCCTCAGTTCGCTTGCTGAGGCGGTGTTCGACCTTGTACATTGGCCCCATCCCGCCGACATCGAGCAGGCCAATGATTTCGTACTCGCCGAACTTTTGTCCTACATGGAGATCCACGTGAGCATGTCCAAGTCGCCGGACTCCGAGTCCATTGTTAATTACTGTTGGCTGTTACTCAACCCCGCATGGAAATATCCGCGAGCAAGTTCGGGTTTGGCCTCTATCGCGAGCGTCCAGTAAGAGCGTGCTTGATCCTCGCGGCCGATAGCTTTGAGCACATGTCCAAGGTTCAGGAGAGCTTCTGGGAACTCAGGCTTTTGATTCAGTGCCTCACGATAGAGCACTGCTGCTTGCTCGTTCTTACCCAGTTTGTGCGATAGCAGCGCGCTGTTGTAAAGGATTTCCGCGGTCTTCTCGCCAAGGTCTTGCAGGCGCAAGTGATGATCTAGCGCTTCTTGCGCATAATCGCGATCCAAAGCGATCGCCGCCAAGCCTCGCACGGCGTCAACACAACCCGGCTCGCGGTCTATTAACCGAATCAACACGTCCCGAGCGGCATCGTGCTGGTTGAGCTTCCAGAGAGCCATCGCCAAATTGAGCTCGGCCTCGCGCCAGTTTTTGCGTTTTTCCACACACGATTCGAAGGCGGCGCTGCTCCGAGCGTAGTCTCCGCGCCTCAGCTGCAAATAGCCGAGACGAAACTCGGCCTCGACAAATTCCGGATGGTGAGAGACGATTCTTGCGTAAATCTTCTCAGCGTCGTCGACGTCGCCTTGCTGCTCGCGGACCCACGCTAGTTGATATTGCAGGTCGCTCCGCTGGGGCGCTTGTTCCACCGCGCGCTCGAACGCGACGCGAGCACTCGTCAGATCTCCGATTTCCAAGTA
>Ga0182015_10006399_pt1 | contig 11854 bp, 8 predicted proteins | sample 712P3MmetaG_FD_120478 | JGI IMG/M metagenome (GOLD analysis project Ga0182015, IMG submission 120478) | Permafrost microbial communities from Stordalen Mire, Sweden - 712P3M metaG | ecosystem: Environmental > Terrestrial > Soil > Wetlands > Permafrost | place: Sweden: Stordalen | collected...
CCGGGTGCCCGCCGCATAGCGTGTCTGCGCTGACAAGCTGGTTCCCGAAATATGCGGCGTCATACCGTGATTCGGCATGGTGCGCCAGGGGTGATCTTTCGGCGGTGGCTGCGGGAACCAGACATCACCCGCATAGCCGGCCAATTGACCGCTCTCCAACGCGGCCGCCACGTCCTCGGCAATACACAACTTGCCGCGCGCGGTGTTGATGAGGTACGCGCCGCGCTTGAAGTTCTTCAGCGACTTCGCGTTGATCATATGCTCCGTTTCCGGATGCAGCGGGCAATTCAGCGTCACCACATCGCACACCTTGGTCAAGCTCTCGAGACTGGTGTGGCGAGTAAGGTTGAGTTCCTTTTCCACGGACTCCGGCAGGCGATGCCGATCCAGGTAGTGCAGCTTCACGTCGAACGGCTTCAGCAATCGCAGTGCTCGAAGACCAATACGGCCGGCGGCAACCGTGCCCACTTGCATGCCTTCCAAGTCATAAGATCGCGCCACGCAGTCGGCAATGTTCCAGCCGCCCTTGATTACCCAGTTGTACGAGGGGATGTAATTGCGAACCAGCGACAGGATCATCATCACAATATGCTCAGCCACGCTGTTGCTGTTGCAATAGGTGACCTCCGCGACCGTGACGCCCTTATCCATCGCGGCCTGCAAATCGGTGTGATCGGAGCCGATGCCGGCGGTGACCACCATCTTCAGCTTCTTGGCTTTGGCGAACCGTTCGGCCGTCATATAGGCCGGCCAGAAGGGCTGAGATATGACTATTTCGGCATCGGGAAGTTCTTTATCGAGGACGCTGTTAGCACCGTCTTTGCTGGACGTAACAACCAACTGGTGGCCATTGGACTCCAGGTATTTGCGCAGGCCAAGTTCGCCGGAGACGCTGCCCAGCAAGGTGCCGGGGGTGAAGTCGATGCCCTTGGGGGTCGGCAGGGTTTGCCCATCCGGATATTTCTCAATCTTGGGCAGCCCGTCGTGTGGGTACGCTTTGGGGTAGCCCGTAACCGGATCGTCATAAAGAACACAGACCACTTTAGCCATTGCCAACTCTCCTGTTTCTCGAGGATGTTTTCTAGGGCCAAGAGCGTGCGCACAGCGCCGTGGTGAAGCAAATCAAAGATTTCGTTCAACTGATAGAAGATATCAATTACCCAGATTCGCCGGGGTCGCATCAACTCGGATGGATTTTCCGCTCTATTTCAGCCGTCAGATCCAAGCCTTGCGCGAAAGCCAGCAATGCGCGGGGCAGCGGCGCCAAGGGTTCCCGGTCGGCGGCGACCAAGCCAAGCGTGTGAAACGCTTCAGGCTCGACCAGCGGAATGCTGACCAGTCCGCGCTTTTGCTCAAACAGCAGCAGAAACGTTTGCGGCACGACGGTGGACAATTGTCCAAACAACAAATGGGACCACAGGGTCACCAAGGAATTCGTCTCCATGACGGCATTTACTTGCGCGCCGGCGGCGCGGAACTGCGCGTCGATGATGCGACGGTTCTGCATCGACGGGGTAAGTAGGCACAGCGGGAGCGTAGCGGCCTTCGCCCAGCTGATGGACTTAATTCCAGAAAAGCCGCTTGCCTCATGGGTGATCATCACATAACGCTCGCGATACAAAGGCACTGTGCGAACTCGCGACAGGGGATCATTGTCCAGATAGGTCAGACCCACGTCGATTGTAAAGTCATCGAGATCGCGCTGGATCTCGAGCGACGTTTGCGAGGTGATCTGGAAACGAGTCTTGGAGTGGATGGCGCCGAACGGTGCGGTCAACAGGGCCAATGCCGGGAGACTGACCGGGATTGCACCGATGCGCAGTTGGCCTGCCAGACCCTCCCGCAATTCACTCAACTCCTGAGTGAGGCCCCCGTAGTCTGCGAGCGCGCGTTGTGCCCACGCGAGCACGCGTTCACCTTCGGGCGTGAACCCCACGAAGCGTTGACGTCGCTCGACGATGAGCACACCCAAACTTTCTTCGAGTTGCTTTATTCCCGCCGACAGTGTCGGTTGGGTGACATTGCACGCCGCCGCGGCGCGCGCAAAATGCCGTTCGCGCGCGAGTGCCACAAGGTAATCCAGGTATCGGACAATCATGCAATGCTCTTTAGCTTTTCCGTATCGGCGTAGTCGCCGTACTGTTCAACAATTGCAGCCAGGACGTTTTGTACCCGCGACGCTGGGGTTGAGCGGTTTGCACCGCTGCCACGTTCTGTACGCCGATTCAATCGGTGACGCGGCCGCGTTGCTTTCATGCGTTAGCCAACAAGGAGTATTGGCGCCGGCATGTTGGGAGACCATGGCGACCGCTTCGACCAGTCTACATCAATATGGCGAAGTAGCGGGGGCGCGGCTTTTTGTGGAGTATGGGTCTGGGCGGCGGAATACCTCAAAGACGTTGAACGCGCGCGGCACAAGTTCGAGGAATCGAACAGGAAAGCCTGATCAAGTGCTCGATCATCCAACAACGCGCCGTGTTCGGCCTAGTTCACCTTGACGCCTTCGACCTGGATGCGTAGCTGCACGTCCTGCTTAAATCCGTATTGTTGTCCATAGTTGACTCCAAAGTCGGCGCGGTTGAACGTGCCGCTGGCATCTGCTCCGCAAACCTGTTTCTTCAGCAAGGGATGCTCAAAGCACTTGAAGGAATTAATGGTGAGACGCACAGGCTTGGTGACACCATGAAGGGTCAAGTCCCCGGAAATGGTTTTCGGGGCACCGTCAGCGAATTCAACGAATTTCCCCTTGTATTCCGCAGTCGGGAATTTCGACACATCCAGCATCTCGGGGCTCGATACATGTTCGTTGAGCTTGTCATGCGCGAAATCGATCGTGGCGGTGTCGATGACGACGTCGACCGTCCCCGTCTTGGCCACAGAATCGATCTCGACGGTGCCGCTGGTTTTCTTGAACGTACCTCGCCAGGTGGATAGGCCCCCGAAATGATCCACCTCAAAGCTGGGGTGGGTGTGATCAGGATCCACACTGTATGTCGTGGGCGAGGCCATTACCGATGTGACACCCAAGATCATGAGCAGCGGGGTAAAATGGTTCTTCATAAGGGTCCTTGAAAGTGGCTGAGTAGGTCAGGGTTACCGGAGCAATCCGGCGGATGCGAGTTGGCCGCCGATGCGCTGAATCTCCGACTCTCCCGCCAGGAGAGCGGCCGGAGTCGTGTGCACCGAGTAGCGACCGAGCACCAAGTCATGCGGATGCTTGGCGGCCGAACCGAGAACAAACCTCGACGGGCTGTCTGCGTGAATGAGGAGGGCGCTGTTCGACTCTTCGAACACCGCCAATTCGCCTGCGGCGACGGGTGCTGGCGCGCGGAGAGCTCCTTCGGAGACCGCGAGCCAGGCCACCTCATGATCAGTGGGCGGCTGATAGATCCATTGTTCGCCGGCGGCGAGTCGAACATCCAGGTAGTTAATGCCTTGAGGAGCATTGATTGCGCTCTTGGCACGACCATGGGAGCCTAAGATGACCCGTGCAGGCTCCTCTTCTGCCACCTCTTCCACACTCAAGTAATGACTTTGGCATGGCGCGTTCTCGAGTTCTGCCGGCAGGGCGATCCACAACTGGAATCCTTTGGCTGGCTGCAGCGCCGCCCCGGTATGCCATACACCGCGGCCGGCTCTCATCCATTCGATCCCACCTGCGGGAAGAACTCCCTTTACACCGGTGGTCTCCTGATACTCGATGGCGCCTTCATGAAGAACGGTGAGCGTGGCGATTCCAGAATGGGGATGCCAGCCAAAGTTGGGTGCGCCCGTTGCGGAGATGTCAAAGAGATCCAGGAACACAAACGGCTTGATGAGTTCGCCGATATCCGACGGGCTGACCAGGCGCGTAATCGGTCCGTGCCGTCGCCCTCGCGTCCGAAGTGCAATGGCGCGGCTCGCGACGGGTGTTCGCAATACCGCGCTCATGCCGCGATCGCCGCGATATTCGCGCGCGCCTTCGACATGGCGGCCTCTTTGGCTTCCGGTCCAAGCGCAAGGCCTTCCGCTCGGACGATGGTAACATCCGTCAATCCAATGAAGGACAGCACGCCGGTGAGATAGCTCTCATGATGCTCGAGAGCCGCCGCAGGAGAGCCTGCTGCATACACATTGCCGCGCGAGGACGCGATGAATACTTTCTTGTTCTTCAGCAAACCTTCCACACCATTCGCGCCGTAACGAAAGGTCTTGCCGGCAACCAAGACGCGGTCGATCCACGCCTTCAGTTGACTGGGAATCGAAAAGTTATACATGGGGGCGCCGATCACAATGATGTCGGCAGTGAACAGTTCCTCCAGGTAGGCGCCGCCCTTCGCCAAGTCGGCACCGAGGGCTAAGTCCTCCACTGTGCCGCCTTGCCAGGCCACCACGTGAGCCGGCGATAAGTGCAAGGCTGCGTCGGCCGCCAAATCCCGGTACGTCACCTGGATGTTGTGACGCAGCGCAACTTGTCTCGCGACGATTTCCGCGGAGAGCGCACGGCTGGCTGAATGGGTCCCGAGAACGCTGGAATCGATGTGAAGGAGCTGCATGATGTTCACTCACCTCGTTGGCAAAAACTGAAACTGAGGCGTATCGTGCACTCGCAGATCTCCTATGAATAGCCGTTATTTATCGATATTATCCATCGGTATTACCGATACATAGGACGCAAATCATGCTAGACGGCGTCTCTTTGGACCAATTGAGGGCCTTCATCGCCACAGTCGATGAGGGCAGTTTCTCGGCCGGCGCGCGCCGGCTTCATCGTGCGCAATCCGCAGTCAGCGAACTTGTCAGTAACCTCGAAGCACAAATCGCGGTGCTGCTTTTCGATCGTTCCGAGCGTTACCCCAAGCTCACGCCCGCCGGCGTTCTCTTGGTGGCCGACGCCCGCAGTGTCGTGGCCAACGTCGACCTGCTCAAGGCACGCGCCAAGGGGATTGCCGGTGGTCTCGAGTCAGAGCTTTCGGCGGTCGTGGACGTGCTGTTTCCGATTGAAGCGATTGCTGAATCGGCCAAGGAATTCAAGGACCGATTTCCACGCACGCCCTTGCGACTGTACGTTGAAGCGCTCGGCGGCGCGTACCAACCCATCCTCGACGGTCGCTGCAGCTTAGGCGTCGTAGGGTCCCTGCCAATCGCACCGGACTCCATGACTTTAGAACGATTGCAAGGGCTCCCAATGATCATGGTCGCTGCATGCGAGCATCCGCTCGCAAAGTTCCGAGGTGTCATTCCAAAAACGGAACTCGCGAAACACGTGCAACTCGTGCTTACCGACAGATCCGAGCTGACGGCTGGGCGAGAATTCGGTGTCATGTCTCCACTCACTTGGCGATTGGGCGATCTATTTGCCAAGCATGCGTTTCTTCTTAAAGGATTGGGCTGGGGCGGCATGCCGTTGCATGCGGTAAAGCAGGATCTTCTGGAAGGTCGACTCGTCAAGCTGTCGATCGAAGATTTGGCGGAGGAGAGTTTGATATTGCCGATGTCGGCCGTTTACCTTACCGCCAAACCACCCGGTCCTGCGGGTCGTTGGCTCATCGAGCGTTTGAAGCAGTGTTCCGGTCAACGCGCAGCGGACCAGCAAGTTGCGCAATCGCATGCGCTCGAAACGTCAACTTCTTGCCCGCGGGAGGCTGGATAAATCAGTGCGGACCGTCACTGTCGGTCACGGGTCCTTCGTCTTGACTTTATATGGGCTGACGTCCCTAATCAGAATTCGCGTGCTTGGTCGAGGACGCAAAAGAACCAAAAGGGAGCGACAAATGAACACTCTCTCAGACTGGACGTGGGCGCTAGCACTTGCGGCTTCGCTGGTGTCGGCGGTCGTCACAACCCCAGCGGCACACGCGCAGACTCTGACCACTCTGCACAGTTTTTGCTTAAAGAAGCATTGCACGGACGGCTTGATGCCCGCCGCCGGACTGGTCCAGGCCACCAATGGGGATCTCTACGGAACAACGTCGTGGGGCGGCCCCAACATCATGTGCGTGAGCGACGGTGTCGATTATGGCTGTGGCACGGTCTTCAAGCTTACACACGGCGGAGTGCTGACCACGCTTTACAGCTTCTGCTCTCAAACAAACTGCACGGACGGCAAGCTACCCAATGGGCTGATCCAGGCCACGGACGGGAATTTTTATGGAACATCGTTCGAAGGTGGGCTCACCAACACCTGCGTGAGCGGTGGTGTCGATTACGGCTGCGGTACGGTCTTCATGATCACCTCGACCGGCACGCTGACCACGCTTTACGGCTTCTGCTCCCAAACAAACTGCACCGACGGCGGATTACCCGAACAGTCGCTGATCCAGGACACCAATGGAGCCTTCTACGGTGCAGCGGCGCAAGGCGGGACCACAGACGGCGGCATAGTATTCAGCCTGTCGATAGGTCTTGGCCCGTTTGTGGACGCGCAGACAACCTCCGGCAAGGTGGGGGCTGCCGTCAAGATTTTGGGGACTGATCTGACCGGCGCGAGCAGTGTCACATTCAATCGCACCGCGGCGACGTTCAGCGTGGTCTCAAGCTCCGAAATAAAGACCGCGGTTCCGGCCGGCGCGACTACCGGAATCGTCGAAGTGACAACCCCCGGTGGCACGCTCACGAGCAACGCGACCTACACCGTGAAACCGTGATCAATCACAGGCGCACTTCGGCATAAGAGCATCAAACCGCCTGCTACTAGGCGGCGGGCGCACAGGTTCGGGCCGCGTTTCTGTTCACGATCGAGCGCGGCAAAATCACCAGGATTGAGATCATCATGATTCCGGAGCATCTCGCCGAACTCGCCGTGAAGTTCGAATAATCGTACTTCGACAAGAACAATCACTTCGAAATTCCTAAGTCGAAAGCTCCGCGGGATCGCCTTCGTTAACGTATGCACCGGCGGCGACTTTCAGATAAACGCCGCAATATAGGTGGCCGCAGAAATCTCGCAACGCGGCCAGGATTTCAACGCCTTATTTGCACCGGAACCAACGGACCGCTCTCCTTGAGCTAGGCCACCCGCGCGAGCAAGGCCTCCAGCGGCACGTCGCCTTCGGCTTCCACCCGCACGGTCAGCCGCTCCTTGGGGTCGACCTCGCGCGCCAAGGTGTACCGCGCGCCCGCGTAGAGCCGGTCGAGGAAGGCCTTGAGCGCGGGCTCGAGCTCGGCGTAGGCCGCATCCGTGTTGGGCGCGGCCAGCCGGTCGTTGGCGTAGAACTCGAGGCGGTTGCCGGGCACCCGCAGCGCTCCGTCGAGCTCGGCGTCCTCACTCATGAGCTGGGCGGCCTTCAGGGCCCTGCGCGCGACCCGCGCCAAGCGTTCGGGCAGCTCGCCGGCGAGCCTTTGCTTGCTGTAGTACACGACGCCGCGCTCGTGGCCCGTCTCATCCAGGGCATAGTTGCCCTCATGGGCGATGAGCATGACACCGGGGCCGGCCGGGACATGGCTGTAGTCGGCCACGTCGATGAGTAGATCCTCGAGGGCACTGTGCTGGATCCAGCGATGATAGATGGGAATGAGCTTTAGGATGTCGATCCCGTCCGCGCTCGCCGCGAAGAACTTGATGCCGAACTTGTGCAGATCCATGGACGCTAGATCGCCGCTTCGGCCATTTCGGGCAGATCGACGGCCGCCTTCGTCTTCGCCTGAGCCCGCGGCTCGCTCATGCGCTGGTAGTAGCCATAGGCCGCCTCGATGAAGAGCTGAGCCTCCTCCACGAGGTGGCGGGCCTTGTCCGGCGCGAAGGCTCGATCCACGTCCGCATGACGGTTCAGCATATACAGAGCGAACTTGCCCCCGGAATACTGGCCGGCGTCCGGCGACTGAAATAGCTGGGTGTCATAGAAGCGCGTCTTGAACTCGGCGACGATCCGGTCGGGGTCATCGCCGAGGTCCCACAGCTGGGTTCGCACGAGGCCTTTGGCAGCGATGAGCATCGATTGGTACGCTGCTTCATCGGCCTTCTGAAACTCGTTCTGTTCCAGGTGAACCTGCGCCTCGAAGTTGCGCTGTTCGGCCGCCTGCAGATCGAACTCGATCTGCGGCACGACTTCGCCGGCGCACTCGCCGGTGGTGATGTCCGAGATCGTGAACTCGCGCGGATCGCGCCAATCCGAATACAGGGTTCGGTCCAGCGCATAGGGCGGTACCGATGAAAAGACATCGACCATCTCTTTGAGCGCCTTCTTGCCGATGCGCCCGACGAAGTCCTTGAAGCGCTCGCCCGGCCGGCGCCCGGCCAGATACCGCTGGGTCACGTGGTCGATGAACTCGGGGATGCGCTTGGACGGCACGGCGCCGATGGTGAGACCGTAGGTGGCGCCGTTATTCGCCCACTCCCCGCCCATGAGCACGCGAAAGTGCGGCACGGTCGCGCCGCCGACCTTGCGCGAGACGCCGTAGAAGCCGATGTCCGCCAAATGGTGGTGCCCGCAGGAATTGAAGCAGCCGGACGTCTTGATGTGCATATCACGCACCGCCGGGTCGATCTCGCCCCTCTTCTGTCGCTCCACCAGCCGCTCGTGCAGCTCGGCGGCGAGCCCGCGCGAGGCGGCGATGCCGAGTTTGCAGGTGTCGGTGCCGGGGCAGGAGACCACGTCCTCGATCTTGCCGGCGCCGCCTAGCGCCAGGTCCAGGCGCTTGAGCTCGGCGTAGAGCGCCGGCAGGTCGGCCTCGGAGACCCAGCGCAGGATGAGGTTCTGTTCGACGGTGGTGCGAACGTTATCGCCCACGTACCTGCGGGCCACATCCGCGAGCCGGCGCATTTGCCAGGAGGTGATGTCGCCGAGCGGCAGCGTGACCGTCGCCGCCACATAGCCGGCTTGCCTCTGGGCGTAGACATTCGTCGTGCGCCACGCCTCGAGCTCCGGGTCGAGGGTGGCAAGATCCAGGTTCGATGAGGCTTTGGCCGGGGCTTCGTGGTAACGCTCGACGTCCTTGAGGTAATCGGTCCAGCGCGGATCGGGCCGCAGGACCTTGCGCTCTTCGAGAACCCGACGGCGAAACTCCTCGACACCGATCTTTTCGATCAAGAACTTCAGGCGTGCACGGCCGCGGTTGCGCTTCTCGCCCAGGCGCGCAAAGACGCGGCAGGTGGCCTGCGCGAGCGGCAGGATCTCCTCTTCCGGCACGGTGGCGTCGAACAGCTGCGCATCGTACGGCACGGCACCCAGGCCGCCGCCGATCACCACCTCGAAACCGCGGTGGGTTGCGCCGTTCGACTGCCAGGTCTTGGCGATGAAGCCGAGATCGTGGATGTTGGTCAGGCCGCAGCTCGAGGTCTTGCAGCCGGAGAATGCGACCTTGAACTTGCGGCCCATGTCCTGGGTGTCCGGGTGGCCCAGCAGATGGTAGGCCATGGCCTTGGCGTAGGGCGTGGTATCGAAGGCCTCGCAGCGGCAGACCCCGGCGATCGAGCATGCGGTGACGTTGCGCACCGCGTTGCCGCAGGCCTCGCGGGTGGTGATGCCGGCGGACGCCAGCCGCCGCATGAGATCGGGTGTGTCTTCGATATGGACGTAGTGGAGTTGCACGTCCTGCCGAGTGGTGATGTGACAGACGGCATCGGAGTACTCCTCGGCCACATCGGCGAGGACATCCATCTGGTCCGGGTTCAGACCGCCAAAGGGAATCTTGATGCGCTGCATACCGGGCGCATCCCACATTGTCTCGGTGCCCTTGCTGGCTTGCGTTGGAAAAGGCAGGCTCCGGTGGGTGATGCCGTCATGACGCTGGCCGTTGTCATAGCGCTGGCCGTAGGCACCACGGCGCAGGCGCGCCTCGCCGAACAGCTTGTCCTCGATCTTTCCCTGCTTCTTGAGTTCGATTTGACCCTCGTAGACCTCGATTTCTCGAGCGAGGTTGACCGGCATCCGATCCGCAAGGCGTTCTTTCCAGCTATCCAATGTCGAGTATCCGTCGGTTATGGGGAAGGCGCCGAGCCGAAGGCCTCAAACGGGTCTTCCAATCGCTGAGCCAAGGAGATGATAGGCCGCGCGGCGAGGAGCTCAATATCCCGATTTAGACTTCTTGAGCATATGAATATCCACTTTCGGCAGAAGCGCACGTCCTGCACCCTGCACCCCGCTCAAGGCTCGCGCCCGCCGGCCACCGCGTCCGCGACCCGATGGACGGCGCATGATCGATGCCGCGACGGCCGCATTGATTTCGTTAATGGTGCATTGCCGCTATCGTACGCCGCCGACATCCCGGCGCTCAATGCCATGCAGCGCGGCGCACGGCAATCGCAGCGGGGAGAGCAATTGATCGAGATCCGGCAACGAGCGTCCGCAGATCCAGGCGCCGGCGGGCGACCAACTCTATGAAGCAAGTTGCCTTGCTCTCAGAAAATAGGAGGGCGTACAGCCCCAGGCATGGCAGTAGCTGTTGATGTGTATGTCGCCGTACGGTGAGCTCAACGGTTGCTTTGGATCGTAGATTTCCCAGAAGGTGTCTGCTCCGGCCCTGATCATGCCACCCCAGTAGGACTCGACCAGGCGCCTCGCCTCATCCTTCATCCCCACCGTGAGCAATGCGTCAACGGTATAGCTGTAGAGATAGGGGGTAACCGGCGTAACAGCGTCTGCCGCGGCCATACCGTGGCGCAATGCCTTCACGCCTTCCGCGGGCGCCAGGACGCCGCCGATCACCATCCAGGCCTGCGACGCCCAGCTGATTTGATGCTTCGGCCCGCTAACCACAACCTCGTTCGAACCATCCCAGTAAGCCTTACGGGCTGCCTGGATCATCAATGCGATGCGGGCGGCGTAGTCCTGAACCTCGGACTCCCGGCCAACGCGGCGGGCGAGTTCAAGTGTCTTCTTGTAGGCGTAGACCAGCAAACCCTGAATGGCGGCGTTCCGATCCAGAGATGCCTCCCAGTCGATGAATATCCAGACATTGCTTGGGCCAACGTAAAGTCCCTGCTCTTTAATATGGCTGCCCACGATTTCCAGCTGGCGCTTGGCGACGGGCCAGAGGTCCCTGGCAGTCTCCAGGTCGCCGGTCGCCTCCAGGTAGTCGAATAACGCCACGTTGTAGAGCGCCGCGTAGTCCACGATGTGAATTCCCCCATAGCGGGCATTGGGCTGCTCGAACACGCAGGCGCTGACCAGCCCGTCTTGACGCGGGTAGGCGGCAAACAGGTACAGGCATCGCTTGACGACATCGTTGGCGCGGAAAGTCGCATAGTTGGTCAGTGCCTGCAGGCGCAGATCACCGATCCAGAGGCGCCGGTCGCGCCTCGGTCCGTCCTCGAACGAAGTCTGCATGCAATCCCTAAGGGTGGCGACTGCGACTTCGTCAATCCTGGTCAGCAGCGGACTGGCGGCAATGGGCGCGGGCATGACGGCAGCCGAGCTCACGGCATGGGCCTTGACGTCCTCGAATCGAACCGAATACCCGGAGGACGTGTCGATTACTTCGACCTTGACGTAACGAAACGCGTACCTTCGCGGCAAACGTACCCGTTGGGGCAGGTAATCAATATTGACAATCTCATCGGGCAGCCAGGAACTGCTGAGCTGCCCGGTATAGGGATAAAGTGGTTCGGCCACGTCCGTGGGCACTTCACCAAAGGTAAAGCGCAGTCGGGTCGGCGCATCCGGTTCCCGACCCTCGGTTTGCAGATTGAAGGACAGGTACCCGGTCCGGTGCCCACCGAAATCCAGGATGAACGAGTCGCCCTTCTTGAACGTCCTCGTCGACAGCACATCGGCGGGCGCCTCGGTGTCCATTCTGAAGCGCAACGGCAGGCTGGCGTTCGCCACGGGACTCACCAGAGACAGCGGTTGCTGCTCCGTTTCGACCAGTGGCGGCATCAGCGCTTCGGCCTTGCGCGCCCATTCTGATAGAGGCTCGCCAGCTACGGCCGGTTCCA
>Ga0182015_10006401_pt1 | contig 11854 bp, 19 predicted proteins | sample 712P3MmetaG_FD_120478 | JGI IMG/M metagenome (GOLD analysis project Ga0182015, IMG submission 120478) | Permafrost microbial communities from Stordalen Mire, Sweden - 712P3M metaG | ecosystem: Environmental > Terrestrial > Soil > Wetlands > Permafrost | place: Sweden: Stordalen | collected...
AACGACAAGCACATCGAGATCATCATCCGGCAGATGCTGCGCAAGATCCGGATCACCGACCCGGGCGACAGCGAGTACTTCTGGGGCGAGCAGGTGGACCGGGCGGCGTTCCTTTCCGACAACCATCGGATCGAGGAGGCGGGCGGCAAGCCCGCCGAGGCCGAGCCGATCCTCCTTGGCATCACCAAGGCCTCGCTCGAGACGGAGAGCTTCATCTCGGCCGCATCCTTCCAGGAGACGACGCGGGTCCTCACGGACGCGTCGACACTCGGGAAGGTCGACATGCTCAAGGGCTTCAAGGAGAACGTGATCATGGGCCACCTGATACCGGCGGGCACGGGCCTGCCCCAGTACAGGCACCTGAAGATCAGCCTCCCCTTCGGGACCGAATTGATCGACGAGACGAAGGCGGTCGAGGCCAGCGCGAGCTGATCCCCGGCACCGGTTTTAAGGCGGGGAAGGGGTCCTTTCAGGCCCCTTCTCCGCCTGTCCGGACGGCCCTGGGAACCCCGGATTCGGCGCCCCGGCGCCGCCACCCGGCGGCGGGGGTGTTTTTCGCTTGTGTTTGGGCCCCGCTGGCGGGATTTTGACCTCCCTTTTCCTCAGTTTATACGCGCAACCGGCACCCGCCGGGGTGCGCCTATCCTCGCGGGCCGCGGACAAATCGCGGATTTCGCGAACAAGACATCTTTTCGCCAAAAAGTTCTTGCCGACTTTTTTGCGCAGCGTAGTTTCAACCTCTTTTCCCAATTTTCCTCTCTTAGCCGTAACGCATGCCAACCATCAACCAGCTTGTTCGCAAAGGACGCCGCAAGGTGCGCATCAAGTCGAAGTCCCCGGCCCTGGAGGGCAACCCCTTCCGAAGGGGCGTCTGCGTCCAGGTGATGACCCGCACCCCGAAGAAGCCGAACTCGGCCATCCGCAAGGTCGCGAAGGTCAGGCTGACGAACGGCAACGAGGTCATCTCCTACATTCCTGACGAGGGCCACAACCTCCAGGAGCACTCGATCGTGCTCGTGCGCGGCGGCCGCGTTAAGGATCTGCCCGGCGTCCGCTACCACATCGTGCGCGGGACCCTGGATGCGACCGGCGTCGAGAAGCGCCGCCGCAGCCGCTCCAAGTACGGCGTCAAGCGCCCGAAGGAAGCCAAGAAGGCCTAAAGGAATCTAGACCATGTCACGCCGCCACAGAGCAGAGAAACGCCACGTCGTCCCCGACATCCGGTACAACAGCCCGCTTGTCGCCCACCTGGTCAACGTCATCATGAAGAGCGGCAAGAAGAACCTTGCCCAGAGGATCGTCTACGGGGCCTTCGAGAAGGTCTCCGAGAAGCTGGAGAAGGGCGACCCGGTCGACCTCCTCCTCGGGGCCCTCGAGAACGCGCGCCCCAGGCTCGAGGTGAAGAGCCGCCGGGTCGGCGGCGCGACCTACCAGGTCCCGATCGAGATTTCGTTCGAGCGCCAGGAGAGCCTTGCGATCCGCTGGATCGTCGACGCGGCCGGCTCCCGCAAGGGCATCACCATGCGCGACGCCCTGGCGGCAGAGATCATCGACGCCTACAACAACACGGGCTCGGTGGTGAAGAAGAAGGAAGACACACACAAGATGGCCCAGGCGAACCGCGCCTTCGCCCATTTGCGCTGGTAACGACCTGGAGGTTCCAATGTCCGCCGTCGACTCACCGTCCATAACCGTCGTCACCGACAAGGCCAAGGTCTCGGCGCAGAACTCGCCGGCCCGCCCGTTCCCCCTTGAGTGGACGCGCAATATCGGCATCGCGGCGCACATCGACGCCGGCAAGACGACCACGACCGAGCGCATCCTCTTCTACTCGGGCGCCGTCCACAAGATGGGCGAGGTCCACGACGGCACCACCGTCACCGACTGGATGGAGCAGGAGCGCGAGCGCGGGATCACGATCACCGCCGCAGCCATCTCCTGCGCCTGGAACGCCTCCTGCGGGCCATGGAAGGGGATCAAGCAGCGGATCAACATCATCGACACCCCTGGGCACGTCGACTTCACGGCCGAGGTGGAGCGCTCGCTCCGCGTCCTCGACGGCGCGGTCGCGGTCTTCGACGCCGTCGCGGGCGTCCAGCCCCAGTCCGAGACCGTCTGGCGACAGGCCGACAAGTACAACGTCCCGAGGCTCGTTTTCCTCAACAAGATGGACCGCGTCGGGGCCGACTTCCACCGCTCGATCGACGACATCCGCGCGAAATTGAAGGCCAACGCCCACGCGCTCTTCCTGCCGATAGGCGCCGAGGAGACTTTCACCGGCATGATCGACCTGGTCCAGATGATCGCCTACAACTTCGACGACACCAAGGACCCGCTGGGGCTCGAGCCGAAAACCAGCCCCATCCCGGCGGACATGCTCTCCGAGGCGAAGGTGTACCGCGACAAGCTGATCGAGGCCGTCTCGGACTTTGACGACAACCTCGCGGAGAAGTACCTCGACGGCAAGGAGATAGACGTCAACCAGTTGATGCTCGCGATACGCAAGGCGACCGTCTCGCTCAAGTTCTTCGGCGTAATCCCCGGCTCGGCCCTGAAGAACAAGGGCGTGCAGCGGGTACTCGACTGCGTCGTCAACTACCTGCCAAGCCCCATCGACGTGCCGCCCATGACGGGCAAGGACGACGACGGAAACACGGTCGAGGCGGCCGTCGACGACAAGGCGAAGGTCGCAGGGCTCGTCTTCAAGCTCTGGACCGACCCGTACTTCGGCAAGCTGGTGTTCTACCGGGTCTACACCGGCAAAGTGACCAAGGGGATGATGCTCTACAACCCGCGCACGCGCCGCAGCGAGCGGGTGTCGCGCCTAGGGCTCATGCGCGCGATCGACCGCGAGGACATTGACGTCGCATACTCGGGCGACATATGCGCGCTCGTGGGAGTGAAGGACGTCATCACCGGCGACACGCTCTGCGACGAGGACTTTGACATCCGCCTCGAGCCGCCGTCCTTCCCGGAGCCGGTCATCTCGATGTCGATCGAACCCAACTCGAAGGCGGACCAGGAGAAGATGGGCACCGCGCTCCAGCGCCTGGTGGCCGAGGATCCCACCCTCAGGGTGAAGACCGACACCGACACGGGACAGGTGATCCTCTCGGGCATGGGCGAGCTCCACCTCGAGATCATCCTCGACCGCATGAAGCGCGAGTTCAAGGTCCAGGCCACCTCCGGCAAGCCCCAGATCGCATACAGGGAGACCGTCAAGGCAAAGGCCGACGGCGAGGGCAAGTTTATCCGCCAGTCGGGCGGAAAGGGCCAGTACGGCCACGTCATCATCAAGCTCGAGCCCAACGTGAAGGGCAAGGGGATCGAGGTCATCAACGAGACGGTGGGCGGCAGCATCCCGAAGGAATTCATCAAGCCGGCGATCGACGGGATCATGGAGGCCACGAACAACGGCGTCGTCGCCGGCCACCCCGTGGTCGACGTCATCGTGCGCATCGTCGACGGCTCGTTCCACGACGTCGACTCGTCCGAGCTCGCCTTCAAGATGGCCGGGATCTTCGCGTTCAAGGACGCGATGAAGGCCGCGACCCCGATCCTGCTCGAGCCGATCATGGGCGTCGAGGTTACCACCCCCGAGGAGTACCAGGGCGACCTGATCGGCGACATCAACCGCCGCCGCGGGACGATCCTCGGCCAGGAGAACAAGGCGGGCGCCTGCATCATCGCCTCGACGGTGCCGCTCGAGACCCTCTTTGGCTACGTGACGGACATCCGCTCCCTCTCCAAGGGCCGGGCCAGCGCCTCGGTCACCCCGTCGCACTTCGAGCAGGTCCCCAACTCGCTCCTCCAGAAGATCATCGACACGACCTCAAAGGGCCCGTCCCGCACATAACACCCGTTCTTTTTACTCCATGAAAGGCCAACGCATCCGCATCAAACTCCAGGGCTTCGACTACAGGGTCATCGACCAGTCGGCCCAGGACATCGTCGAGACCGCCAAGCGCTCCGGCGCGCGCGTGTCCGGCCCGATCCCGCTGCCGACCCGCATCGAGAAGCTTTCAGTCAACCGTTCGCCGCACGTCGACAAGAAGTCGATGGAGCAGTTCGAGACGCGCACCCACAAGCGCCTCATCGACATCATCGAGCCCACCGCACAGACGGTGGACGAACTCAAGAAGCTCAACCTGCCCTCCGGCGTCGACATCACCATCAACGTCTAAAGTCCACAGTTAGCAGTTGCCCGTGTGCGCCGCTGGCGCACCTCCGGGTCCCTCTAATGTAGGTCCAAAACGGAACCCTTCCACCTACCGCTTAGCCCATGATCTCCTCACTACTCGGCAAAAAAATCGGCATGACCCAGGTCTACGACGCCCAAAACGTCCTGGTCCCGGTCACCGTGGTTGAAGCCGGCCCCTGCCCGGTCGTCCAGGTCAAGACCGTCGCCTCGGACGGCTACAACGCCGTCCAGATCGGCTTCACGGCCAAGAAGCTCAAGAACTCGAGCAAGGCCGAGGTCGAGCACGCCAAGAAGGGCGGCATCGACTATGCGCCCCGCGTCCTCTCCGAGGTCCGCCTCGTCGACTCCCCCGCGCTCAAGGTCGGGGACGTCGTCACTGTCGCGGCCTTCCAGGAGGGCCAGCTGGTCGACGTGATCGGCATCACCAAGGGCAAGGGCTTCCAGGGCGTCGTGAAGCGCTTCCGGGTCGCCGGCGGCCCCGCGGCCCACGGGTCCATGTTCCACCGCCGCATCGGCTCCATCGGCATGCGCCAGACTCCGGGCCGCACGTGGAAGAACCAGGCGATGCCCGGCCACATGGGCAGCGAGCGCCGCACGGTCCAGAACCTGAGGGTCGTCAAGATCATCGCCGACAAGAACCTGATCCTCGTCAAGGGGGCCATCCCGGGCGCCAACGGCGACGACGTCCTCGTCCGCCTCGCCATCAAGGGCCAGCAGAAGAAAGCCTAACCTCCAAGGAGACACAGAGCGTCATGAAATTCACCGTTTTCAGCCCCGATGGCACCAGCAGCAGCGAGAAGGACTTCGACGGCCTTCCCACCTTCGAGGGCGACAAGGGCCTGCAGGCCGTCAAGGAGGTCATCGTCGCGATCAACGCGAACAACCGCCTCGGCACCCATTCCACGAAGACCCGCGCCGAGGTCAGCGGCGGCGGCCGCAAGCCGTGGCGCCAGAAGGGCACGGGCCGCGCCCGCGCCGGCTCCAACCGCTCGCCCCTCTGGTCCGGCGGCGGCGTTGTCTTCGGCCCGAAGCCGCGCGACTACAACAAGAAGATCAACGGGAAGGTGAGGGCGCTTGCCTTCAGCCGCGCCCTCTTCGACCGCGCCTCGGCCGGCGAGATCGCCGTGATCGAGAACTTCGGATTCACGGTCAAGAAGACGAAGACCGTCAACAAGGTCGTCGGGCTGATCGCGCCGAAGGGCAAGATCCTCCTGGTCGACGCGCCGTTCGCGGCCGAGACCCGCCTGGCCGCCCGCAACCTCGAGCGCGTGTCGCTCCAGGAGGCCGCCAAGCTCAACACCCTGGATCTGGCGCAGTACAGCAAGATCATCGTCAGCACAAAGGCGCTCGAGACCATCATCGCGCGCGTATCCGGAGAAAAGAACTGATGAACGCCGACAAGGTACTCAAGGGCATGCTCCTCACGGAGAAGGCCAACAAGCAATCCGCCGAGCTCGGCCAGTACACCTTCGAGGTGGCAAGGGGCTCGAACAAGCACGCCATCGCCGAGGCCGTCGAGGCGACCTTCAAGGTCACCGTTCGGCGCGTGAACACCCAGAACTACCGCGGTAAGAACAAGAAGAGCCGCACCGGCATGCCCAGCACGACCGCCGACTACAAGAAGGCGATCGTTACGCTGAAGGCCGGCGACAAGATCGAGCTCGTCTGAGGCAGAACAAGGACCACCCGCCATGCCCATCAAACATTTCCGCCCCCTCACGCCGTCCCAGCGCTTCACCTCGCTGAACAAGCCCGTGGGCCTCTCCAAGAAGCGCCCGGTGCGCGCGCTGACCGAGACCAAGAACCGGTCCGGGGGCCGCAACGTGTACGGCCGCGTCACCTCGCGCCGCATCGGCGGCGGCCACAAGCAGCTCTACCGCATCATCGACTTCAAGCGCGACATCCTGGACATCCCGGCCCGCGTCGAGGCGATCGAGTACGATCCCAACCGCACGGCGCACATCGCCCTCCTCTACTACACGAACGGGGTCAAGCGCTACATTCCGGCCCCCGAGGGCCTGAAGGTGGGCGACAAGATCGTCTCCTCGATGACGGCGACCACGAACGACTTCACGGTCGGCAACAGCTTCCCCCTGAGCGTCATCCCGCCCTCGACGCGCCTCCACTGCGTCGAGATGGTCCCCGGCAAGGGCGCCCAGATGGGCCGCTCGGCCGGCAGCAGCATCGAGATCATCGGCATCGAGGGCCCCAACGCCCAGCTGAAGATGCCCTCCGGCGAGCTCCGCCTCGTGAACGCCCGCTGCCGCGCCACGATCGGCATCGTCGGCAACGGCGACCAGGCCAACCGCTCGCTCGGCAAGGCCGGCCGCAACCGCTGGCTCGGCCGGCGCCCGGTCACACGCGGCGTCGCCATGAACCCCGTCGATCACCCGAACGGCGGCGGACAGGGCAAGTCCAAGGGCGGCGGCGGCCGCCAGCAGATCGTCTCCCCGTGGGGCCAGCTCGCCAAGGGCTTCCCGACGCGCCGGCGCACCCGCATCTCCAGCAGCTTCATCATTACCCGCAAAAACGGCCGTCCGCCGCGCGACAAGAAGTAACCCTCCCCGCACCGCACCATGGCACGTTCCATCAAGAAAGGCTTTTTCGTCGATTACCACCTTCTCGAGAAGATCGAGAAGGCCGTTAAGTCCGGCGCGCGCAAACCGATCCAGACCTGGTCGCGCCGCTCGACGATCACCCCCGACTTCATCGGTCACACCTTCAACGTGCACAACGGCAAGGCGTTCGTCGCCGTGCACGTCACGGAGAACATGGTCGGCCACAAGCTCGGCGAGTTCGCGCTCACCCGCATCTTCAAGGCCCACGGCGGAATGACCCGCAAGGAAATCTAAGGAAACCCGCACCATGGAAGTTCAAGCACTCACACGAAACGCCCGCATGTCGCCGAAGAAGGTGCGCGAGGTTGCCCGCACGATCCAGGGCCGCATGGCCAACGACGCGGTAGAGTACCTGACGCTCATCCCGCGCAAGTCGGCGCGCCTGATCGTGAAGACCCTCAAGAGCGCCATCGCGAACGCGGAGAACAACAACAACCTCGCGTCCGACACGCTCACCGTGAAGAGCGCCGTGGTCGAGAACGGCCCCGTCCTCAAGCGTTTCAAGGCCGGCGCCAAGGGCACGGCAATGCCCCGCCGCAAGAAGATGTCGCACATCCGCATCGTCCTCTCCGACGGAAACCCCAACCAAGCTTAATCCATGGGCCAAAAGACAAATCCTATCGGTTTCCGCCTCGCCGTCCGCCGGGACTGGCAGTCCCGCTGGTTCGCCAGCAAGAAGGAATTCCCCAAGCTGCTCCTCGAGGACCAGCTGATCCGCACGACGCTGATGGACAAGCTGAAGCAGGCGTCCGTGCCGCGCATCTTCATCGAGCGCGCGTCCAGCCGCGTGCGCGTCAAGATCTACACCGCCCGCCCCGGCATCGTCATCGGCCGCAAGGGCCAGGAGGTCGAGAACATCAAGGCCCAGCTGATGAAGCTGACGGGCAAGGAGATCCTGCTCGACATCCAGGAGGTCAAGAAGCCGGAGATCGAGGCCCAGCTCGTGGCCGAGAACGTCGCCCTCCAGCTGGAGCGCCGCATCACCTTCCGCCGCGCCATGAAGAAGGCCGTCGAGATGGCCATGGCGCTCGGCGCCGAGGGGATCAAGATCCAGTGCTCGGGCCGCCTCGGGGGCGCCGACATCGCCCGCCGCGAGTGGCAGCGCAAGGGCAGGGTGCCCCTCCACACGCTCCGCGAGAACATCGACTACGGCTTCTCCGAGGCCCTCACCGTCTACGGCAAGATCGGCGTCAAATGCTGGATCTGCAAAAAGGAGGCCGACGTCGCCTGAGGGCCGCGTCCGCCGCAACACAACGATCTAGAGGAAACGTCCCATGGCTCTCGCCCCCGCACGCACAAAGTACCGCAAATCCCAGAAGGGCTCCCGCGCCGGCAACGCCAAGCGCGGCAACACGCTCGCGTTCGGGGAGTTCGGGCTCCAGTCCCTCACCCGCGGGCCGATGACCGGCCAGCAGATCGAGGCGGCCCGCGTCACCATTTCCCGCCACCTGAAGCGCAAGGGCAAGCTCTGGATCCGGGTGTTCCCGCACAAGCCGGTCACGAAGAAGCCCGCCGAGGTGCGCATGGGCCAGGGCAAGGGCCCGGTCGAGTTCTACGTCGCCGTCATCAAGCCGGGCGCCGTCCTCTTCGAGCTCGCCGGCGTGCCCGCCAGGATCGCCAAGGAGGCCTTCCGCCTCGCCGACGCGAAGCTCCCCTTCCACTGCCGGTTCATCGTCCGCGAGGGCACCGTCGTCTGACGCGAACAACCCAAGGCCGCACCATGACATCCAAGGAAATCAGGGACCTTTCCCCCATCGAGATCACGAGCAAGATCCGCGAGATCCGCGAATCCCTCCTCCAGGCGCGCCTGCGCAAGCAGACCGGCCAGGTCGAGAAGACCCACGAGCTGCGCTCGCTCCGCAAGGACGTCGCCCGCCTCGAGACCATCCTACGCCAGAAGAACAAGCCGGCGCCCGTCGCCGCCTGAGCCCGCCGCACCACCCGCCATGTCCACAGCCACTTCCGATTCCCGCAACAAGCGCAAGACCATCATCGGCTTCGTCACGAGCCGCTCGGGCAACAAGTCCGTCAAGGTCACGATCCCCTACAAGACGCCGCACCCGCTCTACCACAAGGTCATCAACCGCAAGACGGTCGTGCACGTCCACGACGAGAAGAACGAGACCAAGATCGGCGACAAGGTGGAGATCATGGAGACGCGCCCGATGAGCCGCCTGAAGCGCTGGCGCATCGTGTCCGTCGTCCACAGCGCCGTCGGCACGACCCACCAGGCGATCACCGAGGCGGACGTGGCCGCGACCGTCCCCACCAAGACGACGCGCGCCGGCGCGACCGCCCCGGCCCCCGCCGCCAAGGCCTGACGCCACCCGCCAGCAACCCAATCCACCACTATAGGCCCGCCATGATCCAACTGCGATCCATACTCGAAGTCGCCGACAACACCGGCGCCCGGCGCGCTGCCATGATCAGCCGCAAGGGCCAGAACACCGACACGGCCGGGGTCGGTGACATCGTCACCGTCCACATCAAGGAGAGCGCCACAGACGCCACCGTGAAGAAGGGCGAGGTCGCCAAGGCCGTCGTCATCCGAACGAAGGCCCCGGTGCGCCGCTCCGACGGCAGCTACCTGCGCTTCGACAGCAACGCCATCGTCATCCTCGGGACCGACGGCAACCCGAAGGGCACCCGCATCTTTGGCCCGGTCGCGCGCGAGCTCCGGGCCAAGAACTTCATGAAGATCATCTCGCTCGCACCGGAGGTACTCTGACCATGCAACGCTACCACGTAAAACGCGGCGACCTGGTCGTCGTCATCTCCGGCTCCCACCGCGGCAAGGAGGGCAAGATCCTCGAGGTCCTGCCCGCCAAGGACCGCGCCCGCGTCGAGGCCGTCGCCATGGTCAAGCGCCACACGAAGAAGTCCCAGGAGCACCCCCAGGGCGCCATCGTCGAGCGCGAGGGCTCGGTCCACATCTCCAACCTGATGCTCAAGTCGGTCTACGACTCGAGCAAGCGCCCGAAACAGAAGGCGCAATAAAATGAGCACCGCACCCACACTCAAGAAGCACTACACCGAGAAGGTGTACCCGGAGATGATGAAGATCCGCGGCTACACGAACCGGCACCAGGTCCCGAAGATCGTCAAGATCAACCTTAACTCGGGCATCGACGCCGAGGCGGACAAGAACCAGATCGCCGACGTCCAGCGCGACCTGAGCCTGATTGCCGGCCAGAAGCCCGTGCTCAGCAAGACGCGCAAGGCCATATCGAACTTCAAGCTGAAGGAGAACCAGGTCGTCGGCTGCCACGTCACCCTGCGCGGCAACGCCATGTGGGAGTTCCTCTACCGGCTCCTCGCCGTGGCCCTCCCGACGATCCGCGACTTCCGCGGCGTGTCGCCCAAGCTGGACGGCCAGGGCAACTACAACCTCGGCATCTCCGACTTCACGATCTTCCCGGAGATCACGGTCGAGAACGTGAAGAAGAGCATGGGGCTCGACATCACGATCGTCACCACGGCCGAGTCCGACGACGAGGGCCGCGAGCTGCTCCGCCTCATGGGAATGCCCTTCCGCCGCACCGAAACCAAGACGGCCTCCGCCGCCTGACCCCCCGCCATGCCGAAGACCTCCGCCATACAGAAGAACGAGAAGCGCAAGCGGCTCGTCGAGAAATACGCCAAGGTGCGCGCCGAGCTGAAGGCGGTCCTCGCGAACCCCGCGACGACCGACGAGCAGTTCTTTGCCGCCCAGACGAAGCTGCAGAAGCTCCCCAAGAATTCCTCGAGGATCCGCATCCGCAACCGCTGCTCGATGAGCGGCCGGCCCCGCGGCTACAAGCGCAAGTACGGCGTCTCCCGCATCCAGTTCCGCGAGCTCGCGCTCGCGGGCAAGATCCCCGGCGTCATCAAATCATCCTGGTAAACCACCATGGCACACGGGGGTCGGATATGACCCGCGCTGCCTTCCCAATCACACATCCAACATGACCGATCCGATCAGCGACTTTCTCACGCGCCTGCGCAACGCCAGCAAGGCGCGCCTTGAGGAGTGCGTTTCCCCGCACTCCAACCTCAAGCTTGGCATTGCCACCATCCTCAAGTCCGAGGGCTACATCGCCGGCTACAACGACGGCGCCGACGAGCTCGGGCACAAGACGCTCGTCGTGAAGATGAAGTACGTCGAGGGCACCCCTGCCATCAGCGGCCTGAACCGCGCGTCGACCCCCGGACGCCGCCTCTATTTCAGCTATTCCGACATCCCGCGCGTCCTGAACGGCCTGGGGATCAGCATCATCTCGACCTCCAGGGGCCTGATGAAGGACGCCGACTGCCGCCGCAACAAGGCCGGCGGGGAGCTCATCTGCAACGTTTGGTAAGGACCCACCCACCATGAGCCGCATCGGAAAACAACCCGTTCCCATTCCCGACAAGGTCAAGGTCGACATCAAGGACACGACCGTCCACGTCGAGGGCCCCAGGGGCAAGGTCCACAAGACCTTCGCCCCGGTCGTCACGATCACGATCAGCGACAAGAAGGTGCTCGTGGCCCCGATCGGCGACACCCGATTCGCCAACGCCATGTACGGCACGGCCCGCTCGATCATCGCCAGCATGGTGAAGGGCGTCACGGCCGGCTTCTCCAAGGACCTCGAGATCCAGGGCGTCGGCTTCAAGGCCAACCTGAAGGGCAAGCAGCTCGACCTGGCGCTCGGCTACTCGCATCCGATCGTCATGGACGTCCCGGAGGGCATCAAGATCACGGTCATCGAGGGCACCCGCCTCAAGGTCGAGGGCTGCGACAAGCAGCTCGTCGGCGCGGTCACCGCCGAGATCCGCAGCTACTACCCGCCGGAGCCCTACAAGGGCAAGGGCGTGCGCATAGTCGGCGAGCGCGTCCGCCGCAAGGAAGGCAAGACAGTCGCCTAACACCCATGAACACCGTTCACAAAGCCAAGCTACTTCAAAAGCGCCGCTGGAGGATCCGCAAGAAGGTCACCGGCACCGCAATCCGCCCGCGCCTGAGCGTCAAGTTCAGCGCGAAGAACATCTACGCCCAGGCGATCAACGACGACGC
>Ga0182015_10006402_pt1 | contig 11852 bp, 12 predicted proteins | sample 712P3MmetaG_FD_120478 | JGI IMG/M metagenome (GOLD analysis project Ga0182015, IMG submission 120478) | Permafrost microbial communities from Stordalen Mire, Sweden - 712P3M metaG | ecosystem: Environmental > Terrestrial > Soil > Wetlands > Permafrost | place: Sweden: Stordalen | collected...
AGGCTTGGGCGGTGGGATATTGTCCGTGGGCCATTCCTCGGCGCACGGCTCAGTATCCTGCTCGGCCTGCAAGTCCCTCTCGCATCGTCGGGCTACGCGATGAGTGTGACGACGAATACCATTGGCATTAACCTGTCCGTCGAGGGGCAATACATCCTCGAGCAGTCGCGCCGTCACGCCATAGGATACGAGGGAGGCCCACTTGCTTTCCAGGTAAAGCCGTTCGGGGAGCGTTCGGTCCGGGAGAGCCGCAGCCAGAGGGCTGAAGCTCTTCCCTCCAGCTGGAGAACTGCTTCCCTGACATAAGCAATTGCGGAAGCGCGGACTGCCCAAACGGAGTGTGCCGAAGAGGCTGCGCACGACGATCTTATGTCGACCCTTGAGGCGGTGTACCCGGCCGCAGTGGGGGCAGCTTGCCTGCTTAGCCAGGTAGGCTTCCACCTGAGCGCTGACCATGGCTTCCTGACTGGCCTGGAGAAGCGCCCTTGCCTCATCGAGTTGCAGGCCGAGGGTCCCTGAAGCGAGTGACGTCCGTTCCCAGCGCGCGATATCTCGACGGGTCCGTTCGTCATTATCAACGATCACTTGGATACGAATCTCCATGGCGTGGCTCCTGAGGTTGCCGACGCAGATGACTGAAGGCGGCGTCAAGGGCGTCATTCACCGCCCGGCGATCGAAATCCGACTTGAGTCGCCGACCGAGAATTGCACGCGAGCGCGCCCAGCTAATGATGGCGCATGAAGAATCGGTGCCGATACTCGTCGGACCACCCGAGGGATATCTGGATGACGCGCTGCAGGTCTGCCAATGAGCTCCCGGCCGCTAGCCCCACTCGGCGCCAGATCTTTGGATTGACGCCCCGCAGCACAATATGGAACCGATATACAAGCGTACCTTCCATTGAACCAAGCGTATTCCGTTGAAGGAGCGTATGCGAGAGACCCGAAGGCCGTCCGCCCCCGCTTTTTCGTAGTCTCCTGTACTTTCTCGAGGGACATGGCTGACTCCTGATGTGACGTCGCAGATGGCGGGCGGCAGACGAGGGTGTCGGCGTATGCCGTGGCCGGCAGCTAATTTCAGATAACCGGGCGCGGTGCGTGCTCAAATCCACCCTCGCACTCGCGCCCGTGCTTGTATCAGCGGCTGTTGTGTCCACATTCCGACTAGCGAGTGCGGGCGGCAGCGACGACGATCGGTCGGGGCTGATGATTCTTTGCATCAAAGATCGCGAACAGCTCGGGCCGGTCGACCTTCGTCACCGCGTCGGCGATCGCCTTGTGGACACAGGCATCCAATCGCGCACGGGACCCGAGATCGCGGCTGTTGATGTCCAAGGGCTTGCACACCTCACTGCCCGCTGCGGCGATGCGGCTGTAGAGCTTGGCCGCGCCCTGCGGACTCGACAGATTGAGATCGCCAAACTTCACCACGACCTGAGGGACATCCCCCTCGCCGGCGGCGATGGACGCGGCACCCCAGCTCAAGGCCAGCGCGCCGAGGGTGGCGGTGATGATCAAACGGGGCAGATAGGCTGCAGTGGTCAGAGTGTTCATGATGCTCTCCTGGATGTTGGTTCAATCGTTCAAGGTTTCGGCGGATTCCTGCGGCAGGTTTGGCCCCGCCGCCTGTGGGGATACAGTGCGCCGTACCTGGGTGGGAGTCCTGATGGCGCTCTGAAAGTGATCTAGGGATGGGCTGAACGGAAGCGCCAGGGCAGCACGCGAGTCGAGTCGCGACCAACTGAATGGCTGTGTAGAATCGTTGGTCGGGACAGGCGAGCGATCGGAAAAATAACTGAATCATGGACTTACGATGTCATCGGTGAGTTCGGCAGGTCGTACCTTGCTTCGCGTCGCGGATCTGCGCGTGGATCCGGCGCTTGATGAGATTTGCAAGGATGGTCAGACGATCAAGCTCGAACCCAAAGCGATGCAGCTGCTGTTGTGCCTTGCCGAGCGCGCGGGCGAGGTGCTGAGCGTGGAGCAGTTGCTGGATCGGGTGTGGAAGGACGTGGTGGTGAGCCAGGATTCGGTGTACGCGGCGGTGGCCGCCTTACGGCGCATCCTGGGCGATGATCCGAAGAAGCCGAAGTACATCGCCAACGTCGTGCGTCGCGGGTATCGGCTCATCGCGCCGGTATCCCCGTGGGTTGATCCGCCGGCCGAGCCGGCTGCCCCTGCAGCCCCGCTGCTGCCGGAGAAACCCTCGATCGCGGTTCTGCCGTTCGTCAACTTAAGCGGCGATCCCGCACAGGATTACTTCAGCGACGGCATCACCGAGGACATCATTAGCGAGTTATCGCGCTGGCGGCGTCTCGTGGTGCGCTCCCGCTCGGCCTCGTTCCGGTATCGCGGCGCTACCGTCGACACGCAGCAGGTTGCGCATGAATTGGGTATCCGTTTTGTCGTTGAAGGCAGCGTCCGGCGTATGGGGGATCGCATCCGCATCAGTACACAATTGGTCGATGCCGAAAGCGGCAGCCACATCTGGAGCGAAAAATTCGACCGCGGCGCTAATGAGATCTTTGCCGTGCAGGACCGTGTGGTGCAGACGATCGTCAGCACGCTCGTCGGCCGGGTAGAGGCGTCGGATACCGAGCGAGCGCGCCGCAAGCCGCCCGCAAGTCTGGCGGCCTACGAATGCGTTTTGAAGTGCAATGCGCTTTCCTGGGCCGATCCAGCCGGTGCAGCAGAGGCCATGCGTCTGATTGAGAGGGCCATTGAGCTGGACCCCGGCTATGCACACGCGCACGCTCTACTGGCTGCGCTGTCTTACTCGCCGTTCGATGACGGTCCGAAAGGCACCGCCGCTGCCTTGGAGAGTGCTTACATCCTTGCAGTACGAGGTGTCGAACTCGACGACGGCGAGAGCACCTGCCACGCGATGTTGGGCGCGATTTGCATGCATCGACGCGAATATGACCTGGCCGTGCAGTACTCGCGGCGTGCGGTCGAGATCAACCCGAACAACCAGTGGAACGCGGCCGATTTGGCATCGATGCTGGTGCGTACCGGTGACTCGGAAGAGGCGCTCACCTGGCTGACAAGAGCGCGCGAGATCGACCCTTACTTTGATCAGCCATGGTACTGGCGCGCGGCGGGCATCGCTCATATGAACCTGCACCGTTACGCGGAGGCCTTGTCGATGCTTAGCCGTGCGCGGGTTCGCTCGTACGCCTACGTCGCGCTAATTGCCGGATGTCACGCCCGGCTGGGCGATCTGAATGCGGCGAGGGCCAGTGTTGCCGAGTGCCTGTCGATGAAGCCGGACTTCTCGCTCGAGCAGTTCATGAGCAAGGAACCGTTCAAGAGCCGCACCGATGCCGAGCATCTCGCCTCGTCCCTTCGGCTGGCCGGGCTGCCGGAATAATCGCTCATGCGCCGACCAGTAATACATCAGGGGACGTAGCGGCTCATGTCCGGCACCCGTCCAACTTGCGCAATCGTCGAACCCACCTGGGTTGACGAAGTCATCCGATACTGGTTCGACGAGTTGGGTGCCGCCCATTGGTTCGCGGGAAACGAGGCCATTGATGCACAGGTCCGCGGGCGCTTCCTTCAGCTGCACGAACGAATCGTGGCACAGGATGGGTTAGTACCAACGATGCAGCGCGCAATTCTGGCCGCCGTCATCGTCCTAGATCAGTTCTCTCGTCATTTGTTCCGCGGGACCCCACGCGCCTACGCGGCCGATCATCTCGCACGCAAGCTCTCGACAGCCGCGATCGCTCAAGGCTTTGACATTGCCATGAATGCGCAGGAGCGCCTTTTTCTCTATCTACCCTTCGAGCATAGCGAAGATCGGGCGGATCAGGCGCTCGCGGTCGATTTGATCGGACGTCTCGGCAACGCGCAATGGACGCGAGATGCCATCAACCACAAGGAGGTCATCGATCGGTTCGAACGCTTTCCGCACCGTAATACGATACTCAACCGACAGTCGTCTGCCGACGAGATTGCGCTTTTGCGGGAACCAGAAGATTGGTTCTGACCCAGCAGTTCACGATTGGATCAAGCCCACTCGATAAGTCCTTCGCGCACGCACAGTTCTTGCCAGCTCGGTCGAGCTTTGATTCGCGCGGCGTATTGACGCAAAGCGCTCCAATCGGTCGCCGGCTTTGGCATGTTTCGCGACCAGCGCATCAGCATGATCAGCATCAGATCCGCCGCCGAGATCTGTGCGCCCAACATATAGGGACCGTGCGCCTGCAGATGCGCATCGATTCGCGACCAGATCGTCTCGATTTTTCGCTGCATTGCGCTCGCCAGCACCGCTTGCGTGTTGGCGTCGTCGCTGATGTCCGTCGGATAAAACCAGAGGCGAAATGCCGGCTGGAGCGTGTTGGCGAAATATACGATCCACTGATACCAAGCCGCCCGACTCGATGAGTTCTCGGCCGGCGCCAGGCCGGCTTCCGGATGTCTTGTCGACAGCGTCATCATGAGCGCGGCAGTTTCGGTGAATGGAGTATCGTCGATCAACAGCGTCGGCACGTGCCCACCCGGGTTGAGCCTTAGATAGGCTGGATCGCGCTGGCCACCGGCCTGCAGATCCACCAGGACCAGATGGTATTTTGCATCGATCTCGATGAGCGCCTGGTGCACGCACATGCTTGCCGTACCCGGGCTGTAGTAAAGCGTATACACGGCCATTTCCTGCACGAATCCGTTGGAATGCACATCAGAATGCGCGAGATGCGCTATCGGCGCATTGTAAATTGAAAATCGGCAGGGATAAAGGGGGAAACTCACACATGATGCGACAAGCTTCCGTCGACTACAACGGACGGATTAGTCTGGATTCATACATGAATTCGTAATCGGCCATGGCCTAAAATCGGTCACCTTCAATCAGAATTGGCGGTCACGTTCGGTCGGAACGACCGGTCACGTTCAATCGGAATCAGCGGTCAAGATGGTCCGGAATACGCAGTCGCCCCCTTCTGGCACCCCGGCGCTCACGGGTATTCACTGGCACGCAAACTCGGGTTTCAAGGTGAGCACGAAGGCATACGTGGTCGAGGAAGCACCTTCCGACCCCCAAGCGATGATGGTGCACTGGTCGTTGATCGCGGCCGCTTGAACGAGCTGGTATCGAGCCGCATCGCTGGCACTGATCAGCTTGTTCAAGTCCTGGGGCTTCGCCTCGGGGCTGGACCAGTACAGCGCATAATAACTGTCATCCGTCGTAACCGCGCCGCCGACGATGTGGCCCTGGGCATTGATGCCGTTTGCGCTGCTGTAAGGCACGCCTTTGGGTGCGATATCGATGATGCGGCCGTGCTTCCACACCACGGCACGCGTCTCGCCGGAGTAGGTCGCGCTGGAACCGACGATCAATGCAGTGTCGTTGATGCCGTTGGGCACGCTATCGTCGCCGCCCAACTGCGGCAGAATCGTCACCTTGCCCGCGTCGACGGCCGACACGTCTTGCGTCGACGTCGTGCAGGCGATCAACCCGGGCCCGTTGATGATCGGTCCGAAGTAACACTCCGTCGGCAATGCCTTGGGCGAGGTGCCGTGCCACAGCAGGGCTCGGTCCGGGCCCGCTGCGTTGTGAGTGAATCCCACCACATCGCCTGCGTTGTTGATGCCCGTCGCGCCATTGTTAGGCCAATCCCCCGCCAATTGTCCGAGAATCGTGGGCTTGGTCCCGTTCCACACGATGGCATGGCTGCGTCCGTGCCATCCAACGTCCGGGTGAATGCCGTCGGCGGCGCTGGTCCCCACGTACATCGTGCCGACCACCTGACCCACATCGTTCATGCCGTCGACATAACCGTACTGGAAATGCGGCAGTTGGCCCAGCAACTTCGGCGTCTTGCCGAACCAAATGATGGGGCAACCCGCGCTGCAGGTGCCCCTGTCGTAGGCGGTGCCCGCTACCTCGCCGGCGGCGCTGACGGCGGCCGGGTACGACGCGGTCCCGCCAGGAAGGTTCGATAAGCGGGTGACCGTGTATCTCGCCGGGGCATCGCCGGCTGGGTCAAGCTCGGTCGATTGTCCGAAAACCGTGGTGGTGAGGCCGACACAGGCACCGATGGCTGCGGCTAGTTTGAGGTTCGTCATGGCAACTCCCTTGCGCATTCGAGATCATTAATAATCCATTAACGCGGGCGGGGAGTTTATACCAGCGCCTTGCCGATTCACACCGGCGCTCGGCCATTGGTCGCGCCGGGAGCGGGTTTCGGCATCGACGCGAACAGTGCGGCCAATTCGGATTGCCGGCGCGTTCCGGTTTTGATGAAGCTACACAGTGCGCGCTCCCGATCCGCTCGAAGTCCCTTCCCCGCGCTTTCGATAAAGTCCTTGATCTCGTTCCAGCCAAGTGCGCGCGCTTGCTGTCGACATCACATCCTGACGGTCAGGCACGGTGCTCCGGATCCAATCTCGCGCCGCCACTACGTCCGCCGACTCCCAATACCCCAACGTGATCGCCTTTCCCGGCGTCTCCCCATGTCCCTGCAAATCGATGAGCAATACCGAGAACCCACGCCGCATGAGCAATTGAGCCCGCGACACCATCGATGATCGGTCCGCCCGGATCCCATGCACCAACAACACGACCGGTGTTCCCGCCCCTCCATCCGCCCACCATCCCGCGACCGCATGCCCCGCCCCGGAATCGACACAGTTTCCGCCTCGAATCCCGGCGGCAGCTAACGGCATGGTTCGCCGGCTCGATGAGTTCCGATCCCAGAATCCATGCAAGGATACCGACCAGAACTAATCCGCCGGCGATCCCGATCCCGAGAGTCCGTGCGAGTGACGAACTCTTCACTTGGACGATGCAACGTCCGGCCTCACCGCCTGACATTTCCAGCAAATATCGAAGTTACCCGGATTCTCCTCACGGCATTTAGCGCAGGTCCACGCTGGATTACCCACATCAGGCGATTCCAATTCCAACTGCTCTTCCAGCAACTTCGCTTCCGTCGCGCGGTCATCGGCGAGTTCCCTGGCGCGTATCACTAAAGGATACTCAACAGTTTCTCCGTCGTTGACAAAACGCAATCAAAGCAATCGCGGCGTTCAACGCCACTGAAGAACGAAGCTCCCGCCGAAGAACGCTACAAACTCAACCAGTCGTATCTTACCGCGGCCAGAGTCACGATCGACTCGATTCAGGGAGTCTAGTAATGTGAGAACGATAAGCGGCACCACAAGCGCCAAAGCCCAACTCGCCACGACACGGCCTTGAAGCACCCGCAGCTTCACGCCGCAGACAGGGCACACGATACCCAAAGACCCGCTTAGAAACGTGCCTCTGCTTTGCTTTGGCGCCACTCGCCAAAACTCCTCCATCGCAATCTCCGAATTGCATTGAGGACAGCGAGGTGGGTCGAGCAAGCCCATTGAAATCACGGCACCGCGACATTACTGGTAGCAACATCCACCGCTTGAAGTCTCCGCCGGTTGACTAGGAACAGAATGGCTCCGAGGGGGACCGACACCGATATCATCCACGGACTATAGGTCGGCATTGCAGCCGCCGATGCACTGAATAGTTGCGCTGCCAAAGCCATGAATGCCCATTGCCCGGTGGCCCAATTCACCGACAGCTTGCCGATTCCGAACAAGATGAATAGTATCCATAGCCATTTCCGGCGCTTCATTCTCGTTCTGATACAGATGATCAACACGAAAAGAGTGAGAATCGCGGCCCCAATTGCCGCCCCCAATAGGCAGTACTGAAGGGCACTCTTCCCCGACAAGGTAAATTGATTCTTTGTTTCGACCGATGTCGATTCTGGATAGACATGAAACCCGACGATTGTCGACGCTCCATCCCGGGTCTTCGTGGCTACGTTCGCCAATACCCAGCGATCTACAAATTGATACTCGAAAGTCAAGTTGACGGTTGTCGCGCCGGATGCGCTAAAGCGCTGCGCTCCAACGAGTTTGACCGCGATCGGCGTTCCGCTGGGAATCATGTCCGCCATTTTTCCGAGCGCATCGTCGAGCGTCGCGCCCGCAATGCTCGGATCCGCTGCTGTGTCAATCGCCGCAAATTGCCGACTGCGCAAATCGTCGATGTATTTCTTGGCGGTTGACTGTTCCGCCGGTGAAGCGAATTTCTGGAGCATTTGCTCTTGATTACAGGCGCCTATCAATAACGATAGAAGGAGCCACCAAGCACATCGACCTGCAATTCGATCTTTATGAACCACCTTCGGACCAACGGACTCGCACGCGGTTCCGTCCGCGGTCACCGCATTTTCCATCTCCCACCTCCCTGTACCAACCACCCTACGATCAGGAATACCACCGCTTGTCTACGATTCACGGAGTCGACAGCCAATGGCCTGAGTCGCTCGAAGTCAAATCGCCAGCCTGCCCAGGCATCGCCCGGGTACTCCCGGGCGCTCGCGCCCAGCAGCGGCGAATCAGGCTCGCGAGCCCGCCGCGCCCTCCGGACTAACCTCGTTGACCCATCCATTGCGCAATTCTCCCCGCCGACAGCAATACGACTAAATCTCGCTGGTTCCACTCATATATATATAGCAATTTTCGTCCACTTAGAGGGCTTCCAGGAAACGCACGTGCCTATTCTCGCGGAAGTCCTGCTCTGCGACGTCCAGGAATTCCCAGATCTCTACGTGCCTTCCTTCGCCTTCGACTACCCTTTCACCGACTGAAGCCTAGGCTCCACAATCCCATCATAGAGGGCCATATCCCCACGAGCACGATGAGTCCATTCAGTACCACGAACGCCACAACGCAAAAGGCGCTATCGAGCACGACGCGACGCGCCGACTTCTTCGCCCAACCCTGATGAACCCGCTGTCGAAAGTCCCCCGACAACAGATACCGCTACCCAGGTCCCCAATTGACGGTGAAATCGATCAAGAATACCGCGCGGACAATCAGTTCAGGATGCATCACCGCCCTCACCTCGATTCCTGGGTCGGTCTGCAAGATCAGCCCCCTGCCCACGAAGAAGTCGCTTATACGTTGCGAAATCCTCCCTTGAGTAACAGCAAAAAACGACCTCATCGATCGTCTCGCGGTCACCAATGAATTGCCGAATGGACCTGATCGCCACCTCGGTTGCCAATTGGAGCGGAAACGCATAGGCACCGGTGCTGATTGCAGGAAACGCGATCGATCGAAGTTGGTTGTCCACTGCCATTCGCAGCGAGTTCTCGTAGCACGACGCCAAAAGCGCCGGTTCGCCCCGCGTGCCTCCCTTCCAGACCGGCCCCACCGTGTGAATTATCCAGCGCGCTGGCAATCGATATCCCCGAGTCAATCTCGCCTCGCCCGTCGGGCATCCCCCAAGCCGCCGACACTCCTCGAGCAACTCAGGACCCGCCGCAAAGTGGATCGCACCATCCACACCGCCGCCGCCCATAAGAGTCGAGTTGGCGGCATTGACGACAGCATCGACGTCGAGTGTTGTGATATCGCCGCGAACGGCGCGGATCAAAGTTGGCATTGCGCTTCAAAGACGCTCGGACGGCGGCGAATCTCATCGGTCGAGGCGAGATCACTCACCGGACGGACCCACAAAATTGGCCGAATCCGCCGCAATTGAGTGCAGGGTTTGACCTGGTAAGCTTCGCTCGGCATCACCGACCACATCGTCGACGCAAGGTCCGAGTGAACGCCGTCAACTCACGGTCCCGCAAGATGACCACCGACGCCGCAATGACGAGATACAACCATATCAACGCAATCACCGCCGCCCCGACTTTGACGGCTATTCCCAGAATCACGCCGCCCACCCTATCCCTGGATTCACGCCCGCCTCCTTGAATTGCCGCCACCCACGACGCGATCACCGCGCTTGATATGAGTTTCCGACGGGAAGCCCTTTCGACGCTTACTACTGACCTCGAAAGCAATCGCAATCGAGGCGTTTATTCTTGATTCGCATGACACGTCTCCAGGAGGGGCCCCGAGAACCGAGGCCCTCCCATTTTAAACGATTCGCAAGACGGGCACGAAACAATCTCCCGCCGCGCTCGGATACGCGACATACCGCCGCCACACCGTGTCACTCGGCGTTTGCACCACACTATCCCCGCGAGAGCGACCGGGCGCGACGCGCGAACGTCACTTCGGTAGCATGAGGGCCGGGATACGCAGTTATTAACCGGGGCAACATCGAGACAGCTCTGTCGCGGCTCGTGAATGACCATACGGCGCTGGGGCTGTAACGTACATTTACTATCCGGGGCGTGCATAACACGAGGTTTTGCCCGCAGCCGCCAAGGACGGCTTCACGGCGGCCCGGATAGTCAATGTACGTTGCAACCCCCGTACTGCAATCGACCATTTTGAGCCCCGATGACGCCAATCTGAATCGACACCCCATTTATTCCACGCGCCATCTGCCTCTCCCCCTATTACCCTGCCGTTCTCCACACCTAACGAAGGAGATCGAAATGAACAACCGCAATCAAACCCAAACCCGCTAAATCCAGATTCCCGCCATTCCCGCACCGGTCCCCGCAACTTATCTGAACGTATTTGCCGTCGAGGAATACGAAGCCAACGGCAAGGCCAGCCGCCGCGGGACCAAGATCGGCGCAGCGTTCCCTCACAAGGAAGGCCCAGGTTTCAGCATCGAGCTCAAAGCCTTTCCAGTGGACGGGCGGTTGGTAGTCCTGCCGCCCGATCCCGCAGATGATCGCGCCAAATAACCATTACTCCGCAATTCGGGGCCCTCACGGGCCCCTTTTTTCTTCCCACTCTCAATTGCATTTCCCGCGACGCCTTTCTCGGTGATACCCTCGGCGAACGCCGCTCTCGTGCCTCTGTTTTGACGGAGCTCGGCACCCAGCGCCGCGGCATTGGATTCACGACTAACTGCAAGGAAGCCGCTATCCTTGGAACCCATGGTACGGCAACCATCTGAACCCCACGATGTGCACGAGATTTCCTCGCGAACACTCGCCTACTACGAGGACCGCGCGGGCGTGTTTCGGGTGGGCACCCGCGATCACGATGTCAGCCAAAACGTCGCCGCGCTATTGCGGCATATCGTCGGTGAGCCGCCGTTCACGATCCTCGATTTTGGCTGCGGACCGGGACGCGACTTGAAGACCTTGACTGAGCTTGGCCATACGGCGATTGGTCTCGACGGTGCCGCAACATTTGCAGCCATGGCGCGAGCCGCCAGCGCATGCGAGGTGTGGCAACAGGATTTCCTTCGCCTCAACCTACCCAGTAATAGGTTTGACGGCGTTTTCGCGAACGCCTCGTTGTTTCACATACCGTCCCAAGAACTACCGCGAATACTTGGCCAGGTATTTGCGACATTGAAGCCGACAGGGGTACTATTTAGCTCCAATCCGCGTGGCGAGAATGAGGAAGGCTGGAGCGGCGAGCGCTATGGCGCGTACTACGATCTCGGCACGTGGCGCAAATACCTGTCCAATGCAGGCTTCGCCGAACTCGAACACTACTATCGTCCCGCGGGATTGCCTCGCGAGCAGCAACCATGGCTGGCAAGTGTATGGCGACGCCCGTGACATGCGACACGTCGCTCCGCTCACAGCCAGCGGCGAGGTCATGAACCGAAATTTCCGAGAACTACCCTTAGACCGCAGTCTGTGGGTGAGGGCCCATGGGCGGAATGTGCGATTCCCCAACCCGAGATCGGCACCGTTGTACAGTGCCCTACGCCGCCTTGCGCTGGATCGACCGAAATCTCACTCCCAGCTTCATCGCCTTTTGCGCGACAGCCTCCGGCGACCGACGCAACTTCTTAGCCGCCTCTGTCCCCGACAACAGACTCTTCGCGAATGCCCGCAGATTCTTCACATCGTCCTTCGACCACGTCACCAACCGCCGTCGTGCCTTCGCCATGCTGCTGCCCTCCGAAAAAAGCATGCATCATAGCG
>Ga0182015_10006403_pt1 | contig 11852 bp, 7 predicted proteins | sample 712P3MmetaG_FD_120478 | JGI IMG/M metagenome (GOLD analysis project Ga0182015, IMG submission 120478) | Permafrost microbial communities from Stordalen Mire, Sweden - 712P3M metaG | ecosystem: Environmental > Terrestrial > Soil > Wetlands > Permafrost | place: Sweden: Stordalen | collected...
CAAACTCTGGTGTGTTTTTCTGTAGTTGCTGCCAGGTGTCGGTGTCGAATAAGGCGTAGCTGCCGTCGGCCCCCATTCCGGAGTCCTCCGCCGTTCCGTAGTTGACGCAGCACTCGGTGGTGTTGCCTATGCGGATGAGGGTGGAGGGGTCAACGACAGGGAGGTTCTTGAGCAGGACTGCGTTGACGAGGGTGAAGATGGCGGCGTTGGCTCCGATGCCGAGCGCGAGGGTGAGGACGGCGGTGATGGTGAAGCCGGGTGTCTTTCGGAGCTGCCGCAGGGCGTAAGTGGCGTCTTGAAGAAGAGTTCCAAAGAAGAAGCTCGGACGCTGTGCATGAGTTTGCGCACGCGCGCTCTCAACTCCCCCAAACGCAATGACTGCTTTTCTGCGTCCCTCTTGTGCAGTCATTCCTGCCGCGATGTTCACGAGGGTCTGCTGCTCGATATGAAATCGCAGCTCGTCGTCTATTTCTCGACTAGGTTTCGGCGACATCAAATAGCGAAGACGCGTTAGCCATTCTTTCAGCATTGAACATCTCCTATTTGAGCACCAGTGCAATTGCCGTTGAGATACGGCCCCAGTCTTCGAGCTCAGCTTGCAGTTGCTTTTGCCCAGTCTTCGTCAACGAATAAAACTTGGCCTTGCGATTGTTTTCGGAAGCTCCCCACTCAGCCTTAATCCACCCTTTGTACTCCAACCGGTGAAGAGCGGGGTAGAGCGAACCCTGCCCAATCTGAAGCGCGTCTTTCGACACCTGCTGAATTCGTTGTGCGATACCCCATCCGTGCATAGGCTCCAGCGCGAGTGTCCTCAAGATCAGTAGATCAAGCGTTCCTTGCAACAAATCGGTAGCTGCCATATTCCCCTCGGCATTCAACAAGAGCATGCATTACCGTCCTGTCGAATGTCAAGGGGTGATCGTCATCCTGTTTCTGCTGTTTGGAAGAGGCGGCAGGAGGCTGTAGCGAGCGTTCTCCTCGAAGTGCACGATTCCCGCGCGTAGTCCCAACTACTTCATAGATAGTTTGATTGGCGAGTTTGTAAAAACAAACTCCGCGTTACGGAGTAGCATTCGCAGCTCGCATGTACCATTCCGGCCCGATCGAGGATCCTGATGGAGCCGCGAGCGCACTCAATCAGGCCGCGCTCCTGCAACGCTCCCGCCACCTCAGAGACCGTGGTTCGTTGCGAACCAAGCATTTGCTCGACGAATTCCTGCGTTAGTGTGAGCAGACTATTCCCGGGGCGGTCCTGGATCATCAGCAGCCAGCGGGCCAGGCGCCCAGTTACATCATGAAGGCGATGGCACCCGGCAACCTGAGGCGGAAGAACAGATCATTCTCAGGTGCGAATCGACTAAACGTTCTCAAAAACTGACTGAGGTTAGCCGCGTCGCTCTCGCCAGTGCCTGAGTTTTTCTTCGACTTTCCGCAACATATCTGACGGCATGGCGAGATGCTCGAGGCTCAGGATCTCTGCTCTATCAGCTACATTGATAATACGGTTGAGCGCGTATTCGTCGACCGTCAACAGGACTATCAAATCAAACGGCTGACATGACAAGATCATTTCGGCGAGCTTTGGGGACGCGGAAAAGGCGTGATAGCCGGAGGATTGGAGTGCCGCGCATTGACTTTCGCGGACCGCCGGATCTTCCTCTACACACAAAATTCTTGGGACACCCATTTTGACGGAAGGGTTCATCTTCACCGACTATTTAGCACCACTTAGTCGGCGATAGCAATTGAGTGTCGTTAAATGGCGTTCATTTCGTCTCGCCGCACGACACTACGTAACTGTGCCTTTCGTTTGGGATGTCAGGAATAGTTGTCGTTGATTTGCACCGGCGCTCAACTCATCCCACAACCTGCATAGAGCCCGCTTGCGAGCGCTCACTTTACGGCACGTAATTGAAGCGGGCAGCACGGAAATTCTGCGCCGTCTTCCGCGCGCGTTTGCCCCGCGTCCTCTCGCCATGGATCGGTCGCTATCGCGGCGATACCACGAGCTCGATCTTTATCTTCGACAGTCTAGTGCTGAACGAGACCGCGAAGCGGTGGGGCGCCTTGTACGCCAGTTAATCAGTTCCAACGAGTGAACCTGGCAGCTCAGCTGCGGCATCCGTGTCGATGGTAAGTCAGTGGACGGCCCGGTATTGATTCCTCCTTTTCCCCGGGCCTTACCCCAGGCAGGTGCGTTCGCTTTAGGGTCAATTCCTCCTGGACTCCCTTTCCGGGAGGACCAATCCGACGACAGGCCGTTGCGCGAAAGAATTGATCGCTTCAAATCAGTCATCCCCTGTACATTGTTTACAGTAAGTATCATGTCGTCGTACCCGGCCCCTTAGATTTACCGGCCCCGAACTCCCCAAATTCTTTATCCTGCGGAACAGCCAGCTTCGGGGCCATAGGGCCTGAGACAGGGTGAGCCGCAGCTAACACAACATCAACGCACCGATATTGGAGACGATCTATGTGGAAAGAGGCCTCCCCCGTGGAACAACTCAAACCCAGCTCCGCCCCAAGCGCCACCGCGAAACCGCTCTCAGAAGACGAGTTGCGCGGCATCCTGGACCGGTTGGAAACAACCCGCGACATTTTCCGCGAGAATCGGGAATTGCGGAGTGTTTTGTCCCGCCGCGAATCCGAAACCAAGGAATTGCGAAACCGCAACGCCGAGTTGGAAGACATCATGCGGAAATTCGCCCCGATGCTTCTGAACGTGGCTACAACCATGGGATTGGCGGCAAAGACGGAAACGCGCGAGCGCAGTGAAGCCTGAACACTGCATGTTGGGAGGGAGATAAGGGCACAGCATAACGATCCCCCAAAATTGCTGCAATGGGTATGCTGTCCCTCTATCTCTCGAAGTGACTGACGGATTTTGACCGCAACGGATCGGACGTACAATGCATTCCAATGCGCCTTCGTCCGCCACTCGCTCTCTGCCTGCTCGTGCTGCTGCTGTTTGCGTTGGCTCCTACCGTTGCGCGCGCGCAAGCCTCACCGAACCCCTCCATGGTTACGATCGATGGGCTCGGGAAAGGCACGGTCGAACTCTCCGGGCCCTGGCGTTTCCATATCGGCGACGACCTGCGATGGGCCGACCCGAGCGTCGACGACAGTCCGGGTAAAAACGGCTGGGAAACCATCCTCCCCGATCGCCCGTGGGGTGCGCAGAGCCACTATGCCTATGCCGGGTTTGCCTGGTACCGGGTGTACCTTCGCATCACACCCGCACCTGGTGTCAAAAGCGACTTCCAATTGCTCCTGCCCCGCCTGCAAGACGCTTGCGAGGTTTACTGGAACGGCAGATTGGTGGGCCGCTACGGAAAGCTCCCTCCGCACCCCTCAACGCCGGCCTTGAATGCGCCCGCGGCCGTTACCCTCCCTGGCTCTCCATCGGGCCTACTTGCCATTCGTGTTTGGAACGGGCGGCTCGGCTCCAGTTCGCCCGGTGATGGCGGCGGAATTGCGCAGACGCCACTGGTGGGAGATTCCGGATCGATTGCCGCATACATTGGCGCCTGGAACTACAATTTCCTGCGCGGCAGTCTTTATGACAACTCACTGAACGTTCTCTACTTTTTTGTAGCCTTGGCAGGCTTCGTCCTGTGGCTCCGCCATAGGAAGGAAAGCCTGCTGCTTTGGTTTTCCATCTTCGCTGTCTGCCCGGCTATCTGGACGTCGCCCTACACCATGCGCCTTCCGGTCTCCGGCCAGTTCATCCAGTTCCTGGCGCAGCCGCTGTGGACCCTGCGCAATGTCGCGCTTTGGTTCCTTCTCATCGAGATGCTTCGCCTCCGCGACCGTCGCGGACTGGTCCGCTGGGCAAAAATTCTTGCCGTAGTCAGCCTCACTGGTTCGTTCCTCGACGGGTGTCTCACTTACACGCCCACGAACTGGATCTCATCACCGGCCAGCGCCGTGATCGATGGAATTCTTACCCTGATCATTGCACCGTGCCAGCTGTACCTGTTGGTGCTGGTGGCAAACGGCTTCCGCCAGAAACTTGACTCCGTGCGCTGGGTGCTTGCGGTAAGCGCGTCTCTCTCCCAACTGCTGGCAGTCGTGATTGCGACCGTCTTACAGGGTCAGCGTTTCACTCACTGGACTCTGGCGCGGCATTTGTATGCGCCGATGTTCCATCTTGGCCCCGTCTACTTCACGGCACAGTCTCTTCTCGATCTGCTGGTGTTCCTCTCGATCATCTACGCGGTCTATCGCTACATTCGCGATCAACAAGATCGCAAGGCCATGCTGGAACAGGAACTGCACAGCGCCCGCGAACTGCAGCAGGTTCTCATCCCCGAAAAGATGCCGTCTCTCCCTGGCTACAGCATATCCAGCGCCTACCTGCCCGCGCTGGAGGTGGGTGGCGACTTCTTCCAGATCATTCCGCTGGATGGCTTCGCCGCCGGATCGACGCTCATCGTCCTCGGCGACGTCAGCGGCAAGGGACTGCGCGCCGCGATGGCTGTCTCGCTCATCGTGGGTGCTGTGCGCACGCTCGCAGAAACCACTTCCCGCCCGGCCGAAATTCTCGCCGGCCTCAGCCGCCGCCTCCACGGCCGTCTTCAAGGCGGTTTCTCCACCTGCGTTGTCCTGCTCCTTGACCCTCACGGTGACTGTATCCTGGCCAGCGCCGGCCATCCCGCGCCTTACTTCAACGATAAGGAGATCAGCTTGCCCGGTGCCTTGCCTTTAGGCATCGATCCCACGATCGAGTATGAGGAGACGCTCGTGCACTTCAATCCTGGCGACCGCTGTGCTCTTTACACCGACGGTCTGCTCGAGGCACGCGCGCCCTCCGGCGAGATCTTCAGCTTCGAACGGCTGCAAACCTTGTTCGCTTCCGCCGCCGACGCTGCCCAGGCCTCGGAAGCGGCCGTGGCATTCGGCCAGGACGACGACATCACGGTTGTGACGCTGACGCGGCTGGCGAATGGGTAACGCACAATTCAATATGGACAGAATTTCAATATGTACATACCTGTAGGTAGCGTGTTATCGTGCCCGTTGTCATTGAGGTCTCCCGTTGAGTCGCAGGTTTTTCCCTTTCACCCGACCCGTTTCACTCGTCTCGGCTTCAGTCGTCGCCGCATTCGGGCTTTTCCAGATACTGCCTCTGTTCGCCCAGCAGGGAACCGCGGGTGGCGGCCAAGCCCAGGGCCCTCCCGACATGACAGCCTTCCTGCGCCAATATCAGCCGGGGCCGGTCGATTTCGACGACCATAAGGGCTGGGTGCAGATCTTCGACGGCAAAACGCTGAATGGCTGGAATGGAAATCCAGAGATTTGGCATGTTGCGGAGGACGCTATAATCGGCGAATCCAGTCCCGAAAAACCCTCCGGCACGACCAATATCTTCTACACCAAAGAGCAACCGGGAAATTTCATGCTGAAGATGGAGGTCAAGCTGGAAGGCGCCGGCGCCAATGGCGGCGTCCAGTATCGTAGTCAGAACGTGCCTCCTAAGCCCCGCGAGGTACCGCCAGGCCTTCCCGAGGCCCAGCGACAACAGATTGAGAAAATGATGCAGGCGCAGGCGGCGCTGATGCAACGAAATGCCCCCTGGAATATGGCGGGTTACCAACTCGACCTCGACTACGCCAATGTGTTCAGCGGCCAGCTTTATGAGCAGGATTCCAAACGCTTCATCGTCACCTTTCCGGGAACGGTCGTCGAGGCCCATGATGGAGGAAAGACGCTGGTCTCCACGCTGGCTTCGCCGGAGCAGATGCGATCCTGGGTAAAGCCGGGTGAGTGGAACCAGGTGGAGATCATCGCCGATGGGCACCTGCTGGTGCACCTGATCAATGGTCACATCATGTCCATGACCATCGATAATGACAGCCGGCATTTTTCCCCCAGGGGGCTGATTGGCCTGGAGATCGAAGGACCCGGGTCGCTCAAAATTTCTCACCGCAATCTCTGGCTGAAAGACCTGCAGTAACTCCAGTTCGCGTTCGACGTGACGATACGAAAAGGTGTCAACGAACCATGAAATGGCTCAAAACGTTCCTTGTGCTTTTGCTTTTTTGCACCACGTTGTTCGCTGCGAACTGGCCCAGCATCGGCGGAAATGCACAGCGCGATGGATGGTCGCGCGGCGAGACGGGGCTGTCGAAAGAGAAGGCCGCCGGCATCAAGTTCCTTTACGCATTCAAAGCGAGCGGCGCCAAGGGCAAGCAGGCGGAGCCCACCACGCCGGTGGTGCTTTCGAACATCATTACCTATAAAGGTTTCAAGCAACTGGTGTCGGTCGGGCAGAGCAACAACTCCGTGGTGTCGATCGATGCCGACCTGGGGACTGAGTTCTTCGACACGCATCTGACGGCCAGTGACTCCCCAACGAAGGTCAAGAGGTCGGCTACCTGCCCCGGCGGCATGACGGCAAGTGTGGCGTTTCCCGGCAATAGCCTGGCCCCTGGAAGGTTCGGTGCGACGGCGACGAACCGCGTGGGCAGGGTAGCGAGAAGCAAACCCGCACCCATGCATTTCAGCTTCTCCTCGCCGATTTATGCCATTTCGGAGGATGGTGTATTGCATACCATTACCCAGCTGAGCGGCCTGGCCACCACGGCGCCACCGGTCAAGTTTCTGCCCCCGATGGCCAGGGCCAGCGGTGTAAACATCGACGCGGATCGGGTTTTTGTCGCAACGGTTGGCAATTGCGGGGGCAATCCCAATGGGATTTACGGCGTGGATCCAGACGCCGGCACGGTTGTGTCGTTTCTCACCGGGGGCAGCGGTGCAGCGGGCAGCGGCGGAACAGCCATAGGTACAGATGGTGTGGTGTATGCGCAAATCGCCAGCGGGCATGGCGAGGTCGCGGGCGGCTACCACGATTCACTGCTTGCCTTGAGCCCAGACCAGCTCACCGTGCAGGATTACTTCACGCCGGCAGGCGCCGCTGCCAAGGTGGATGCCGCGGATGTTTCCGGCGTCACGCCTACTGTGTTCGGACTGGAACAGAAGGACTGGGTCGTCACCGCCGGCCATGATGGCAGGATCTATATCCTCGACGCGGATTCGCTAGGCGGCGCCGATCACCATACGCCCGCGTTTCGCAGCGATGTGATTGTGCCGCCAAGCGGGAAAGGGGACGGCTTTCGCAACCACTTCGCGACCTGGCTGGATGACAAGGGCGTTCGCTGGCTGTTGGCATCGGTGCGCGGTCCAGTCGTGGCAGAATTTCCTGCGAAAAACGGCGACGCCCCAGCCGGTTCTGCCTCAACCGGTTCCATCCTGGCCTTCAAGATCACCTTCGACAGTGGAAAGCCAACACTCACCCCGGCCTGGCGCTCCCGCGATATGGTGTCTCCTGCCGCTCCGGCCATTGCCAATGGCCTGGTGGTTGCGCTCTCTACGGGAGAGCCGGCCAAATCGAAGAAGGGTGGTCCAGCGATTCTGTACGTGCTGGATGCCGAGACGGGTAGGGAACTGTATGTGGGCAGCAAGGCAACGTCATACTCATCCGGCGGACTCGCCGTGGCGAATGCGCAGATCTACTTTGCGACCCATGATGGCACAGTCTATGCCTACGGTATTCCGCTTGAGCGCTGATGGCGCCGCATCCAAAGAGAGGGCACTATGAATCGATTGGTTTGTCTGATGCTGGCATTGTGCTGGGGCGCGAGTGCGGCGCAAAACGCGGAGTGGCCGACCGACGGCAAAGACAAGCAGCGCTCCGGCTGGCAGCAGGAGGAACACATCCTCACCACCAGCAATGTAAAAAACATGACGCTGCTGTGGAAGGTAAAGACAGGCAATGAGGCGCGGGCGCTGCACGCCCTGATGCCGGCCCTGATTGCCGCCAACGTCACCACCGCGAGTGGGCCGAAGCAGATCGTGCTGGTCTCCGGGATTTCCGACAACCTCTATGCTATGGACGCCGCGGACGGAACGCTGCTATGGAAGAAACACTACGGATACACCGATACCACGCAGGGGTTTCAACCCCCTCCAGGCATGCCGCCGATCATGGGCGGCAAGACGCCGGCAACTCTGAATTTTCTCGAACCCGGCGGTAGCAGTGACACCCCGGTCATCGGCGATGCGCAGCAGGACGGCAAGCGCCCGGCGTACTTCGTCGACGGCGCCGGAATGCTGCACATCCTCAACCTGGCCGATGGCGCCGACCTCAAGCCCCCTGTTCCATGGGAGAAGGGCAAGGCGTGGGCCATGAACCTTGATGGCAACCTGCTCTGGATGCCGACCATCAAGTCGATGACTGCCATCCACCTGGACGATCTGGATCATCCGCTGCAACCCTGGGTCTCGAAAAGCGGCGGAGTCTGGGGCCGCCGTGGTGCTGCCCTCGATTCCCACGGAGTCGCCTGGCTTACCACCGGCGACGGCACGTATGACCCGGCAAGGGATGAGTATGCCAACAGTATCGTCGCGGTTGCGATCAAGGATTCGAAGGTAGTGATGAAGGATTACTACACCCCAACCAACTGGGAATGGCTGCTCAAACGCGATCTCGATCCAAACAATACGCCGACGATCTTTATGTACAAAGAACATGAGATCGTCGCGGCTTCCGGCAAGGAATGCCGCCTGGTGTTGCTGGAGCCGGATGCGCCTGGCGGCGCGAATCATCAGACCCCGATGTTTCGCTCCGACTTGTTTTGCAACGAAGCCGTGGATTTTCAGGATCACGGCAGTTGGGGAGCTTTGTCGAGCTGGGAGGATGGACAAGGCAACCGGTGGATTCTTGCTCCTTTTTGGGGTCCGGCACATTCACAGTTTCATTTTCCCATCACCAACACGCCGAAGACTGAGAAGGGCGGCCTGGCCGCATTCAAGGTGGTAGAGAAGGACGGAAAATTCGCAGCGGTTCCGGTCTGGGTCTCCCGGGACATGGATCACGGTGAGCCTGCGATCATCGCCAACGGAATTGTCTTCAGTTATGGTAGCGGCGACTTTACGCAGCAGGCCTCTCCTGACAAGGGTCTCAACTTTGACTCGTCCATTCGCGCGCGCCAGGCCAGTCATGTGACGCTGTATGCCCTGGATGCACAGACCGGCAAGGAGCTGTATTCCAGCGGTGACCAGATCACCACGTTCAATCATTTCTCCGGTGTCACCATCGCCAACGGACAGGTTTACATCAGCACCTACGAAGGCACGCTTTACTGCTTTGGGCTGAAGAAGTAAGTGGAGGGACCTGCTGTGGCTTTTTCCCCGGCTCCCACGCTGCTCCTCGCTACTGCTGGACGGTAAGGTTCGCCGCGACTGTGCTCCCCAGCCAGCTATCATCCACTCCGTAATAGTGCGCGGTGATCGTGTGTGCGCCGGCAATGCTCGGGACCATGGTCAGCACCGCCTTTCCGCCGCTAAGAAGCACCGCCGCGCCGCCGTTCAAGGAGACTACCTGGCCGCCGACACTGTCGGTGAAGGTAACCCCGCCCTGGACAACGGTGGCCGGGGTACTGGTATCCGTCACGGTGACGGTCATCGTCACCCCGCGACCCAGCACAACCGGGTTCGGGGTGACCCGCATCGTGGTCCTCGTTGTATCCGAGGTCGCGGTTGTCCCCTTCAACGTGACGTCCTGCCCTGACCCTGGGCCCACGGCGTTCAGGTTGTTATCCAACATATATACGTAGCCGAGATTGGCTCCGCGATATTCGGGCGTAAAGTTGACTCCGTAAACGCAGGAGCTACCCGCATCCAGACTGCCGGCCACGCCGGAAACTGGGACCACCGGGCAGGTGGATGACCCATCCAGAAAAAAGCTGCCGACAATTGTGGTCGCATTGGTGCCCGAAGCGGGAACCGGGAAAACCAGTGGAGCGTTGCCGATATTTGAAACTGCCACGTACCGCGGGCTGTCCGTACTGGTCGTTTGAGGTTTGGTGATCGCGAAGATAATCGTCGGCGCATCTGCCACGTCGATCATGGTCAGCTCGCCGGTAGCAACGTCGGCATAATAAAGGTCCCCTTGCCCATCGACCGCAATCCCCGAAAGCTCGGTCAAGCCAGAGCGGAAGGCGGTTTCTACGTAACTCCCATTCGTCTGCGGCGTAAGCTTGTCTATCTCGCCGGCATTTGCAACATACACGCTCCCGTTGCCATCCACCGCCAGGTTTTCAGGTGCGGAGACCGCAAGGGCAACCGAAGTCTGCAGGTAGCTGCCGTTTGCTTCGAGCGTCTCCTTATACAGATCGCCGTCCTTGCCATTGAGGATGAAGATATCTCCGCTGCCATCCACGGCCACTCCTCTTGGAGAAGCGATCCCGTAGCCGGCCGCGGTTTCCGTGTAACTACCGTTTGTTTGCAGCGTCTCTTTATGAACGTTCCCCGACACAGAAGACGTGAGATAAAGGTTGCCGCTGCGATCCACGGCGATGCCAACCAGGTTGGTAAGATCCGTGACAATCTCGCTTTGCACATATCCGCCGTGGGAAAGCGTCTCTTTATAGACCACGCTGGATGTGGCGACATAGACATCCCCCGCCCCATCCAACGCCACCGCGGTAGGATGGTTAAGCCCGCTGGCAAGGGTGGTCCTGGAATAACTGTAGCTGGCATAGCCTATGAGGGACACCGTCTCCTTATACACATTGCCGGTGGCGCTTTCAGCAAAGAAGACGTTGCCGAGAGCGTCGACCGCCACGCCCGAAGGAATGGCTAGGTGGGTGCCGACGGGCACCGGCGGCCCTGACGGAAAGCTTATCTGCGGCGCCACTCCGATGCCGGAAACATAGGCAGTGGCAAGTGTGTTGCCGGAGGGGTCCTCGAGCACCGCCGCACCATACCGGCTTCCGGAGACCTGCGGTTGGAAGACCACGTCCACGCTGCAAGTAGCGCCCGGGTTGTAGACAAAGGTAGTTTTCTGTTTCCCGCAGGTACCTGTGCCAGCATCCTTAAAGTCCAGCCCTGGGTCTCCCCGCGTCAACACTGCCGGAGTGCTCAATGTGCTTTGCGCATCAAAGGTAAAGGTCAAAGAAATGGCAGCACTCGTAGCAGTAACACTGACCGCACCGAAGTTCGTCGTGGGGCCCAGCTCCTTCAACAGCCGGTTGGCTCCGGGAGAAACGATGTAGACGTCGCCGGCGGCATCTGCCGCTATCCCGTAGGGGTTTTGCCCGTAGCTGGGCACCGCGCTCTGGGTATAGACGCCTCCCGAAAGCGTCTCTTTCACCACGGCGAAATCCTCGTCACTCAGATATTCGAGGATGAAAACGTCGCCCGCACCATCGGCGGCAATGTCGATCGCCCGCTCCCCGCCAAAGTCCAGGGTGGCCACGACGCTCTCCGTATAGCTGTTCCCTGATGGCGTCTCCTTTAAAACTCGCGAATTGAACGTGTCGTCGATATAGAGATTGCCCGAGCCATCGACGGCCACCGCCTCCGGCAGCGACAGGCTGCTGGTGGGCACCGTGCTTTGCGTGTAGGTGCTGCCCGACGGCGTCGCTTTCACTACCCGGTTGTGCAGAAAATCGGCGATATACACGTTGCCGTGGGCATCCACGGCTATCCCCATGGGACTGCTGAGGCCGCTGAGCGGCAACACGCTTTTGGTGTAGTAACCGCCCGGGTTCAGAGTCTCTTTAACCACCTCATTTCTAACGTTGTCGGTGATGTAGAGATTGCTGTTGGCATCCACCGCCACCCCGTAGGGACTGCCCTCTCCATTAAGAAAAGTACCCCCGGAAGAGAGCGCTCCCGACGGCGAAAGCTTCGAGAGCGAATTTTCAGCATTATCGGCGACGTAGACGTTTCCGCTCGCATCCACGGCCATTCCGTATGGGTTGGTGAGTGAGCCGATGGGCAACGTGATCTGCGCTCCGCTGAAATGGGCTGTCTGGGCATCCGCTGTAGCCCCCGGGGCGAGCAAG
>Ga0182015_10006404_pt1 | contig 11852 bp, 13 predicted proteins | sample 712P3MmetaG_FD_120478 | JGI IMG/M metagenome (GOLD analysis project Ga0182015, IMG submission 120478) | Permafrost microbial communities from Stordalen Mire, Sweden - 712P3M metaG | ecosystem: Environmental > Terrestrial > Soil > Wetlands > Permafrost | place: Sweden: Stordalen | collected...
CCTCACGCACGCGGTGCTCGAGCTCGGACATCTCCTCTGGGATCGGCCCTGTCGTCGCCTTGGTGCCGGCGTAGGTGATGGCGGTATCGGTCAACAGGTCGGCGACGCCGTTGAAGGCCGCCTCGGCGCCGATGGGAAGCTCCAAGGGGGCGATGCCCGAGCCGAACCGGTCCCGAAGCTGGTCGAGGGTCCTTTCGAAATCGGCCCGCTCACGGTCCAGCTTGTTCACGAAGACAAGGCGCGGGATGCCGAGCTCGGCGGCGAGGCGCCAGGTCTCCTCGGTCTGGACCTCGACGCCCTCGACGGCGCTCACGACCAGCACGGCAAGATCGGCGACCGACAGCCCGGCTTCGACCTCGGCGACGAAGTCGGCGTAGCCGGGGGTGTCGAGGACGTTGATCTTGCAGTCCTCGTAGAGGAACGGGGCCAGTGACAACGAGACAGAAATCTGCCTTTTGAGCTCCTCGGGCTCGAAATCGCAGACCGTCGTCCCGTCCTCGGTTCGTCCCGCGCGGGTGAGCACGCCGGCGGCGACCAGCAGCGCCTCGGCGAGGGTCGTCTTGCCGCAGCCGCCATGGCCGATCAGCGCGACGTTGCGGATTTTCGCGGACGGCACGGTGTTCACCTGGGTACCTCACTTCCCGCGACCGGCTTCACCAAGGTGAGTGGTCGACACGCTTCGTTTTGACAGCCTGGGAGCCTACCGGGTGCGTGCACAGCACGAATAGGCTGCGGCTTTTACGGGCCACTCTGGTATTCTCCTAAGGAGAGATTGCTTGTCGCGCGAGACGGCGTGGTGGCTACTCGCGCAGTTCTTGCCAAACGGGAGCGACATGATCGACGGCCATAGGGGCCAGTCAACGGCGAACGGCAAAGACGATGCCCCCGTTGAGGCTCAGGCCGCGCCAAACCCGAGCGAGCCCGGCCCGTCGGCTGTGACGGAGGGTCCTTCAAGCTCGCCCAAGGCCGCCATCCGCAACGGCTTTTTGATCGGCCCCCGCCTCGCCCGCCTCGGCGTCAGCGCCAACCAGGTCACATGCTCCGGGGTCCTCCTCGCGGCCGTGACCGGTGTAATGATCGGCCTCGGGCATTTCTGGGTCGGCGTCGTGCTGCTCAGCGTCGGCGGCCTCATGGACACCCTCGACGGGGTCGTCGCCAAGGCAGCCGGCACGTCCTCGAAAAAGGGCGCCTTTTTCGACTCGGTCGCCGACCGGGTCGCGGACGCCCTCATCTTCGGCGGCGTGGCGTGGTACCTGGCCTCGGGCAGCGACCCTCGCCTCGCCGTGTTGCCGTTCGCGATCTTGGCCGTGAGCGCCGTCATCTCCTACGAGCGGGCCAAGGCCGAGTCGCTCGGATACGACGCCAAAGGTGGCCTTATGGAGCGGGCCGAGCGCCTCATCCTGCTCGGTGTCGCCTTGATAATCCACGTGATCTTCGTGCCGTTGCTCGGGCTGCTGCTGGTCTTGTCAGCCATCACCGCCCTGCAGCGCTTCGTCAAGGTCTGGCGCCAGGCGAGCCCGGAGCTGGCGAGCGCGGAGGGGGCACGGGCACCCTGGCGGCGTGGGCGCGTCGAGTCGCGCTGGCAGGCCTGGCGCGAGCCGCGCCCGGCTGGCACGAGGCGCCGCGCCACTACCCAAAGCCGCGTCAGGGCACGCCGGCGCGACGAACCGCTCGGCGTGCGCCTGCGCCGCGTGCTCGCCACGGAGCGCTCAGGTATGCGAAGGACCGGGACCGGGGTCACGCGTCGCAGCCTCGGCCAGACAGCCCGGCGCCGGCGTCCCGGGACCGGTAGCTGACACAAGATCGGTCAACCGTCGCCCGGCCGGTGACGGTCAGGGCACGCCAGTGGACCCTCTATTTCACCTATCGGGGGCTCGCGGCAGCCCTCAAGCTGCTCCCGGGCCTGCTCGCAGCCGGCCTGGCTGATGTCGCCGGGCTCGTCATCTCGAGCCTGTGGCGGAAAAAGCGCCCCCTTGTTCGCGCCAACCTGCGACGCGTCCTCGGGCCCGCTGCCGGCGAGGAGCTCCTCGAACAGCTCGTCACGGCGTCGTTCGTCTCCTATGCCCGCTACTGGGTCGAGTCCGCCCGTGTGGGCGCGCTTCGCCCGGACCAGATCGAGTCGCGCTTTAGCATCGACGGCTTCGAGCGCTTCCGCTTGGAGATGGCCCGGGGCCGGGGCGTCGTCATCGTGCTTCCCCACGTCGGCTCGTGGGAGTACGGGGGGCGTTGGCTCGCCCAGCAGGGCTACCCGATGACCACCGTCGGCGAGATGCTGGAACCGCCCGAGCTGTTCGAATGGTTCACCTCGCAGCGGGGCGCCCTCGGCCTGACGGTGCTGCCCCCCGGCCCCGGCACGACCGTCGCGCTCTTAGACACTCTGCGGGCGGGCCGCGTCGTCGGCCTGCTCGCGGACCGCGACCTCGCCGGCAACGGCGTCGAGGTCGAGTTCTTCGGCGAGAAGACGACGCTCCCGGCCGGCCCGGCCCTGCTGGCGCTGCGCTCGGGGGCCGCCCTCATGACCTGTGCCATCTACCAGCGGCCGAGCGGGCGCTACCACGCCGTGCTGCAGCCCCCGCTTGACTCGACGCGATCGGGCGGGATGCGAAAAGACGTGCAAAGAATGACCGAGGACACCGCCCGCGCCCTCGAGGACCTCATCCGCCCCGCGCCCGAGCAGTGGCACCTGTTCCAGCCGAACTGGCCGTCAGACCGCGAGCTGTGTCGCTGACCTGCAGATTTAACTGGCAGTCTTGCGGGCGCGCACGAGGTTGACACGCCAGCTTGCGCGGCCGTGTCAGCTCGGATCCACCGGCGGCCAGGGTTCGCTCGGCCTCGTCTTGAGCTGCCGGGCTGGCCCAAGGCGGAAGCGGGGGTCACCTCGTGAACGCCGAGCCGTTAAGTCGCTAGCTCGCCTTCGCGCAAGTTATCGCTCGGCGAGCCCGTAGCAGTCCGGCGACACGGCCTCAGGTGAGAGGATTGGACTGTTGATTCAGGTTCGTGACAAGGAGCCGTCCGGCATGACTGTGCAAGCCGAGAGGTCAGGAGTAATGCCATGAAACGAGCGCTCACTGTTGGGTTGCTGGTTGTCGGGGTCGGCTTCTTGATACTCGTAGTTGTCTTCTGGGCTGATTCAGCTCACTGGTTCTTGCGTTACACCGGTGCGGATGCCGAGTCGGGTACCTGGTATGGATTGTGGTCCGGTTTCGGTGGTGCGATTCCTGACTTCCTCATCCTCGGCAGCATCATCACCGTCTACCGCCACCACAACTGCCACGTCAAAGGATGTCTACGACTTGGCAAGTCGGTGGAAGGCACCCCATATCTTGCTTGCCCGGCGCACCATCCGGCACATGAGGGAAACAGGCGATCAGTGACACAGGACGTCATCAGGCTCGCTCACAAGGCTCACCTCGAGCGCGAGGCATCATGAATTGCAGAGTCCTTGGACACAGAGTCTGGCGGGCCGCAGCGCTGATGCGACTACGGCGTACCCGCGTATAAGTGCCCGTGTCGATCGGGTAACTGATGCGAGCGCCGAGGAGCCTGGGCTCGGGCAGGACGCTCGGTGTCGACCGCTGATGGCATGACAACGCCCGAAAGACTCCCGAGGAGGGGCCGGGACGCGCCAGATCGAGACGGTTTGTTCCTCACGCTTTCACGCCGAGTATCGGTCGCGTGGCGATGGTCGATGATGACGTTCTGGGACGGCGTGGCTCTGGTCTTGACGTTCCACTGCGTCAGGCGTAGCCTGACTGAGCAGTCAAGTTTATCCTGACTCGCTGTGGCCGTGAGGAGGAGGCGGATGCCGCGCACCGTGAGCCCTGAGGCATTGCGTTGCTCGTTCTGCGCGAAGAGTCAGTTCGATGTCGTCAAGCTGGTCGCAGGTCCGGGTGCCTTTATCTGCAACGAGTGCATCGAACTCTGCAACCAGATCATCACTGAAGAGATGGCTCGCAAGGCCAGTTCACCAGATGATGTCCGGTCGGACAAGACCGAGGATCCGCCGACCCTGAAGGCCTGGGACGGGTTGTCGGACGGAGACCTGCTCGCTGAGATGGTCCAAGCCAACGCTGCCCATCAGAGCGTCGACCGTGCAGTCGCCCACCACGTCGCAGCGCTCAGGGCGCGAGGCGTCAGCTGGGCGCGCATCGGTGAGGCCCTGGGCGTGACGCGCCAATCGGCATGGGAGCGATTTTCCGGCGAGGAGTAGCAATCGTCGCGGCTCGATCGCAACCAGATTTGGGATGGTCCCTCGGTGCCGGTCAGGAACGCTCAGGCCAGGCACGCAGAACATAGCGGGCTACCAGCAGCTGCCGCCCAGATCGAGGATCTTGAGCGTCTCCGCCATAACGCTGAGGGAGCCTCCTACCTGTCGGCAGCGCAAAGGCACACTGTGGGTTTCGACCCCGCCGGCACCTCTCGCGTGCGGGACATTAGAGCTCGCCCCCATGACGGCCCAGCTGCAGCAGGCCGTCGCCTGCATGGGTGCCCACGGTATTGCAGACTTCCCCGATCCGAGCTTGCCCGGTCAGGCCAGCTTGGCTCAGCCGATGACCCGCAACTTTCGCAAGACGCGGGACACAGGGCCGCTGCTGGACCGGAACACCCGGCGGTCGCCTCGGGCCTTGGGCTGATGGTCGGTCTCCACCGACAGGCGCCCGCAGGACAGGCCCGTGACCGGCATCAGCTGTGTCAGCTCCAGGTCGCTCATCGCGACCGAGAGCACTCCTTGAGCGCCCTGCGGTTCCATGTTGCGTCTCCTCGCTTTTCGATCACGGTCTCTGGTCGCTTCGCGCCAAGACACAACCGGGACCACCGCGGCTTCAGCCGTGCCCTCTCCATACCCAGATCGCCCCGCCCGCAACCGGTCCTGGCCGCCTTTGGCCCTCGGTCAAGCTGGCAGCAGGGTTCTGGCGGCGGGGTTCTTATAGCCTCGAGGCGAGATGCGGATCGCCCTGGTGTGCCCCTACAGCTGTACGGTGCCCGGCGGCGTGCAGACCCAGGTTCTCGGCCTGGCGAGGGCACTCAGCTCGAAAGGCGACGAGGTCGCCGTCATCGCCCCCGCCGAGCGGGCTGCCATGGGTGCCCGCCTCGAGGCCGAGGGCCTCGCCGGGGCGGTGTTCATGAAGGTGGGCACGGCAGTGGCGGTGTCGGTGAACGGCTCGCGGGCACCCGTCTCGCCCTGGCCCTCGACGATGGCGCGCACGGTCTCGGCGCTCGGCAGGTTCGCCCCCGACGTCGTGCACGTGCACGAGCCCTTGGTCCCCGGACCGTCGCTGGCGGCAGTCGTGGTCAGATCGCGCCCGACGGTGGCGACGTTCCATCGGGCCGGGGCCGACCTTGCCTACCGCGCCTACGGCCATGTCGTCGGGCGATGGACACGCCGGCTCGACGGGCTCTTCGCCGTCTCAAACGAGGCCCGCGCCACCGCTGAGGCCTGCCTCGGGCGGCTTTCCGGGCGCGTGGAGATCATCTCCAACGGCGTCGAGATCCCCGCTCCCGGCGCCGTCGAGCCGTGGCCGGCGAGCAACCCCACGATCGTGTTCGTCGGGCGCCACGAGCGCCGCAAGGGCCTCGAGGTTCTCCTCGAGGCCTTCGCCCTCGTTCCGGCCCCGGCACGACTGTGGGTGCTCGGCGACGGCCCGGAGACGGCGCGTCTTCGCTCCCGGTTCGCCTCTGAGGCCCGCATCGAGTGGGCGGGCCCGCTCGACGACACGAAAAGGGCACGGCGCCTCGCGGGAGCTGATGTGCTGGCGGCCCCCTCTCTCGGCGGGGAGTCTTTCGGGATCGTTCTGCTGGAGGCAATGGCGGCCGGGACCGCCGTGGTCGCCTCGGACCTGCCCGGCTACCGGCTCGCGGCCGCGGGAGCAGCCCGCCTCGTGCCTGCTGGCGACCCGACCGCTCTCGCGGGAGCCCTTCGCGGCATGCTCTATAACGAGGCCGAGAGCCAGGCTCTTCGCGAATCGGGGCGCTTGCGGGCGCAGGAATGCGACATGGCCAAGGTCGCCGCGCGCTACCGCGAGCGCTACGGGCAGTTGGCCATCGCCGGGCGAGAGTAGCCTCGAACAGATGCCTTCAACCAGGGACAGAACGCACTGGCAGCGCCGTGGCCCCGAGGGCGAGGGGAGAGCGCGACGCGCCGCGGAGGCCCAGCAGGCGGCCTATGAGGCATCGCGGGCCGTGCTGGCCGCCGCCGCCCGCCGCAGGGACGCAGCCTGGCGCCACGCGGCGCGCACGAGCAGGCGCCGTGCCGCGGCCGCCCTCGTCGCCCCTATGGCCTTTGCCATCGTCCTCATGGCCCTTGGTGCCGTCTCGCTCACTTTTTTAATAGCTGGTGCCGCCATCGCGTGCGTGGTCGCGACGGTGTCCTCGATCGTGTGGGCCCGCTCGCCCGGAGTGCTGGCACGCCAGCTCGGAGGCACCCTCGTCACCGCGGAGCGCCGCCCGAGCGCCCTCAGAGCGGCGGACGCCGCCCGTCTCGTCGACGTCGCCGACGGCCTTTTTGCCGTCTTCGGCCTGCCGGGTGCGGAGATAAGGGTGATCGACGACCAGGCGCCGAACGCCATCTCGGTGGGCAGCCCGCCTCACCGGGGCATCGTGTTCATCACGAGCGAGCTCGTACTGGCCCTCGACAGGATCGAGCTCGAGGCCGTTTTGGCCCACGAGCTCGCCCACATAAAGCGGGGCGACACCGTCTCGGGGGCGATCGCGGTGCAGGCCTTCGACCCGATCGGACGCCACGTCCCGGTCTTCGCCAGGATTGCCGACAAGGTCGCCGGAAAGACCCGCGAGCCCCTCGCGGATCTCGCCGCGGTCGGGGTGACGCGCTATCCGCCCGGGCTCATCTCGGCCCTCGAGAAGATCGGCGCCTACGAGAGCCGGCGTCCCTTGTCACTGCCGCGATCTGTGACCGAGTCGACCTCGCGGCTGTGGCTGGCCCCCTTCGAGGGCCTAAAAGACGAGCCGGAGCGCCTCGGTACCCTTGACCTCGACGAGCGCGTCGCGGTGTTACGCGAGCTGTGAGCTCGGACAAAGCGGAGCCGGTACCCGGACTGGCAAGCCGGGCCCGGCCGTATTCGAATCATCATCGGGACATCGAAGGAGGTTGAAGCGATGTCAGGCCATTCGAAATGGGCGACCACAAAGCATCGAAAAGGCGCTGTCGACGCCGCGCGGGGCAAGCTGTTCGCGAAACTGATCCGCCAGGTCGAAGTCGCCGCCCGAGAGGGCGGGAGCGACATGACCGCGAACGCCACGCTGCGGACGATGTTCACCAAGGCCAGGGACGCGTCCGTTCCCCTGGACACGATCGAGCGCGCCATCAAGCGGGGCACGGGCGAGCTCGAGGGCGTCCGCTACGAGGCGATCTCCTACGAGGGCTATGCGCCTTCGGGCGTGGCCATGATCGTCGAGTGCCTTAGCGACAACCGCAACCGCACGGGTGCCGAGATCCGCTCGACGTTCTCGCGAAACGGTGGCTCCATGGCAGAGCCGGGAGCGGTCTCCTGGCAGTTCGAACGCAAGGGCGTCGTGATGGTGCCGAAGTCGGTCGGCGAGGACGAGCTCATGGTCGCCGCCCTCGACGCGGGCGGCGAGGACCTGCAAGACGAGGGGGACGAGTGGATGCTCACGAGCGCCCCGACGGACCTCGCCGGCTTGCGCAGTGCCCTCGAGGCGGCCGCAATCGCGGTCGACTCGGCTGATATCGAGATGGTGCCGACGACGCGCGTCGAGGTCAGTGACGACTCGACAGCCAAGCGGGTGCTCAAGCTCATCGAGCTGTTGGAAGAGCACGACGACGTCCAGGCGGTCTGGGCGAACTTCGACATCCCCGACGAGATCCTCGAGCACGTCGAGCTCTGAGCGGCAAGCGACGGTCCCCCGGCCGTCGCGTCGCGCCGGTTACGATCGAACGAGTGTTTGTTCTCGGCATCGATCCCGGCCTGTCCAGGTGTGGCTACGGCTGCGTGCGCTCCGAGTCAGGGCGCACCGTAGCCATCGCCGCGGGGGTGATCACCACGCCGATAACAGAGACGGTGCCGAGCAGGCTGGCGAGCCTTCGCGAGGAGCTCCACAGCCTTGTGAGCGAGCTTCACCCCGACGTGGTTGTCGTCGAGCGTGTCTTTTTCCAGACCAACGCCCGCACGGCGATGTCGGTCGGCCAGGCGAGCGGGGTGGCCATGTTGACGGCGGTCGAGCTCGGCTGCGAGGTCGTCGAGTACACCTCGAACGAGGTCAAGCTGGCAGTGACCGGCTTCGGCGCCGCCAGCAAGGACCAGGTGCAGCGGATGGTCGCGCGTTTGTTGAACCTCGACGCCGTGCCCGAGCCGCCCGACGCTGCCGACGCGCTGGCTCTTGCGCTCTGCCACCTGAGCACCGCACCCTGGGCGCGCCTTGCCCGCCCGGCGGCCCCGGGCCCGACCGCAGAGCTGGCGAGCCCGTGATCGCCTCCTTGCGCGGCGTAGTCACCGAGCGGCGGACGATGGGAGACACCACCGTCGACCTCGTCGTCGAGGTCGCCGGCGTCGGCTACCGCCTCCTCGTCGCGCCGCGCACGGCGGCCTCGCTGCAGATCGGCCAGGAAGCGGGCTTCGCGGTCCACACCCACGTGCGCGAGAGCGCCATAGCGCTCTACGGGTTTGCCTCACCCGAGGAGCGGACCGCTTTCGAGCTGCTCTTGGGCGCCCATGGAGTCGGCCCTGGACTCGCGCTCGCCATCTTGAGCATCCACGACCCGGGCGAGCTCGCGAAAGTCATCGCCACGGGCGACGTCGACGCCTTGAAGCTCGTCCCGGGGGTCGGGCAGAAGACCGCGGCGAGGCTCTTGTTGGAGCTGCAGGCGCGCTTTGACTACTTCGATGCCGACGGGTCACTGCAAGCAGGCGCCCACCAGGCGACAAAGGCCCCATCGGCCGCGGCAGAGGTGGGCGAGGCGCTCGCCCAGCTCGGCTACTCGCCCGAGGAGGTGCGCACCGCCGTGCGGTCGCTGCCGGGCGAGGCGAATGTCGAAGAGCTCTTGCGGCTGGCGCTGCGCAACTTGGCGCCACGGCGGTGAAAAGGCCGTGAGCCCGCGCCGGGAGATCCTCGCCGGGGCTGTACCCGCCGAGCCGGCCGCGGCGCGCGAGCTCGCCCCATTTGAAGGCGACAACGCCTTCGAGGTCGGCATCCGCCCCAAGCACCTCGCCGAGTTCGTTGGCCAGGAGCAACTGCGAGAGAAGCTCGAGATCATCCTCGAGGCCGCGCGACGGCGCGAGCAGCCGGTCGACCATGTGCTCTTCGCCGGGCCGCCCGGGCTCGGCAAGACCACCCTGGCGGGGATCATGGCCTCCGAGATGGGGGCGGGCTTTAGGATCACATCTGGCCCGGCCCTCGTCCGCAGCGGAGATGTCGCCGCCATCTTGACCGACCTTCAGCCCGGTGACGTGCTCTTCATCGACGAGATCCACCGCATGGGCCGTGCCGTCGAGGAGCTTTTGTATCCAGCGATGGAGGACTTCCAGCTCGACATCGTCCTCGGCCGCGGCCCCACGGCGCGCTCGATCCGCCTCGATCTGCCGCGGTTCACCCTCGTCGGGGCCACGACGCGCACCGGGCTCATCACCGGGCCGCTTCGCGACCGCTTCGGCATCGTGGCCCGTCTCGAGCTCTACAGCTCGGACGAGCTCGAGACGATCGTGCGCCGCACCGGGGAGCTGTTCGGAGTCGAGCTGACAAGTGGCGGCGCTGGCGAGATCGCCCGCAGGTCCCGGGGCACCCCGCGCCTTGCCATCCGCCTGCTGCGCCGGGTGCGCGACTACGTCGAGGTACGCGGTGAGGGCGTCATCACCGAGGATGCGGCCCGAGCGGGCCTGACCATCTTCGGGGTCGACGAGCTCGGGCTCGACAGCTTGGACCGCAGGATCCTCGAGACCTTGTGCCTGCACTTCGGCGGCCGCCCGGTCGGCCTTTCCACCCTTGCGGTGAGCGTCGGCGAGGAGCCGGAGACCGTAGAGGACGTCTACGAGCCTTTCTTGTTGCAGGCCGGGCTCATCATGCGAACGCCCCGGGGCAGGCTCGCCGCACCCGGTGCCTACGCCCATCTCGGCCTCGAGGTGCCCGCCCAGCTCTCGAGCGTTCTGCTCGTGGCTGACCAGGACGGCCCCGACGCGACGCCGACGGGCAAGGCGCAAAGCTCAGGCGTCCTGCAAGATCCGCTCTTTGTCCCAGACGCCGGCGGGGACGGTTGCACGGAGGACCCCGGCCTGGGCGACTAAGGTGACGGGTCGCATCATTCCTTGAGCGATCGGCCCAGCATGTCCTCAGTCCACGTCATCGCCTTTTCCAGCGTTCACAGCCTGGCGACCCTTACGGGCCCTCTTCTCGCAGCCACCGCGAAAAAGTCCAGCTCCCCGGTAACGCTCATCTTCTTCGTCCTTTTGTTCGCCGTCGGTTACATGTTCTTGATCCGGCCCCAGCGCCAGCGGCGCCAGCGCGCCATGCAGGTCAACAAGCAGATCTCCGTCGGGGACAAGGTCGTGTTGTCCTCGGGCATCTTGGGCCGTGTCGAGGGCTTTGTGGGCGACCACGTCCGGGTCGAGATCGCTCCCGGCACGGTCGTCGAGGTGCTCCGCCAGGCAGTGACCCAGCGCGTCGAGGACCCGGTCGACGTCGCGCCGGGGGCCGACGCCTCTTCCTCCTCGTCTTCTTCTTTTGACGACCACAGCCATGACGACCTCGTCGACGACTCCGGCCACGACCCGTACGCGGTCGGTCCCCTCGAGCAGACCGAGAAGACCGACCCCGATGACGACCTCGACGGCCACGGCGACACAGGCGGAGGCGGTACCCGTTGAGAAACCGATTGCTGGCCAGCGTCGTCATCGTCTGCCTCATCTGCTTCGGGTCGCTCGGAGGCGTCATCGCCGCGGGCTGGTCCCCCAAGCTCGGCCTCGACTTGGAAGGCGGCCTCTCGGTTGTCTTCCAGCCCGTGCACAAGGCCTCCTCGACCCAGCTGCAGACCGTCGTCGCCATCATGCAGGCCCGAGCGAACGGACTCGGGCTCTCTAACCAGAACATCGGCTCCCAGGGTGACACCATCGTCGTCCAGCTCCCGGGCGTGAAGGACTTCGCCACGGTCATAAAGACGCTCGGCAACACGAGCCAGCTGTTCTTCCGCCCCGTTCTGTGCGCGGCCCCGGCGTACTCGCCGGCCGCCTCGACCACCACGACGACGACGGCACCGAAGTCGAAATCGAAATCGAGCACCACAACGACGACAACGACGGCGGCCAAGTCGACCACCACCACGACCACCAAGTCGACGACGACCACGACGACCGTGCCGGCGAAGAAGAAGTCGGGCGCCTACGTGGCCCCGCCCGCGTGCGGATCCAACTACAAGTTCACGACCTCCACCTACGTGGCCCAATCGGGCACGACGGGTGCCTACAACCCCGGGGTAGGCCCCGATCCCGCCCTGGCGTCGGTACCGAGCACGCCCGTGCTCCAGGACCAGCCGTCACGGACCGTGCTCGTCAACGCCAACTCGAATTCCACCGGTGAGGCACGCTACGAGCTCGGCCCGACCGCCTATGACGGCACCGTCCCGGCCACGGGCGCCATCTTGTCGAGCGCGTCCTCGCAGTACGACGCCACCTCCGGGGCGGGCTGGCTCGTCAACTTCGGCGTAAAGTCGCAGTACTCGGCCTTCTTCGACACGATCGCGAAGGCCAACTACCACCTCCCCCTCGCCATCGACCTCGGCGCCTATGTGGAGTCGGCCCCGACCATCAACGCCACCTCCTTCGGCGGCTCCGGGCAGATCTCGGGCGGGTTCACCCAGGGCCAGGCCAACCAGCTGGCGACGATCCTCA
>Ga0182015_10006405_pt1 | contig 11849 bp, 7 predicted proteins | sample 712P3MmetaG_FD_120478 | JGI IMG/M metagenome (GOLD analysis project Ga0182015, IMG submission 120478) | Permafrost microbial communities from Stordalen Mire, Sweden - 712P3M metaG | ecosystem: Environmental > Terrestrial > Soil > Wetlands > Permafrost | place: Sweden: Stordalen | collected...
CTATCTGACTGACCCCAGACCCTGCCCCAAACGAATGCAAAAGATGGAGGACGTGAAGGCGAGTCGAATGGGTCTCGATTCTTCGACCCGGGATCGCGCCGGCCCTTTCCAGCGCGTCAACAGGCGCGCGTCAACAGGCGCGCGTCAACAGGAGTGCGTTCGACAGGAGTGCGTTCGACAGCAGCGCGTTCGACAGCAGCGCGTTCGACAGCAGCGCGTTCGACAGCAGCGCGTTCGACAGCAGCGAGTTCGACAGCAGCGAGTTCGACAGCAGCGAGTCAACAGGAGCAAGTGCAACGGCAATGGATTGACCCCAAACCCGAGAAAAAAACCACACCCCCGAACATAGCGAATGCCAGGTTCACCCCACAGCAAGTAGCGGAAGCCCCTCCCACGCAAATGTCCATACAACTCGATGTCGGGTTCTCCCCGAAAGTACTACTCGCGCGCCATTTTGGAACAGCACCGTCGCTGTCAGACTCGCAGCCGAATTGTTTCCAACTTCAGCGGAACCGCGAGAACTCCCCGCAGGAGTTCGCGAACGCTCTTTTTGTCAAGGTTCCACCACTTACCCAAAGTAACAAATGCTGATTCCTTACCACTTACAACCAATAATAGTTGGCAGGTTTTAATCCCCAACCTGATATTCTGAACTTATAGGATGAAAAAGAAAAAGCCCGCTCACCGCGGGCTTTTTCCATTGGATCCAGAAACGAAAGGAGGCGCCGAGTGCCCTGACCGCCCTGAGCCCCGTGTCCGGCGCCTGAGCCGGGTGCCCGCTTGCCCCGAGCCCCGAGCGCTGAGCCCTGAGCCATGTATTAAGTATTTCGAGATCAAATCCATTGACAGGTTCCACTTCAGATTCAAATACATAACCGTCAACCACAACCGTACACAAGCTGTCCCATCAGAACCGCAGGCCCAACGGAATCAAATGCGTACGCATCGCGGACCCGGCCAACCCGCCCAGAAAAAATCAACACTTTCCGCAATCGATTTCAGCGGATTAGCCGGAACGCCGAACGCTAAACGCCGAGCGCCTCAGGCGCACCACAGGAGACTCACCATGGAATGTCGCTTCATTTTCCCCACCGGAAAACGCTGCCGCTGTCGCGCCACACCCAGTCACGTCTTCTGCCGTCACCACGCGCCCCAGCCCAGGCCCCGCACCCTCCGCCCGCCCACCGCCGGCTTCCATCACTGGATCGACGTCCGTCGCAATCTCGCCGTCGTCACCCCTCAGCAAATCCCCGCCGCGATCCTCTGCATTCTCAGCGCGCTCCTCGAAGACGGCTCCCACGGCATCTCCGACGTCCACGCCGGCACCCTGCTCCGTTCGCTCCTGCGCCGCAACGGCTCCGTCCCCTTCATCCTCCCGGGAGATCCCGCCCCGCAACCGGACTTCGCCCAACAATTCTCCGAATCCCTCGACCGCGTCGCAGCCATCATCGAACGCCACACTGCCGCAATCTCCCAGTCCAACATGTTACGTCCAGCCCGTTAACCATGCAGTTATCATCGCGATCCGCTCCAACAAGGAGATAACCAAAGGAACCTCCCCGTAGCCGAAACAGAATCAGCAACCGTCCCGCAGTCAGCTGTAAAAAACACAAATTTGATAGTTACAAGGAAAGCAACTATGGATGCTCGGCCAGCCAGCTCTCGATCCGCACAATCTCCGACTCGCTCAGCCGGAACGTCGCCGCCGGAAGCACTCCGTCCACCTGATCCGGCCGCCGCGCTCCCACAATCGCCGCCGTGATCGCCGGCTGCCGCAGGGTCCACGCAATCGCCACCACGCCCGGCTCAACTCCGTGCTGTTGCCCGATCTGCCGCAGCAGCTCCACCAGCGCCAGGTTGCGCTCCAGCTTCGGCGACTGGAAATTCGCGCTCCGTTTCCGCCAGTCGTCCTCCGGCAGATCGCGAATCCGCTCCGCCGTCATCTTGCCCGTCAACAGGCCAGAAACCATCGGCGAGTAGTTGATCACCCCAATGTGATTCGCCTGGCAAAAAGGAAGGATCTCCGCCTCGACATTCCGGTTCAGCAGCGAGTAAGGAGGCTGCAACGAAGTGATCGGAGCAATCTTTTGAATGCGCTTCATCTGCGCCACGCTGAAATTCGAGACGCCGATGTACCGCACCTTGCCCTGCTCTTTGAACTTCGCCAGCGTCTCCCAGCCTTCTTCGAGCTCGTCCTCGGGATTCGGCCAGTGAATCTGATACAAGTCGATCGTGTCAACGCCCAGCCGCCGCAGCGAAGCCTCGACTTCCTCCTGCAACGACGCGGCCTTCAGGCTCCGATAGATTTGGCGATTCTCGTCCCAGCGCATCGAGCACTTGGTGAACACCAGCGGCTTTTTCACTCGGCCCTTCAGCGCCTTGCCCACCACTTCTTCCGAGTGGCCAAGTCCATAAACCGCTGCCGTGTCGATCCAGTTCAAACCGCTGTCGAGCGCGCGCTCAATCGCCGCAATCGACTCGCTTTCGTCCTGGGCACCCCACCCGAACTCCCAGTTGCCGCCGCCAATCGCCCACGCGCCGTAACCAATCGGAGTTAAATGCAGATCGGAGTTGCCGAGCGCACGAGTCGCAAACTTAGTCGCAGTAGTCGCAGAAGTAGTAGTGGCCATGGTTTTTCGATGCGCCGCAACTGGCGCGAGCTTCAGAATGCCCTAAATATCGAGGAGAAATTTACCTTCGCGCATGATCAACTCATCTTCAATCCAAATATTGAACCGCAATCCCACCACGTCGATATGCGTCGACGACCGCCAGGCCGCGCCCGTGTGCTCGCCATACGGATTGCCAAACGCAATATGAATACCCGGAAACTTTTCGTCCTGGAGGATGTTGCCGATCACCCGCTCCACACCAATATTCGTCCCAATCGCAAACTCGCCCACACGATCCGAGTTTTCATCGGTGTGCGTGTAAGCCTCGAATTCATCCCGCAGCTTCTTGTTTTCCGAGCTACATCCGACAATCCGATTCTCCCGAATCTCAATCCTCAAAGGAGTCGACTCCAGCAGCCCATATTGAGCACACAAATAGTCGCCCACCACGCCATCGACAACGAAAATGCCATTCACCTCGCCCGGTGTCGTAAAAATCTCGCCCCCCGGCAAATTGCCCCACTTATCCCGCGAAATGATCCCCGACGTCTTCAGCCACTTGTACTCGGGATTCATCTCCGCCCGAATATCAGTGCCCGCCGCCGTCGTTGCTCGAATGAACCGCGCCGTCCGCGCCTTCTCGATCACCTTCTGCGACAGGCGATCGACCCGATCGTAATCGGCCCGCATCCCTTCGCACATGATCCGCGGCGTGATGTTCACCATGTGCGCGTGCCGCATCCGCCGCCGGTTCACGACCTCGGTCATCTGCATCCGCGACTTCAGCTCGTTGCGCTGCACCTGCACCGCAAAGATACTTACGTCAGAAGATTCCATGTCACTAAGAATTTCCGCCGGCATATCGACCAGCGGCCGAGCAGCCAGGTCCTCGATCACAAACGCGTTCCACCGGCATCCGACGCCAACAAGCTCCTGCGCCAGCGAAGCCGCAATCGGCGCCGTCTCGCGGTCGCAAATCAGCGTCACCTTCTCCGCAGGCTCGACACGCAGACAAGTAGCAACCGCAGCTCGCGCTCCCGGGATGAAATCAGCCGGAAACGCCAGCTCCAGCAACATGGAACGCGAAGACGGATCGGAAGAAAGGACCGTAGGGGACGAACCACTCATTTTCAAAGGCTACCTGAAATGTTCATGACCACGAAAGTAGGTCCTCGTGAGCGTGGACGCAGCTCAAACACTGTCCAAAGACTCAAGCCACACTCTTCGAAGCCGCCACAGGCTCGAAAAGCCCAGCCTTCGTCTCCTCGGCCATGTAATCCACCACGGCCTTCAGATCGTTGGTCTCTTCAAACACCCGCAGCTGCCGATCCGCGCCCGTGCCCATTTCCATGATCGTCCGGATGTACTCAATCGTGTCACGGCTGCCCAGTTCCTCCACCTCCGGCTCGATCAGCGCAATGTACTCCTCCATCAACTCCCGCACCGGCACTTCCTCCTGCCGGCCGAAGTCGATCAGCTTGCCATCGAGCCCATACCGAACGGCGCGGAATTTGTTCTCCATCAGCAAAGGCCGAGCGTACTGCCGATAGTCCTGATTCCGCGCATGCAGCCGATACAGGTAAGCCGCCGTCGCCTGAATCAACGCGGCAATCGCAATCGTCTCCTCAGCCCGCAAAGGAATATCGCAGGCCCGAACCTCAACCGTGTTGAAGAACGGATGCGGCCGAATGTCCCACCAAATCTTCTTCGCGTTATCGATGCAGTTCGTCTTCACCAGCAGCGCAACGTAGTTCTCAAACTCCGAGTAACTCGAGAAAGCATCCGGAATTCCGGTGCGCGGAAAGTTCTCAAACACCTTCGCGCGATAGCCTTTGTACCCGGTGTTAATGCCCAACCAGAAAGGAGAGTTTGTCGCCAGCGCCATAATGTGCGGCAAAAAATAACGCATCGAGTTCATGATGCGGATCGCAGCCTCGCGGTCCTCGATGCCCACATGCACATGCAACCCGAAGATCAGATTTGCCCGCGCCACCAGCTGCAAATCCTTCACCACCTGGTGGTACCGCGGATCGGGATAAATCTCCTGCGTCCGCCAGTCCGCGAATGGGTGCGTCGCGCCAGCAACCAGCACCAGGTCATGTTCCCGGGCCAGCTTGATCATCTCGCGCCGCAGCTCGTAAATCTCATCGCGAGCCTCGCTGATCGTGCGGCAAACCCGCGTGCCCACCTCTACCACGGAGGTGTGCATCTCGGCCTTCACCCGCTCTTCGAGGCGCATCTTGCCCTGCGCCAGCATCTCGGTCGCAATGTGCGATCGCAGATCGCGTGTCACCGGATCGACGGTCTGGTACTCCTCTTCAATCCCCAGAGTGAAAGAAGGCCGCATGGTGCTTACCGTTGTATGACGGAAGGCACCCGGGAATCAAGGAATTTGCATGCCCAGCGCCTGATGAATCTCCTCTCCGGGTCCTCTGTGCACTCTGCGGTGCAGTCTGTCCTACTCAATCGCCGACACCGTCGCCACAGGCTGGTCGACTCCAGCCTTCCAGCACTTCTTCGCCGCAGCCTTCTTCGGATCAGGCACAGTCGCCTACTTCGGAGCAGTCCTGGCCGCATTCGCAGCCTTCTTCGCAACCGCCTTCGGAGCCGCCGCAGGCACCGGCTCAGCCTTCGCGGTCCGCGAAGCCGCGCCCAAATAAGCGCTCCAGTGGAATTCAGGCACCTTCGGCTTCGCCGCCCTAACCTTCTTCACCGCCAGATCGGCGACCGCGTCCACGATCCACTCAAAGTTCTCTTTCCCCACCGAATGCAAATCGGCATCCGGCGCAGGATTCATAAAGTCGATCGCATACGGAATTTCCTTCTCCACCGCAAACTCCACCGTGTTCAGGTCGTATCCCAGCGCCCGGCACAGCGTCAGCGAATCCCGCTCCACCCTCTCCAGCAGCTTCTTGCTCGCTGGCACCGGATTCTGCACATACCGCTCCGCATACGGCCGCCGCGGATCGTAGTACATGATCCGCACCTTCTCCTGGCCCACAACGTAGCACCGGAAATACTCCGTAAAGCTCACCGCCTTCTGCAGCATCATGCACAAGTCGCGGCTCTGGTCATAAGCGTGGAAGAACTCCTCCCGCGAATGCACGTGATAAACGTCCCGCCACCCACCACCATCCACCGGCTTCAGGAACGATGGAAATCCAATGTAAGCAAACACCATCTCCCAGTCCAGCGGAAACTGCAGGTTCCTCATCGACCGCTCCGTCGTCCCCGGCGGATAGTTCTTGTGCGGCAGAATCACCGTCGGGGGCGCAGCCACGCCCAGCTTCGCAGCCAGCGAGTAGTTAAAAAATTTATCGTCCGCCGACCACCAGAAGGGATTGTTGATGACCGTCGTCCCATGCAGTACCGCATGCTTCAGAAAAGCCCGATAGAACGGAATATCGTGCGAAATCCGGTCCACAATCACCGACCACGCCGGCGGCTTGTCGAGCCGAATCGCCCCAATCTCGACGAACTCCGCAGAAATCCCGTCGAGATTCATCCCGTTGATCTTCTCGACCAACGCGCCGGGAAACGTGTTCTCCATGCCGAACAGAACGCCAATCTTCTTCACGTCTCACCTCTCTTCAGTTTGTAGAAAGAGGGTGCGCCCGCGCTTGCTCTGGTCGCGCCTCAGGGGATGGTTCCACATTAGCCGACCCCGTCCCCAGGTTGCAAAGTCGCAGCAAAAACCTCCATGGAAATTCACCCCAATCCCGGATCCTGGAATCAACGCCGCTTCAGCGCTTCCAACTCATCCAGCGCCTTTGGCCAATCCTGTTTCAGCAGCCGCGACAATCCCCGGTCCGCCAGCAGTTTTCCGCCCGTTTGGCACCGCGCACAGTAGTCCGTCTCGTTGTCCGCATACCGAATCCGCTGGATCTTCTCTCCACATCGCGGGCACGGCTGCCCAAACTTCCCATGAACCGCCATCTCTGGCCGAAACGCCGTCACCTTCTCCGGAAACCCATCGCCCGTCTCCTCGCGCAACCGCTCCATCCAAACTCGCAGCGTTTTCTGCGTCGCCTCAAAAAGCCGCGCCCAATCCTCATCGCTCAACCGATGCGTCAGCGTCACCGGCGACATCTGCGCCGCATGCAGAATCTCATCCGAGTAAGCATTCCCAATTCCGCTCACCAGCCGCGGGTCCGTCAGCGCCCGCTTCAGCGTCCGATTCTCCCGCGTCAACGCCTCGCGAAACTCAGTCGCCCCACAAGTCAGAACATCGATCCCCCCCGGATCAATCCCCCGTAGCGCCTCCTCCCCCGCCAAAACATATAAGGATGCCCGCCTTTTTGACCCCGCCTCCGTCAGCACCAGCGTTCCCGTCGGAAAATCGAAGGCCGCCAGAGCATTCCGCCCGCCCAGCTTCGCGCCCGCAGGCTTCCAGTGCAGCCGCCCCGCGATCATCAGATGCAGGACTAGCCACAAATCACCCTCCAACCCAATCGCAATCCGCTTCCCAATCCGTCGCAACTCGCGCACCACACGGCCGTCAACGCTCTCCAGCGGAGGCTGCGCCGTCCGCAAAAGCGCAAAACTGGCCAGCCGGACCCGTTCCAGCATCTGACCCAGGATGCGCGCCTCGAGTGCACTCAGGTACGCTGAGATGTCTGGTAATTCTGGCATCGATTCGTATGGTACCTCGCATCCATCGGGCTATCGCACCCCACCTCACCTCGACTGGCAAAGTGCCGCTTCCGGTTCGCGTCTAAGAAAACCAATGATGGAATTTCACATTTCCCGTGAGGTTCGCGACCGCTACCAGGTCAGCGACACGCTCTTCAACTTCGTCGGCAACGTCATCTTTGGCGACCTCGCCGCCTGCCGCCAGCTCGCGTACCGCATGACCGAAGTCCGCGCCGCCTCCGGACTCGACCCCATCAACCCCGGCGCCCTCTTCGCCATGGGCCTCATCGACGAGATCAGCCACGTCCTCGTCGCCCGCTATCGCCGCACCCGCGATCCTCAGATCACGCAAGCCGCGCTCAACTGGTTTTCTGCCCGAGTCGGCGAAGACAACGTCGAAAAGCTTCTCCGCACCTTCGTCCAGGAATTCCCCAACGTCGCCATCTACCGCGGCGAAGTCCCGCTCGATCAATGGCTCAACAACTCCACCGACGGCCTCGCCCATCGCGAAGCCGTCCTCGAAGAGCTCATGCTGCTCTGGCTCGCCAACCAAAACCCCGCCTTCCGCCCCTTCCGCGAACTCTACGACGATACGAAGCTCGCCCAAAGCACCGCCTACAAACAGGTCACCGCCCAGCTCGGCAGCTACTTCGCCACACGTCCGGCCACCGGCATGCGCCGCGGCAACCTCCTCGATCTCCTCATCGCCCCCATGCAGGCCTCACCCGACTCGCTCAGCGGCCAGCTCGCCTGGATTCGCGAGAACCTCGCCGAATATCTCGGCGAAAGCCTCCGCAAAGTTCTCCTCGCCACCGACGTCCTCAAAGAGGAAGAAGTCGCCATCTGGATGCGTTTCCATCCCACTTCCCAGCACCGCCACCACGATCCACTCAGCGACACGCCCCACTCCGAAGTCCCCGACTTCCATTCGACCCATCCCGGCGACGTCGAATACGAGCGCTTCAGTCCCGATCAGGAATGGATGCCGAACGTCGTCATGATCGCGAAGAGCACCTACGTCTGGCTCGCGCAGCTCTCCCGCCAGTACGGCCGCGCCATCGAACGCCTCGACCAAATCCCCGACGAAGAGCTGGAAACCCTCGCCCGCCGCGGCCTCAACGCCCTCTGGCTCATCGGAGTGTGGGAGCGCAGCCGAGCCTCGCAGGTCATCAAACGCTTGCGCGGCCAGCCGGACGCCGTCGCCTCCGCCTACTCTCTCTTCGACTACCGCATCGCCGAAGACATCGGCGGTGACCACGCCTACCGCAACCTGCGTGACCGTGCCGCCCGCTACGGTGTTCGCCTCGCCTCCGACATGGTCCCGAACCACATGGGCATTGACTCCCCCTGGGTCGTCGAGCATCCCGAATGGTTCCTCTCCCGCCCCGATCGCCCTTGGCCTTCCTACCAGTTCAACGGCCCCGACCTCTCCTCCGACGGCCGCGTCGAAATCAAAATCGAAGACCACTACTACGATCAGTCCGACGCCGCCGTCGTCTTTCAGCGCCGCGACAACGGCTCAGGCCACACCGAGTACATCTACCACGGCAACGACGGCACCAGCTTTCCCTGGAACGACACCGCCCAGCTCAACTACCTCCGCGCCGATGTCCGCGAGCAGGTCATTCAGACCATCCTGCAAGTCGCGCGCAGGTTCCCCATCATCCGCTTCGACGCCGCCATGACCCTCGCGCGCCGTCACGTCCAGCGCCTCTGGTTCCCGCTCCCCGGCAGCGGTGGCTCCATCCCCTCCCGCGCCGAGTACGCCATGTCCCAGGAACAATTCGACTACCTCATGCCCAACGAGTTCTGGCGTGAAGTGGTCGACCGCGTCGCAACGGAAGTTCCGGGCACCCTCCTGCTGGCTGAAGCGTTCTGGCTCATGGAAGGCTACTTCGTCCGCACCCTCGGCATGCATCGCGTCTACAACAGCGCCTTCATGAACATGCTTCGCGACGAGGAGAACGCCAAGTATCGTTCCGTCATTAAAAACACCGTCGAGTTCGACCCCGACATCCTCAAGCGCTACGTCAATTTCATGTCGAATCCCGATGAGCGCACGGCCATCGACCAGTTCGGTACCGGCGACAAATACTTCGGCGTCTGCACCATGATGGCCACCCTCCCCGGCCTACCCATGTTCGGCCACGGCCAGATCGAAGCCTTCACCGAAAAGTACGGCATGGAGTACAAGCGTCCCCGCTACGACGAAATTCCCAACCAGCATCTCGTCGAGCGCCACCAGCGCGAGATCGCGCCCCTCCTCAAAAACCGTCACGTCTTTGCGGAAAGCGCTAACTTCGCCCTCTTCGACTTCTGGCTCGACAACGGCTCCGTCGACGAAAACGTTTTTGCCTGGTCCAATCGCTCCGGCGATCAGCGCGCCCTCGCCGTCTACCACAACAAATTCTCCAGCACCTCCGGCACGCTCCACCACTCCTCCTACCGTACCGACAAAAATACCGGTGCCCTCTACAACGTCCAGATCCACGAAGCCCTCGCCTTGCCCGGCGATCACAATGCGATCCTCGCCTGGCAGGACAACGCCAACGGCCTCCACTATCTCCGCCGCGCAAGCGAGATTCGCGAGCACGGCCTTCAGCTCAAGCTCGGCGCGTATCAATATCACGTCTTCCAGAATTGGCGTGAGATGCATTCCACCGCCGACTATCCCTGGGAAGCTCTCTGCAACGACCTCAACGGCTCCGGCGTCTGGAGCCTCGACGAGGCCCTCGCAAAATTCAAACTGCGCCCTGTCCACCAGACCCTCCACGCAGCCCTCAACGCCGACGTCCTCCGCTGCTACTCCGATCTCATCGAAGCCGAGGCCAGCGATACCGCTGCCACTCTCGCGCGCGCGAACCAGGCGCCCTGCAGTCGCGAAGAAACCTTAGCCACCCTCGAGAAAACGGCCGAGCGTTTCTTCCGTGCAGCTCTCGAATCGCTCCACCTTCCGGCCGCGCCCGAAAAAACAACAGAGCCCATCGAGCCAACTCGAAACGGCCATGTCGCCCAGAGCGCTTCCAAATCCCAGAGCGCTTCCAAATCACAGACCGCTTCCAAATCGCCCGACGAATCCGCATCACCGACCGAATCCGAATCGGAAGCGTCCCGACCGTCCACTCCTGCCATCAACAGCAAAGCGCAAACCTCAGCGCAGATCGCCCACATCGCCGCCGAGAATTACCACACGCTGCTCGTCGCCGCCAGCAAACTCCCCGCCCTCGAGCGCGCCTTCGCGCACGGCTGGCCTCCCGAAGCGCGCCACGTCCTGCCCAGCTACAGTCCGCAAACCGCCGCCGTCATCGTCTGGGCGCCCGTCGTTGCCTGGTGCCTCCTGCGAGCCTTCGCGGACACGCTCCCACCCGAACAAAACACCGGCGAGATCTTCGATCGCCTCTACCTGCGTTCCGCGCTTGCAGACGCCTTCCATCCTCTCGGCCTCGAGGGTGAAGCCGCTTACCGCGCCACCGCGCGCGTTCGCATCCTCATCGCGCGAACCCAGCAATCCGAACCCGCCCCCGCCGCCCAGGCCCACGCATGGGAAGATCCCGATATCGTCTGGTTCACCGGCCTGCACGAAGCCCAGGGCCATCGCTACTTCAACAAGGAGTCGCACGAGCAGCTGCTCTGGTGGTCGGCACTACCCGATCTCATCGCCACGGCCGAAAAAGATCCCGCAGCCAAATCCCCTGCCACGCAAAAGATCCTGCAGACCTTCGAGCAGGAAGCCGAAACAGCGATCGCCTCAGCAGAAAAAGCAGGCTACCGCCTCGACAAAATGTTGAAGCCCAACACGATCTCAACCGAAGCAGTGCCTGCTCCGGCCAGCACCCCCGAAGAGCCAGCCGAACCCCTGCGCGAAACCGCACCAGCCGCCACCCGCAACCCCTCCGGTTGATTTCATCCTTCATCCCAGCCAGCTATACTAACCACTGTCCTTCCCTTTGCCGGGATGGCGGAACTGGCAGACGCAGCGGACTCAAAATCCGCCGAGGGCAACCTCGTGGGGGTTCGACCCCCCCTCCCGGCACCATACATAAACTCTTACAAATAAATAGCTTAAGCGCTCAGTTTCCTGGCGGAAGACTGCGCTGTCTTCTTGCCTCCTGACCGCTGGTGCATGTTTTGGTGCATGTTGGTTTTTCCTGAGGGGTCGCTGATCCGATCGACCACCGACAGGGTGTGCCGGGGGCTCAGGTGCGCGTACCGCGCAGCCATCGCTATGGTCTTGTGTCCGGCAGCTTCCATGATTTCCCGGGTCGTCGCCCCGGCCATCGCCAGCCATGAGCAGAACGTGTGCCGGTTCTCGTGCCACAAATATCCGGCGATCTTCGCCTCGGCAAGGCATGGCTGAAACCAGGACCGCGTATCGAACCGGCTCCTGCTTCCCTCTCGCGGGAATACACGATCAGTTCCCTTCTGGCCTTCCCGGCGCAGGGACTCAAGAGCAGCCACCGCGGTCGGATTCAGATGGACGGTGCGCGCGGAGAAGTTCTTGGTCTTCGTCAGATCGATCGCGCGCCGATCAAAGTCCACCTGGTTCCACCGGACGAGGTACTGTTCGGTCAATCGCATCCCGGTGTGGACGCTGATCGCAAACTC
>Ga0182015_10006406_pt1 | contig 11849 bp, 12 predicted proteins | sample 712P3MmetaG_FD_120478 | JGI IMG/M metagenome (GOLD analysis project Ga0182015, IMG submission 120478) | Permafrost microbial communities from Stordalen Mire, Sweden - 712P3M metaG | ecosystem: Environmental > Terrestrial > Soil > Wetlands > Permafrost | place: Sweden: Stordalen | collected...
GCCCTTTTTTTTCCGACCACCAATTTTCCACAACGCGAGTAACGTCGCACAGATCGATTTCAGCGGCACTCGCATAAAGTTTGCCCATTCAGGTGAGCGCCAGTGGACATCCGACAGTACAATCCCAATTCGATTGCGCGCCCTTCGAAAAATTGCGGAAGAGACAAAAAACCATGATCTCGAACGCGACCTTTTTGTCGAGGAACGTAACGCCGAACGTGGAGTCTATTGGCGCCAATTTGTTAAAGAGCTGAAGGCAGTATCGATCACCGAAAAGCCGCGCGTTATGGGACGGCTCTTGACCCACTGTTTGTGGATCGTCGTGTTGTTCGGCTATGGCGCCCTAGCCGACTACGGCCGGAGATTCGAGCGACCCCTCGCATGGCTCGTCCTGAGCGTCTTCATCTTTCATTCCGGATATGCCTCGATTCTCTCGCCCCTCAGGCAGAAAGTGGACCCAGCCAATAAGGACTACTATGACCAAGCGGTGTGGATGCTGGCGCTTGGCAATGCCGTACCCTTCGTCGGCCATCTCTCCATCGACGCCGGGATCAAGAAATCTCTATACTGCCCAGGCGATGTTTGTGGCGAACGTGCCCCCATTCCCCCGTTATGCGCTCAAGTGCTCGTGATTGTGCAGAACGTCGTTTCGATCGCCCTCATTTTTTTCTTCGGCCTCGCCTTGCGCAATTATTTCAAGATCAAGTGATGGGCCGCAGTTTCGGGCGAGGGTCCGCTTTGATTCAACTCCCGTCATCGAGAACTCTGAGCTGAACTTCCGCAAAGGGTCGGAATTGGAAATTCAAACTATTGTAAGATACTACCAAGTTGCCTTGCACCCCTTTTTGTACCGTTGCAGCAGTGGATGCGGCGCGCGGCGCCTGCCGCAAAAAGGGAGACGTGTTGCCGCATGCCACTTCCGGCGGCAGCCGCTCTGGATTAGAAGACACGCTTTGGCGCTCCCTCAGGCCGCGATGTCCGCCACAAAACCGCCGTTTGACTCGATCCGCGATCTTGTCGCCTCGATGCCGGAGGCCTCGGAAGCGTCCAGGCAGGCGGTCCGCGCGCGCCAGGCGGAGTTGACCAAACCGTTAGGCTCGCTCGGCCGGCTCGAGGAAATCGCCGCCTTCCTGGCCGCATGGCAGGGGAAGCCGAAGCCGTCGATCGACCGGCCTCTCGTCGCGGTGTTCGCCGGCAATCATGGTGTCGCCGAAAATGGCGTGTCGGCCTATCCGGCCTCGGTCACGCGCGCCATGATGGACAATTTCACCGCCGGAGGCGCCGCGATCAACCAGATCTGCGCGGCCCATGGGCTCGGCCTAAAGGTTTTCGATTTGGCGCTCGACATTCCGGCGCAGGACATTACCAGGGCCCCGGCTCTGGAGGAAAAGGAGGCCGCCGCGACGTTCGCTTTCGGGATGGAAGCCATCGCAGGAAATATCGATCTTTTGTGCCTCGGCGAAATGGGCATCGGCAATACGACCATCGCGGCCGCCATTTACCATGCGCTTTACGGCGGCGCGGCGGCCGATTGGGTTGGCCGCGGCACGGGTATCGACGATCGCGGCTTAGCGCGAAAGATCGCGGCGGTGGAGGCGGCGGTCGCGTGGCACAAGGAGCATCTTTCCGATCCTCTGGAAGTGATGCGCCGCCTTGGCGGCCGAGAGATCGTCGCCATCGCCGGTGCGATCGTCGCGGCGCGCATGGAGCGCATTCCGGTGATCCTCGACGGTTATGTGGTTTGTTCCGCCGCCGCTATTCTTTATGCGCTCGATCCCAGGGCGCTCGACCATTGCATGGCGGCCCATGTTGCGGCCGAAGGCGGGCATGCGGACGTGCTGCGGCGGCTGCACAAGAATCCGTTGCTCGATCTTGGGCTCAGGCTCGGCGAAGGGACCGGCGCCGCCTTGGCATTCGGGATCATCAAGGCGGCGGTGGCCTGCCACACCGGCATGGCGACCTTTGCTGAAGCCAAGGTCGCGGGCAGAGCAGAATATTGAAATGCGGGCGGGCCGGCTGGTCTGCCGGAGATCGCGCCGTTGTCCTCCCGGTCTACCCGCCAATGTCCGCGCTGGCTCTACACTTGCTGCATTGGGGCCTTATTTCGGCGGCGCAGCCACGCGATGACCGCCACAATGGCGGCGCCCGCCGGTCCGTCCCAGGCCTCAAAACCTTGCCAGCGCACACGCAGCCAAGCAGCAAGATCGGGATCGGCGCCGATGAGATCTCCGGCGATCCAGCCGAGCAGCACAGCGCCGGCCCAAACGAGGATGGGAAAACGGGTCAACATAGCGAGCGCGAGCCTCGAGCCGAAGACGATGAGCGGAATCGACAGAGCGAGACCGAGAAGGATCAAAAGTTTCGATCCCTTCGCCGCGGCGGCGACCGCGATCATATTGTCGAGCGACGTCACGGCGTCGGCCAGTACGATGACGCGGATTGCGGACCAAAGCGCGTTGGCTGGCGCGATCTCTTTTCGAGGCTCTTCGATGCGGGCGAGCCTGACCCCGATCCACAGCAGGAAAACGCCGCCCGCGATCTTCACGAACGGCAGGCTCAGCAATTCAACAATAAAAACGGTGAAGAGGACGCGCAAGGCGACCGCCGCGCCGGAGCCGAGGACGATGCCCACCGTCCGTTGCCGGCCGGGCAGCGAGCGGCAGGCCAGCGCAATGACCACGGCATTGTCGCCCGAGAGAAGAACATCGATCCAGATAATTTCGAGAAGCGGGAGCCAGAAAGCAGGCGCGGCGACACTCATTGGATGTAGCTAGGGCGTGTTTGGCGCGAGATCAAGTTCGGCACTTTTCCATTTTCTCTTCACAAAACCGTGGTGCAAGGGCATTGAACGGCGTACTTTCGCGAGATCTTGACCGAGCTTTCGCGCGACGGCGGGGATCGCGATATGGCGTGGATTATGTCGCCGCATCACAAAGGCCACGCGGCTAAGCCGCCTCTCCGGCCGCGATCTAGCTGACACTTGCGTTCAGGACAGGCGAAGCATAAAATGCGCACATCTCAGGCAGCCAAATCGGAAATTCGGGATCAAGAATTAGGAGCACTCTATGAAACGTAAAACAATATTAATTTTATGCCTCGCCACGGCGGCTTTTACGGCGACCACGGTTAAGCTGCGTGCCCAAGCCGCGGCGAAGCCGCATCTAAGGGCCTACTCCATTGTCATTCCGTGGAAGGGAGGGACCGCCGATGACGCGATGGCCGCGTCCAAAGTAGGTACAACCATCCCGATGGCGAGCTTTAATGTCGTAGCCAGCAAGGACGGTAACACCTACACGGATGTGATCGTGGGGCAGTCCCCATTTGCGACACCACTTACGGAGACGCATGTCAAAGTACTCGTGATTCCGGTGAAACTTCACATCGCCGGCCACGTGTTCGATCCGACCGCTCCAAATAGCTGCGGCGGGTCGTTGGGACACACTGACCTTGCAAACTTCCAGAGCTCGCCGATTCTTAGTCCTGTGTCCTTTGATGGCGGCTCAGGCCTCGGACACGCGACTCTAATCAATGGCGTTAACATGGTGCGCGCACGGACCTACAATAACACGCATCGCCGGGCCGAATTCTTGAAAACAATCGGCGGCCCCACGAGCGTTTACAGCACGCACTACGACGTAACCATTGCCGCCACACAGAATATATTACAGGCCACGACCGTCGGCCATAGCGCGATCATCGTCGACGACGGCGGCTGCAGCTTGTTGGGCGGTATCGACTTTAACTTTTTCGACAATTATTTCTCCACTACCATTCTCAACGCGGCTGGTGGCGACCCGACCTCCTTCGTGATCTTCCTGATGCGCGACGTTTGGTTCTACTCGGACCAGAGCGACCCATTCGGCACCTGCTGCTTCGTGTATCACTCTGCACTCGCCAATCTGCAAACCTACTCCCCACTCGTTTACGACACCACCGGAGCATTCGGGAGCTCGGTCGCAAATGTTTCGGTTGCGGCGCATGAAGTTGGCGAATGGCTAGACGATCCGCTCGGTACCAATCCGACCCCCGCGTGGGGTGGTGAGGGACAAGTAACCGGCTGCCAGGACAACTGGGAAGTTGGCGACGCGTTGAGCGGTACCCTTTTTCCGGGAATCACAATGTCTAATGGAGTAACTTACAATCCGCAGGAGACCGTGTTCTGGTCATGGTTCTATTCCAAGGACCATGATTCCTTCTTCCAGAACGAGACGGCTGGTGGCAAGTATTCCATGAATGGCACCTTCGCCGGCCCTTCAAAAGTATGCCCGCCCGGTGGAACCTTCCCGAACTAAGACTGTTTTCGGCCGGCACGCCGGCTGACCCTTGCAGTATGAGCCGCGCGAGGAGACCCGCGCGGCTCCTTATCTGTACACAGGTCCGCATACGCAGTTCGAATTTTCTCTTGTAATTTCTTGAAGGACCGTTCCCAGCCGGGAGCCGAGTTCCTCATCACGGGAGCGGGCAGCTCGCACTTACCGCGAAATCCGGTGCAACGATAGCAGTCGCAGAACGAACCATGTCCGGCGCAAGCTTGATCCTAGTCATCGAGCGGTAAATCTCGGGAACTTCCACGAACAAGGGGACGGGCAAAGTGAGGACGTTTGGGCCAGGTATCGATGTTGGCGCGATTGATCCCAAGAAATTGACCGATGAACTCATAGTCGCGATGGGCGAGCTTGAGGTCGCAATTCGGCTGCCGGAAAAACATCGATCCGCCGATCGGCTGAGGTTTGATTTCTTGGACGGTTCTTTTTGTCGTCGTCGCCCATTGATTTCCAATCACTTCGCCGTATTGCATCGGCGACGCCCGATTTGCTTGCCTGGCCGCATTCCCGACATGTTTGACGGCCAGAAACGGGCAGCCCGCAAAGCCAAGGGCAAGATGCGGGCTTTGTTAGGTTTTTGGCAAAATTCGCCGCGTTCGTCCGAGACCATAATTTGAACCAAGGCGCGATAGCACGAGATGGCAATCCTCGCGCCTCCAGGCGGCTGCCCTCGCGTGGACCAAATATCGCCAGGCGCCTTTGTTTCATGGCCGCGGGCTGCGCCATGATCCTTGTCCCGGGCTGCGCGTCGATCGGCCTATCTGGGGCGGGCGAGCCTGCTGCGGAGCCTCGTTTTGTCTCGATGTTCGTGGTCTCGACCCGCAAGAGCGAAAGCGGCGCGTCGAGCGAGGCCGCCGTCGAGAACGGCGCGCGATTCTCCTTGCAAATGATCGGCGTGCCGCCTGGCCATGAGCCGGGCAGGGTGGAGCGGCCCACCTTCGGTTCGGAAGATCCGCAAAAGCATTTTGTCGTGCGGAACCGGCGCGGCCTCGACGAGACCGCTTTTTTTTCGGAGCTCGCCAGTCATATTTCCGGACGAATTGGATCGAACCGCGATGTTCTTCTTTATGTTCATGGATTTAACACGAGCTATGACGAGGCGCGTTTCCGGCTCGCGCAAATCGTGGATGACGGGCGCTTCGGCGGGGTCGCGGCACTCTATACATGGCCCGCCGCCGGCAGCCTCCTCGACTATGGCGCGGCCAAGGAAAGCGCGACCATTGCCCGCGATGCCTTGAGCACACTTCTGCACCGGCTTTCCGAAGTACCGGACGTAGGCCGCGTGCATATTCTGGCGCATTCGATGGGCGCCTGGCTCGCGATGGAAGCGTTGCGGGAGAACGCCATTTCCGGCAGCCCGGATCTCAACGGCAAGCTCGGCGATGTCATGCTCGCCGCGCCCGACATCGACTTAAACGTCTTCCGCCAGCAATTGGCGCGGCTCGATCCGTCCCATGTCTTCATTCTCGTGGCCTCGAACGACCGCGCACTTTCGTTGTCGCGCACGCTCGCCGGCGACCGGCAGCGTCTCGGCGCGCTCGACCCCAACAATCCCAGCGATCGCGCGGCGCTCGAGGAGCTTGGCGTCAAGGCTTACGATCTTTCGCGCGAGTCGACTGGCCTGATCGGGCACGGCACCTATGCCGACGCGCCTCTCGCGGTGCGAACAATCGCCGCGCAGATCACCGAACAGCAGCCGAAGGACGCCAACATTCAGGCGGTGCTTGGCGAAAAACCCGTCGATTCAAAAATCCTAGCCGTCCCGCTCGCGCCGTTAGCCGAGCCATTGGGCCTCGCCGCGAACCCGCCGCCGGGCGCGATTTCGCCGCGGTAAGCGAGGCGGCCATTTCGTCAACGGTTCGCGCGCATCCCCGCCGCATGGCAACGTGTCATAGGCAAGAACGAAATGAATATAAATATGTAACCTCTTCTTGTTAAGGTAGTCTTTCAACTTTTTTCGAAGGACTTGGACCAGCGATTCCGCCGAGCTCGGGTTGCGATCGCGGCCGGAACTCGATTAATGCCGGATTTGTTGACAATTGTTGTAAAACGTTCCACAATTTTTAAAACCGATGTGGAACTTTTTCCCAGGCCGTTCGTTGTGTGATGCGCGGCGGGTTTCGCCGCCTATTGGCTCCCCCGGTGGGGCTGCGGAGTAAGAATTTAGCCGTCGCGTGGCTTTCCTTAAGCTGCGGCAACCGGTCGGAAATCAAAAGGCTCTTTTTAGAGTCGAGATTGTTTCCTTGGATTTTCACAGCACGAAGCATTTTATATCTGGTTTTGTGTCTGCTTCGACATGTGTGTCATGCCGGAGGGGGTGAGGTTTGTATCCGTTACACTGTTTAAAATGGTCTTCAAGAAAAACTTCGCAAGAAATTGAGCATCTGCAAAACTTAAATTATGCGAAATATTGCAAAGCACCATGAGATATTTCAGTTGACGTCATCATAACGTTAGAATAACAATCTAGATTAGCGGGTGTCGTGACGTAGCGCTTGAGATTCGCGTTTCGCGTAACGACTGCGGCCGGCGCCCAACCGTTCGGCGGCGGACGCATTGCTTAATTGTTCGGAGTGCAGCTTTTCGACCGTTTCCAACGCCGTTCGGCCTGCTAAGCGAGGGTGTAATGTGCTTGATCGCTGAAATAATTCATACCTGTTCGCACGAAAAGGTTGCCCACGCCGCCGTCGCATCGATGGGATCCGCTTTCGCGGGCAAAGTCGGGGCCACTGCCGGCGCAAATGGGCTGTCAATCGGCGCCTTCACGGTTCGCGTGGTTCGTGAATTCGAAAAGATCGGCGGGGAGCAAGAAAAACAGGCCCTCCGGCAGGTCATGGACGGTTCGGACCAGCCAATCTTGGCAGGTCTTCAGCGTATTCTCGAGCCAGTTATCGAATAACGCGTTCGAGGTACGCTCCTTCCGGTCAGAGGCGGCCTTCCTCGACATCCTCGCAGGAAAATCCGAAGATCGACAATCATTCCTCCAATTGTCCGGCGGGATTGGGCGTGCCGAGGAGAAAGGCTGCCGTCCCGGGCCCGGTGTGCGCAGCTGCCTCGGCGAGAGCGGCGGGCCATTCTACAACCGGAAAATCCTCGCCTCCGATCAGATGCAGAGCGATCAGTTCGCGCTGCTCGTCCTCGTTCATGGAACCGATGAAATCGACCACTCCCTTGCGCACCGAGGAATCTCGGGATTGCGTAAACACGGCCGCAAATCCATCGTCCGTCGCGTTGGAAGAGTCGCCCATCGGCTCTTCCGCCTGCACGTCGAGCTCGCGCAAATTGACGATGATGAAGCAGACTTTGTCGGGGTTGAGGTCGGAAAGCATCGGCATGTCCTTGGCCGTCATTTGCGCCGTTCGGATGCCATAACGAAACTTGGCCACGCGCGGTTCCGGCGGCCAAGCGTAACCGGCGCGGTTGCCGATCGTGGAGCGTCGTAATCTGGCAGCAGAAACCGGCCTAGCGGCGAAGATCAGGCATATCGTCTGGGCTTCAGGATGCGGCGCGCCGCGCCAAAGGCCGTGTCCGCTCCGGAGTTTCAGGCCCGAGTCCCGGCTGATAGAAAATCCCGAGTCTAGGCCTCCGGCCTTTTTCAAGCAGCCTTATTGTGACGCGATCGTTTATGTCGAAACTGTCGAAGCCGCAGCGCGCAAGCAATTGCAGCTGGTCGAACAGAACCTCGCCGGTCGCTCGCAATTCCCCGGCAAAACCAAAATGGCCGCGAAGCTGGCGCGCGAGCGAGTAACCGCGTCCATCGGTAAATTTTGGAAAGGCGACCGCGACAAGCGCGAAGCGGGCAAGGTCCGGCGCGATTGTTACTATATCCTGCCCCGGTTCAATAAGCACGCCAAGCAGGATATCGCTTCGCACGTCCAAGCCGCGCGCCTGCCATTGCGCCAGCGTCAGGATGACCTTGCCGCCGGGCGGCAGGTCATCTCCCTGCGCCAAATTGCGCCAGTCATCCGAAACGAAACCATCGCCTTTGAATACCGGCATTTTCAAATGTCCAAACCGGCATAGAGCGGCAGCGTATGAAGCCCGCATTCGACCTTGCCGCTTCCACGCCAGCGCCCCGCGCGCGGGTCCTCGCCAGGCCTTACCGGCGAGGTGCAAGGGATGCACCCAATCGAAAAATAGTTCTTGGCGACGAGCGGGTGGCGCGGCAAGTCGAAGGTTTCAAGATAGTCTCGAATCTCGGCCGCCTGCCAGTGTGCGAGCGGATTGACTTTTATGCGGCCGCCTTCCGATTCGAACAAGGCAAGGCCGTTGCGGGTGTTCGCCTGAAACCGTTTGCGGCCGCTGATCCAAGCATCATAGCCTTCGAGCGCTTCCGCAAGCGGCAAGACCTTGCGCATTTCGCAACAGCGGCCGGGATTGCTTGCCCAAAGGAAGCTTTCCGGATCTTCCGCCGCTAGCAGCGCTGGCTTTGGCCTGATAGCGATCACATTTGAAAGGCCAAGATAGTTCACAAGTTCGTCGCGATAAGCGAGGGTCTCCGCGAACAAAACCCTTGTGTCGATGAACAATACCGGCGTCGCCTTGTCGACTTGTGCCACCATATGGAGCAGCACGGCGGAATCCGCGCCAAAACTCGAGACAAGTGCGATCCGGCCAGGGAACAGATCCTCAATCACGAGGCGCGTCAATTCTTGCGTGCCCAGGCTCGCGAATTTGGCGAGAAGCCGCGCGGCGCTATTCGTATCGGCTGAGAGGGCAGCCTCATTCGCGGCCATAAAGAGCCTCCTTGAACGGCTCCATTCCGATCCGCCGGTAGGCCGCGAGAAAATCTTCCCCCGCGGCGGCGCGGAATTTTATATAGGTATCGACGACCATCTCGATCGCGTCGACGATCTCGTCCGAAGAAAAGCTCCGCCCGGTGATCGCGCCGACGTTGCAAGTCTCGTCGGCGGAACCGCCAAGCGTGATCTGATAGGCCTCGGAGCCGGCCTTCTCGAGGCCGAGAATGCCGATATGGCCAACATGATGATGCCCGCAAGCATTGATGCAGCCCGAAATATTGATCTTGAGCTCGCCGATTTCCCGCGCCCGCGCGCCATTGCCAAACCGTTCGGAAATCCGCTGCGCGACGGGGATCGAGCGGGCGGTTGCCAGGCCGCAATAATCAAGCCCCGGGCAGGAAATAATGTCGGTCACGAGGCCGGTATTCGCGGTGGCGAGGCCTTGTGCGGCAAGGCGGTCGAACACTTCGGGCAAATCATCGAGCGCGACGTGCGGCAAGACGAGGTTTTGTTCATGCGCGACGCGGACCTCGTCTTGCGAAAATGTTTCGGCGAGATCGGCGATCGCTTCCATGGATTCGGCGCTGGCGTCGCCTGGAATGCCGCCGATGGGTTTTAAGGAGACCGTGACGATCCCATATCCCGCCGTCTTATGCGCCACCACGTTTAGCGCGGCGAAACGGGCGAATGCGAAATCAGCGGCTTTTCGTTTTTCGAACGCAATCGAAGGTGAAGCGCGCGCGGGCAATGCCGGCGGAGCGAAATAGGCGCGGATGCGGTCGATTTCTTCTTGCGGCAGGGCGAGCGCGTCGTCGCGATGATTGGCGAACTCGGCCTCGACCTCAGCGCGTATGACGTCTGCGCCTTTCTCGTGGAGCAGGATTTTTATGCGCGCCTTGAATTTATTGTCCCGCCGCCCTTCGAGATTATAGATCCGGAGAATTGCGTTGGTGTAGGCGAGGAGATCGGCCTTCGGCAAGAAGTCGCGGATCTTATGCGCGACCAAAGGGGTGCGGCCCAAGCCGCCGCCGACATAGACGGCAAAGCCCACCTCGCCCGCTGCATTCTTGACAATCTGATAGCCGATGTCGTGCACCCTTATCGCGGCGCGATCCTTGCTGGCGCCATTGACCGCGATCTTGAATTTTCGCGGAAGGAACGAGTACTCGGGATGCAGCGAAGACCATTGCCGCAGAATTTCGGCATAAGGGCGCGGGTCCTCGATTTCGTCGGCGCAGGCGCCGGCAAATTGATCGGACGTAACATTGCGGATGCAATTGCCCGAGGTTTGGATCGCGTGCATCTCGACCTCGGCAAGCTCATTTAGAATATCGGGGCAATCTTTGAGCGCCGGCCAGTTGAACTGAATGTTTTGGCGCGTCGTGAAATGGCCGTAGCCCTTGTCGTAGCGCCGCGCAATAAACGCGAGCTTGCGCAATTGCCGCGGCGACAAGGTGCCGTAGGGGATGGCGATGCGCAGCATATAGGCATGCAATTGCAGATAGACGCCATTCATCAGTCGAAGCGGCCGGAACTGTTCCTCGTCCAAATCGCCTTCGAGACGGCGCGCCACCTGGTCGCGAAATTGCGCCACGCGCGCGGCGACAAAGCTTTTGTCGAATTCATCGTAACGATACATCTGAGCTTCGCTCCGCTCGGGCAAACGGCCCATGATACGATGAGCGTTTCAAATCGAAACGCTTTTGCTCTCTATGTGTTGGATCATCGTGCGACTGCACCTGAAAAGTCCGCAGCACTCATAAATTCTTGCTCTCTAGGATCATGCTCTTCCATGTCTGCCCATCGCGAAATCCGCAAAACCGCATTTGTTGTTTGCTTGGCCGTATCTTCTTGCGCCGCGCCCGCGTCCCGTGTGAAGGCACGCGGGCGCGGCAAGAAATCGATCGTCGGACCGAGGGCTCGAATTGCCTCGCGCAAGGTTACGGCGCGCAGCCCGCTCGCATCCTCGGTGACTTCGACCACAACAGGTTCGACGACGAGATTGCGTTTCGCGTCATTCTGGGCGAGGAGGAGTCCGGCCTGCGCTTCCGCCTTGCTTGCAAAAATTTTCGCCTGGCTTAACCGCGTGGCCCAGGCGCCGTCGCGGCCGGCATAGACCACGATTCCATCGGCGAGGCGATTTGCGGAAATGACTTTGGACATGCCTTAAGCTCGTGGGCCTACGAGTTGAATCCGTATATAAACCAATTAACAGCGTTTGGCGAGTGTTTATTGTAATGCACATGATATTTATGTACAATGTTGGGGGCAATGGTGCCGGAAGCGATTGTGCGGCTCGCGTCCATCAACTCTCCGATTTTGAGTGTTTTTCGGAATCCATCTGCCAGGCAAGCCGATAGCACCTCAGTTTGAGTTTTGGCCGATGATTTGGAGCGGACCTATGTCACCTCACGTTCGAAAGACGGCCAAAGTCGCATAACACGCTTAGAAGAATGAACAACAGGAGAAGACAATGCTGCTGACGCGCGATATTCTGATTGAACGCCTTATCGAGCACTTGAAGAAATCTGACCAGATCGATGTAGCGGTGGCGTGGGCAGCCGATTGCAATGCGCTGGCGCGCTTGTGCGAATTCGCGCGTAGCGGCGGCTCCTTAAGGGCAATCGTCGGAATATGGGGAAATGCCACACATCCAAATGCTGTACGCGGCGGAGCAATAGTAGGCCACGGAGCGGCGGCATTATGCGGCTGCGTGGCGGCGTAAAACCCGGCCACTTTCGAGGCTGAACCTTTTCGAACACTGATTCGAACAGGGATGGCC
>Ga0182015_10006407_pt1 | contig 11848 bp, 10 predicted proteins | sample 712P3MmetaG_FD_120478 | JGI IMG/M metagenome (GOLD analysis project Ga0182015, IMG submission 120478) | Permafrost microbial communities from Stordalen Mire, Sweden - 712P3M metaG | ecosystem: Environmental > Terrestrial > Soil > Wetlands > Permafrost | place: Sweden: Stordalen | collected...
CCAGGCTCGCCCGGCGCCACCGCCGGGCTCACTAGCCGGAGCAGCTGCGTGAGGAGCCGCTCAAGCTCTGTATCGTTCATGGCGTCATTCACAACAACAGTTGTATAGCACAACCAGACAGGGGTACAGTCGCCGCGTGACAGTTGCTCCGTACAACTCAAGGTCATGGCTTTCGTGCGCGCGGCCGGCCTCCGGCTGGATGGCGCGGCCAGGCCGGCGCCCCGCGCTGCCCACTCCCGCGCGGGCGCACCCTGCCGCGTGTCAGTCCGCTCACTCCGGCGGCGCCTCGTGAGCGACGATAGGCGGCTCAGCGCGCCCGGCCATCTCAGCAACGCCGGAGGCCTCCCGGAAGCCGAGGGCGGCGTCGCCACCGCAATGCTGCCGGCCGGCTCACTCGCGGACTACGCCGTCGAGCATGGCCTGCGGCCCAGTGCCAAGCGGCCGCCGGTGGTTGCCTACCTGCGGCAGCTGCGGCGCCGGTGGCACTTCATCATGGCCTTCGCGACCGCGCGTAACATCGCCATGTACACCGAGGCCAAGCTTGGCCAGCTCTGGCAGGTGCTGACACCGATCCTGAACGCCGGCGTCTACTTCCTGGTGTTTGGGCTGCTGCTGCACGTCAGCAGGGGCATCCCGAACTACCTGGCGTTCCTGGTGACCGGCGTCTTCGTCTTCAACTTCACCCAGCGGGCCTTCATCTCCACCTCCAAGGTGATCACCGACAGCCTGCCGCTGATCCGGGCACTGCAGTTCCCGCGCGCTGCCCTCCCGCTGGCCTACGTGATCATCGAGTTCCAGCAGATGCTGCTGTCCATGGCGGTGCTGGTGATCATCGTGCTGGCCACCGGGGAGCCGCTGACCTGGTACTGGCTGCTGGCCATCCCGGCCCTGCTGCTGCAGACGGCCTTCAACATCGGCGTGGGGCTTTTCGTCGCGCGGATCGGCTCACAGGTCAACGACTTCAGCCAGCTGCTGCCGTTCCTGCTGCGCACCTGGCTGTACGTCTCCGGCGTACTGTTCAGCATCGCCGCCCTCGCGGTCAGCACGCACCGGTGGATCATCACGGTGCTGGAGCTCAATCCCGCGGCCCTGTACATCACGCTGATGCGCAACTCGCTGCTGCTCACGCAGCGGCAAACCACGCCCGGCAGCAAGGTCTACAACAAGGCCCTGTGCGCCTTGTGGGACACCAAGAATCCGAAGTACTACTACGACCTGCCGCACTGCCACGGATATGCGAACCCTGCTTACTTCTGGTACTACGGAATCGGCTGGGCGGTCCTCGCCCTGGTCGTAGGCTTCTTCTTCTTCTGGCGGGCGGAGGCGAAATACGGCCGTGGCTGAACCAATGGTGGTCGCTGATGACCTGCACATCGTGTACCGCGTCTATGGCGCGGGCGGCGACCGGGGCACCGCGGCGACCGCGCTGCTGCGGATCATGGGCCGCCAGACCAGGGGCTCCATCCGCGAGGTGCACGCGATCCGCGGCATGTCCTTCGTCGCCTACCGCGGCGACGCTGTCGGCGTCATCGGGCGCAACGGGTCGGGCAAGTCCACTCTGCTGCGCGCGATCGCCGGGCTGCTGCCGCCCGAGGAGGGCGGGCTCTACACGACCGGCGAGGCCTCGCTGCTCGGCGTCAATGCCGCCCTGCTGGACGATCTCACCGGCGAGCGCAACGTGATACTCGGCTGCCTGGCCATGGGCATGACCAAGCAAGAAGCCAAGGACAACTACCAGAGCATCGTGGACTTCTCCGGGGTCGGGGAGTTCATCGACCTGCCGATGCGCACCTACTCATCGGGCATGGGCTCGCGGCTGCGGTTCGCCATCGCAGCGGCCAAGAGCCACGATGTGCTGCTCGTGGACGAGGCCCTGGCCACCGGCGACGCCGAGTTCCGGGTGAAGAGCCACGCCCGGATCGAGGAACTGCGGCAGGAGGCCGGCACCGTCTTCCTGGTCGCGCACAACCTGGAGGAGGTCGAGATGACCTGCAACCGCGTTATCTGGATGGAGCGCGGCAAGATGGTGATGCAGGGCGAGGACGTCATCGGCATCATCGACCGCTATATCGAGGCCTCCGGCGGAGCGCCAGTTATCCGCGACCCCGAGACCAGAGAGCGAGTCGGCGGCCTCGGCCGCGTGCCGAGCAAGGCCTGACCGGCTGGCCTGATCAGCCGGCCGCGGCGGCGCTGCGGAGCTGGACCCGCATGATGGTGCCGCCGCCCGGGCGCGCGCTCGCGGCGACCTCGCCGTCCTGCGCCCGGGCCAGCTGGCGCACGATGTACAGGCCGAGGCCGATCCCGCCGAATCTCCGGCGGTCGCCGGCCTCGCCCTGGACGAACCTCTCGAACACCCGCTCGCGGTCGGCCGGGGCGATGCCGATGCCCTCGTCCTCGACCGTCACCTCGATCCGGTCGCCCGCCAGCGCGGCCCGCACGGTGACTGCCCCGCCCTCCGGCGAGTACTTGAACGCGTTCTCCAGCAGCTGGCCGACGATGATGTCGGTCGCCATCGCGTCGCCGTAGGCCGCCGGGAGCTCCACCGGAATATCGGCGGTCAGGGTATGGCGATCCGACAGCGGGCGGAACGCGACCGCGGCCCCCCGCAGCAGCCCGGCCAGGTCGAAGGGCCCGTTGCTGACGGTCAGCTGGTCCGCGCCGGCCCGGGAGCCGAGCAGTAGCTGCTCCACGAGCCGGCCGAGGGACCCGGCGCGGTCGGCGATCGTCTGGACGGCGCTGCGGCGGTCGGCATCGGTGAGCTTGTCCCAGCGGCTCGCCAGCGTGCTGGCGAAGCCCTGCACCACGGTGATCGGCGTCCGCAGCTCGTGGCTGGTGGTGGCCAGGAACAGGTCCTTGGCCTCCTCGAGTTCCTTGGCGGCAGTGACATCGCGGAAGTCGACAACCTTCTCGTCGCGGCCGCTCAGCCCGGTGCACAGGACGTCGAGCCAGCTGCCGTTCTGCAGCTTGTGCGCCAGCTTCGCGCCGGGCTCAGGCAGCGGGAACGGAAGCGGACTGCCGGTCGCGTCCTCCGCGGACACGCCGGTCAGCCGGTGCGCGGCCGGGTTCCACTGGCGGACCAGGCCGTCGCCGTCCAGCACCGCGATGCCGTCAGCGCTGGCGTCGATCACCGCGCGCTCATGCGCGCGCTGCCGGACAACTTCCTCGAAGGCCGTCACGTTGGACAGCGCCACGCTGGCGTGGCCGGCCAGCAGTTCGAGCAGTTCCAGCTCGATATGGCCGACCTGGCGCCTGCTGTAGAGCGCATAGAGCGCGCCGAAGGGGCGCCCGGCCACGTGCGACAGGCTGAGCGTGATTGTGTGCAGGCCGGGCAGCGCGGACCAGATCAGGTCGTCGAAGCCGCCCGACTCGTTAGTGGTCATCATCACCGTCTTGCCGGAGCGCATCAGGTCGCCGACCATGCTGCTGGCCAGGTCGGCGGTCCGGCCGCGGAGCGTGGCCGGCAGCCCGTCCATGCTCACCAGCCGGAGCTCGTCGCCCTCGATGACCACGAACCCGCCGGCGTCGGCCCTGGTCAGCTCACGCAGGCTGGCCGCGATCCGGTCAAGTACCGCCTCCAGGTCGAGGTGGGCGTTCATGTCGGCAACGACGTCACCGAGCCTGCGCACCACCCTGGCCCGCTCGGCCATGTAGTGCCTGACCGCGTCGTCCCCGTCAGCCTGATGGCACACGTTCACCCAGCCGGCCGCCACGCCGCCGCTGACCAGCGCGCTGGCGTCGATCCGCAGGTCGAGCATGCCGCCGTCCTTGCGGATCCGGCGGGTGGCGAAGGAGATCTGGCCGCCGCCGCTTACCCGCTCAAGGACGGCGTTGTGCTCGGCCGTCAGCTCCGCCGGGATGATCTGCGGCGGCCGGCCGATGACCTCGGCGGCGGTCCACCCGAAGAGGCGCTCGGCGGCCGGATTCCACAGCAGCACGCTGCGGTCGGCGCTGAAGGCCATGATCGCGTCAGCGGCGGACTCGATGACGGCGCGCGCTGTCGCGTCCGTCCGGTCTCGCCCGCCCGTTACCGCGAGTCTCAGCCCCACGGCCTCATAGTCGCACCATGGCGCGGCCCCTGGTCAGCGAAAACCCATCCTGGCCGCCGGCCGCCGCCGCCGCGGGGCGCCGCGACGACCGGCGGCGCGGGCAACCGGTCACCAGACCTGCTCCAGTACCCGGAGTATGTTCCCGCCGATGACGGCCTGAATATCGGCATCCGGGTAGCCGTGCTTGACGAGCCAGCCGATGATGTTGCGGAAATTCTCCGTCGGGTTCTCCAGCCCGGCCACGTATGGCACTTTGTCGTATGCGGGACCGGTCATGGAATGCACGCCCAGCTGGGCAGCGAAGACCCCGTGGAAACCAACGTGATCGCCGTAGAAGGTATCCGGCCCGAAGGCGACGTGATCGATTCCCACCAGATCAGCGCAGTACGTGAAGTGGTCCATCACCGACTCGATCGAATGCAGCGGGTGGTCCGCTGAGAGCGTGGTGTGCGGGGCGGCCTCGATGCCGATGACCCCGCCACCGCGGGCGCAGGCGAGCAGCACATCGTCCGGCTTCATCCGCTGCGTCTGCCAGACCGACCGCGCGCCCGCATGCGTGATGAAGACCGGCTTGCTCGACACCTCGAAGGTATCCAGGCAGGTCCGGTCGCTGGAGTGCGAGACGTCGATCGCCAGGCCGAGCTTGTTCATCCGCTCGACGGCCCGGCGCCCGAAGACGGTCAGCCCGCCGTCGCCCGGCTCCTTCAGCCCGCTGCCGAGCGTGTTGGATTCCGAGTAGGCGATGCCGATCTGCCGTATCCCGAGGCCGTAGAGGATGTCGAGCCGGTCGACCTCGTTCTCGATCGGCGTCGCCGCTTCCATGCCCAGCACGATGGCGAGGCGGCCGCTGTCGTGCGCCGCGCTGATGTCGGCCAGCGTGCGGGCCACCTGCACGTAGTCCTGATGCGCGATGTCACAGAGCCGCATCCCCAGGTCATAGATGGTGTCATCCCATTTCCAGGCGGATTTGCTCGTCACGCAGCCGGTGCCGTCCATCATGTTGTCGAACACAGCGGTCAGGCCGGAGCGGGACAGTCCTTCGTATCCGGTGTGCTGCCGCCCGGTCCTGATGTAGTCGCGCACCTGGGTGATGTCGCGAGGCAGCACCACGGGGTGGTCGTGCAGGCTGATCACCACGCTGTCGCGCAGCAGCCGGCCGGCCCGCCCGGCCTCCGCGGCGCTGAGGCCGGGCTCATAGCCGGGGCACCGTGCCAGCTCATCGTCGAGGTCGAAAACGTGGTAATCCTCGGCCGGGGCCAGGTAGGAGTACGACTTGTAGCCGCGGTACGGAGCGTCGTCGGGCATTGGTGATCCTCGCAATCAGGTGACGCCGGGCTGGACGGGCTGATCCGCCGGGATGAGCACGCCGGGGCTGAGCAGGCCTGCTGGGTCGAGGGCGGTCTTGATGGCGCGCATCGCGGCGATTTCGGCCGCGGACCGGCTCAGCCCGAGCCAGCGGGCCTTCGCCCGGCCGATCCCGTGCTCGGCGGAGACCGACCCGTCGTGTGCCGCCGCCAGCCGGTACACGGCCTCATCCGCGCGGTCGTCGGCCGGGTCCGGGCCGAGCACGTTCACGTGCAGATTCCCGACGCCGATATGGCCGAACGCGATCACCCGCCAGTCGCGGCCGCCTGCCGCCGCGCGCACTGCCCCGTCAAGTTCGGCGCGGAACGCACCGAGTCGTGCCATCGGCACGGCCACGTCCATCTTGTGCGGGACCGCGACCGCGCTGATCGCCTCGGTGATCCGCTCCCGGTAGGCCCACAGCGCGGCCCGGCCCGGCCCGTCCTGGGCGACCGCGGTGTCCGGCGGCAGCCCGGCTGCGGCCAGCCGCTCGGCGTCGCTGGCAGTTCCCGGTATCTCCGTGAGCAGGTAGGCGGCGTGCGCGCGGCCAAGCGGCATCCCCAGCCCGGTCCGCTGCCTGACCAGGTCGAGCCCGGCTGCCTCGAAGTACTCCGCGGCCCGGATGGCGGGGACTGCCGAGCGGATCCGGGCGTGCAGCTCCGCGGCCGCCGCGATCCCGGCGACCCCCGCCAGGATCACGGCCGCGACCGGCTCGCCGCGCCACAGCCGCAGCCGTGCCGCGGTGATGACGGCGAGCGTGCCCTCACTTCCCGCCAGCAGCTGGGCCAGGTCGTAGCCGGCGCTCTCGGTGGGCAGCCCGGACATCCGGTGGATGACGGAGCCGTCGGCCAGGACCGCCGCCACCCCGAGCAGCTGCGCCCGGGTCGGGCCGTACCTGATCCCGTGGATGCCGCCGGCGTTCGTCGCGATAGTGCCGCCGACCGTCGCGGAATCCCTGGAGGCCAGGTCCACGCCGTACTCGAACCCGGCCTTCGCGGCATGCGCGCGCAGCTGGCCGATGGTCACGCCGGCCCCTGCGGTCACCTGCGCGGCGATAGCGTCGACCGGCTCAAGCCCGGTCAGCCGGGTGGCCGACAGCACCACTGGCGTGGCGCCATGGGCGGCCCGGGCGCCCGGCGGCGGGACGGAGCCGCCCACCAGGCCGGTGTTGCCGCCCTGCGGCACCAGCGCGACCGCGTGCCGGGCGCAGCACCGCACCACCTCGGCGGCCTGGCCGGCCGAGGCTGGCCGGACGACGCAGCTGGCCGTGCCGCGATACCGGCGCGTCCAGTCGGTCTCGTAGCCGGCCAGCAGCCCAGGATCAGTGAGCAGATGCTCCTCCCCGACGATCCCGGCAAGATCCTGCAGCAGGCCGTTCATGATCCAAGCGTCACACGCCGGGCGAGGCGGCGGAACCATCCGGGCCCGGCGCGCGTCGAAAGGGCATGATGACGAACATGCTCGGGGCCCGGGCCGGCGCCCGGTCCCTCCTGATCGCCGCGGCCTGCGCGGCCACAGTCACCGCCTGCGGCAGCATGCAGGCAGACGGCGGCAGCGCGGCCAGCACCCACGCCGCCAGCACCCGCGCCGCCAAGGTCTCCCTCGACATCCAGGTGACCGGGCAGCCGGGCGCCAAGGCCGAGCACTGGACGCTGCGGTGCGACCCGGCCGGCGGCACTCACCCGGATCCGCAGGCCGCATGCAACGTGCTGCTGCACGCCAAGAGCCCGTTCGCCGCGGTCCCCGGCCACGTGATGTGCCCGATGATCCTGGCCGGCACGCAGACCGCGGTCGTCAAGGGCACCTGGTTCGGCAAGCACATCGACACCAGCTTCAACCGGAGTGCGTGCGGCATGCTCCGCTGGAGGAAGGTCGGGCAGATCTTCAGCTGACGGGCAATGAGGGGCTCGCTGGCCAGATCCCGGCGGACGGCGGATGATCCCGGACGGGTGCCGGGGCCTGGCTACTTGAGCAGCCGGGACATCCGGCGGTCGGCCAGCGGCTTGCCGCCCGTCTGGCAGGTCGGGCAGTACTGCAGCGCCGAGTCGGCGAAGGACACCTCGCGCACCGTGTCCCCGCACACCGGGCACGGCTGGCCGGCCCGGCCGTGCACCTGCAGCCCCGCCTTCTTCTCCTTCTTCAGGTCCCCGGCGGCCAGCCCGTCGGACCGCGCGATCGCGTCCCGCAGGGTGCCCACGATCACGGCGTGCAACGCGACGACATCCTCGCTGGTCAGGCTGGCGGCTAGCCGGAAAGGCGACATCTTCGCGGCATGCAGGACCTCGTCGGAGTAGGCGTTGCCGATGCCGGCGATGATCCGCTGATCCCGCAGCACGCCCTTGATCTGCGTCCTGCGCCCGGCCAGTATCCCGGCCAGCGTGCCGGGCGTGAAGGACGGGTCAAGCGGATCGGGCCCCAGCGCCGCGATGCCGGGCACGGAAGCCGGATCGGTGACCAGGTAGACCGCGAGCCGCTTGCGGGTGCCTGCCTCGGTGAGGTCGAAGCCGGACCCGTCGCGGAACCGGACCCGGAACGCCAGCGGTCCCTTGCCAGGCCGGGGCGGCTCCTCCGGCAGCTTGTCCCGCCACCGCAGCCAGCCGGCCCGGGCCAGGTGCGTGATGAGATGCAGCGCGGGCCCGCCGCCAGGATCGGTGTCCGTCACCAGGTCGAGGAACTTGCCGTAGCGGGCGGTAGCCGTGATCGCCCGGCCCGCCAGCGCGGTCAGCGCGGGATCGTAGGTCTTCAGCACGGCGATCTCCGCGACATCGGCACGGTCGATGACGCGGCCCGCGGCCCGCTCCCGCAGATCGGCTGCGAGTGCCTCTACCTCTGGAAGTTCCGGCACAGGTCAATTCTGCCTTGCGAACGGGCGGGCGCGTGCTCCGGCTGGTCCCCGGCGCTAGGCAGATGCCCTGGTAAGCCGCCTGGCCAGGTTCTCCTTGATGGCCGGGCGGGAGGCGAAGACAAGCAGGAACAGCGCTTCGCGCGCCAGCCGCTGGGCATGCTGCCCGGCCAGGATCGCGCGGCTGCCCTGGACCGTGACGAGGGCAGCGGCCGCGCGGATGGCCAGCTCCGATGCGGCTGCCCGGGCGGCGGGCAGCTGCTCAGGACTCGCCGCGTCGAGTGCCGCGCGCCGGATGGCGAGCTCGCCGTCCAGCGGGCTCGCGCCGATGAGCGCGCAGCAGCGGCCCGCCACCCCGAGCGCCAGCGAGCCGTTGCTGCGCAGGTTCATCGCATCGCGCGCCAGCCAGTCATGATGCGGCAGCACGGCGGTGACCCGGCCGGCGGCCGCGAAATAACCGTCAAACCGGACCGCCGCGGTGCGGCTCGCGCTGACGGCCACCATCCGGAGCGGCTCCGCGGACAGCGCAGGGCCTGGCGCGGCGGACAGCAACGCCGTCACGATGTTGCCCTGCCCGTCCCGCGCCGCGGTATAGAGCGTGTCCACCAGGCCCCATCCGGTTACCCAGGGCGAGGTCCCGTCCAGCAGGTAGCCGCCGGCCGCGGGCGTCGCCCGGAGCAGCGGCGGGCCCGGCAGCGCGCCGCCGAGTGCTATCCCGCAGCGGCGGGTGCCGCGGCAGAGCGGGCCGAGCCACTCCTCGCGCAGCCGGCCGCCCGCGGCACTCGCGGCCCGCACCGCGCTGTGGTGCTGGAGCCAGACGAAAGTCGTGGCCAGGCAGCCGCCGGCCAGGGTCTCGATCACCCGGCATGCCGCGGTGGCGTCCAGGCCCGCGCCGCCTTCCTCCGGCGGCCCGGCCATGCCGTAGAAGCCCTCCGCGGCCAGCAGATCCAGATGACTGGCCGGCACCCGGTCCGCGGCATCGGTGTCCATCGCCGCCGGGAACAGCACATCGGCGGCGATTCGCCTGGCCCGATCCTGCATCGCCGCTGCCCCGGTCACGAGACAATGGTGCCAGTGGGCCACCCTGCCCGGTTCCCCGGCCAGGGGTGCGGACGGCGCCGGCCGTCCAGAGATCGGGGAAAATGGGCAGGCCAGTGACAGGGAACCCGTGGGCGCTTAGGCTGCGGGCCAGCGCACCATGCGGGCGAGGAAGGGGCACTTCAAGGTAAGAAGGTGTGGGCGAGGAGGGATTTGAACCCTCACGTCCTTTCGGACACACGGACCTGAACCGTGCGCGTCTGCCGTTCCGCCACCCGCCCTGGGCGAAGCAGTCAGGTTAGCACGTCCTCAAACTGCCCCACGTCGCCGATACGATCGGATGGACGCACGGAAGGGAGGTGCCCCGGTGGGAGTTCTGCAGCGCTTCGAGCACAGGCTCGAGGGGATGGTCGAGGGTGCCTTCGCGCGGGCATTCAAATCCGAGCTGCAACCTGTGGAGGTTGCCAGCGCGGTGCAGCGGGAGATGGATGACCGCGCAGCGATCGTCGCGCAGGGCCGGACGCTGGTGCCCAACGATTTCGTTGTCGAGCTGGCGGACACCGATCACGAGCGCCTTGATGTCTATGCCGACAGCCTCGGCATCGAGCTGGCGACGCTGGCCCGCGAGCACGCCAGGGAACAGGGTTACTCCTTCGTGGGGCCAGTGCGGATGCGGTTTGAGGGGGTACCCGACCTGACGACCGGCACCTTCAGGATCCGGTCGGGCGTGATCCGCGGCACGACCGTCGAGGACGGCGAGATCCGCAGGCCCGCCAGTGATCTGCCGCACCCGCCGGGCAGTTTCAACGGCGCACCGAGGCTGCTCGTCTCCGGCCCGGAGCCCGGGGCGGAAGGTAACACTCAGCGCACCTACGAACTCAGTGCGCCGCTGACCATACTCGGCCGTGGCACGGATTGTGACCTGCGCCTCGTTGATCCGGGTGTGTCGCGCCATCACGCCGAGCTGCGCGTCGAGGACGGCGAGGTCGTTCTCGTCGACCTGGGCTCCACCAACGGCACCTTCGTGAACGGCCAGCCGGTGCGGCGCGTCTCCCTGACGGACGGCACGCGCGTCACGCTGGGCCGGACCACCCTTGTCTTCCGCCGGGATGGAATTTACTGACACCGCGCACACCAACGACCGATCCGCGCCGCGGCGCCTGCTGGCAATCAGCGGCAGCAGCGGCCACCGAGGACATATGACCAGATGAATGCGCTTACCCTGACCCTCATCAGGCTGGCGTTCCTTGCCGTCCTGTGGCTCTTCGTCATCGCTGCGGTAGGTGTCGTGCGCACGGACCTGTTCGGCCCATCCGTTACCGGCCGCAGGCAGGGCCGGAAGCGGCAGCAGCCGCGGCCGCGGCCAGCTCAGCCCGCGAAGCCGCCCCGGGCCGGCCGGGGCAGCCGGGCGGCACCGCAGCAGCTGGTGGTGACCGGCGGCGACCTGGCCGGGACGACCATGGGTCTTGCGGATCAGCAAATCACTATCGGTCGCGCGAATGACGCCACACTCGTGCTGACCGATGACTACGCTTCGAGCCGACATGCCCGGCTATTCCCGCAGGACGGCCAGTGGATTGTCGAGGACCTCGGCTCTACGAACGGCACCTATCTTGACCGCCAGAAGGTAACCCAGCCGACCCCGGTGCCGGTCGGCGTGCCAATCCGCATCGGTAAAACCGTTCTGGAACTGCGCAGATGACACTTGCACTCCGCTACGCGGTCCGCTCAGACGTCGGGCTCCTCCGGGAAGGCAACGAGGACTCGGCGTATGCGGGCCCGCGCCTGCTCGTCATCGCCGACGGCATGGGCGGGCATGCCGCCGGCGAGGTGGCCAGCGCCGTGGCCATCGCCGCCCTCGCCGGGCTCGATCACCAGGTGCCCGGCCCGGACCTGCTTGACCCGCTGGCCGACGCGGTAGCCACCGCCAACACCACCCTGCACGACATGAGCGCCGCCGACCCCGCGGTCGAGGGGATGGGCACCACGCTCACCGCCATGCTCTGGCAGGATGCGCGCGTCGCGCTCTGCCACATCGGCGACTCGCGGGCTTACCTGCTGCGCGACGGCGACTTCCAGCAGATCACCCGCGATCACACGCTGGTCCAGTCGCTGGTGGACGACGGCAGGCTGACTCCCGAGGCGGCCGCCACCCATCCGCAGCGGTCGCTGCTGCTGCGGGCGCTGGACGGCCGGACCGAGGCTGAGCCTGACCTGTCCATCCTCGAGGTCAGGGCGGGCGACCGGTACATGCTCTGCTCCGACGGGCTGTCCGATGTGGTCACCGAGCAGACGCTGCACAAGACCCTGGTCACCTTCACCGACCCGGACGAAGCCGTCATCCAGCTGGTTGAGCTCGCCATCCGCAGCGGCGGCCCGGACAACATCACCTGCATCGTCGCCGACGTGATCGATGCCGCCGCCGATCCGGCGGCGGCCAGCCGGGAGCCGGTCATCGCGGGCGCGGCGCTGAACAGCGACGGCAGCATCCCGGCGCGCACGCCGGCCCACACGAACAGCCCGGCGGGGCGCGCGCGCCAGCTCACCCAGGTATCACCGGTGCCAGGGTTCGCCGCCG
>Ga0182015_10006408_pt1 | contig 11847 bp, 11 predicted proteins | sample 712P3MmetaG_FD_120478 | JGI IMG/M metagenome (GOLD analysis project Ga0182015, IMG submission 120478) | Permafrost microbial communities from Stordalen Mire, Sweden - 712P3M metaG | ecosystem: Environmental > Terrestrial > Soil > Wetlands > Permafrost | place: Sweden: Stordalen | collected...
AGGTCTTGTCATGACCGCTTCGCCCCCCGAATCTTCCGGCGTCCAGCCCGCCTCCGTCCATATCGAGGTGATTTCCGACGTCGTGTGTCCGTGGTGCTTTATCGGCAAGCACCGGCTCGAGGACGCGCTCGCGCTCATTCCCGACATCGCCGTCGACATCAATTGGCGGCCGTATTTCCTCAATCCCTGGATTCCGCGCGAAGGCATCGACCGGCAGACCTATCTCGAGACCAAGTTCGGCTCCGTCGAGCGTTATGCCGCCATCGCCGAGCGCGTCACCGCGGCGGCCGCGATGGAGGGACTGCTCTACGCGTCCGACAAGATCAGCCGGCAACCCAACACGCTCGACTGCCATCGCCTCATTCTGTGGTCGCGCAGCGCCACCGACCCCGGGCGCATGAAGCAGCGGCTGATGGAGCTTTATTTTTCCGAAGGCGCCGATTTGACCGATCCGAAGACGCTGATCCAGGCCGCGATCGATTGCGGCATGGACGGCGACCTGGTGCGGCGGCTCCTGGCCAGCGACGCCGATATCGATCGCGTCGAAGGCGACGCCAATGGCGCCAAAGAGGCCGGCATCGACGGCGTGCCCTGCTTCATTTTCGGCGGCAGCGTCATTGTCACCGGCGCGCAGTCGCCGGAATATCTCGCCAACGCCATCGAGCGCACGGCCGGCCGGCATGCGCGGCAACGGGCGGCCGCGCCGCATTAAACTCTCACGGCGGGTCGCGTTCCGGCTTTTGCAGCGCGACGTCATACATCGCGTATTCCTGAAACGCGAAGAAGCGGAACGGCCAGCCCAGCTCCGCCGCAAAATCGACCACGGCCCGATGCACGCCATAGCGGCCGAGAAACGGGTCGATATGCCCGAAATCGTTGAACACCAAAAAGCCGCCCGGCTTGAGCTTCGCCGCACAGGAATTGGCGTCCGCCAGCACGGCGGCATAGGAATGCCCGGCATCGACATAGATCCAGTCGAAATAGCCGTCCTCAAATTTGGCGATGATCGCATCCGTCAGGCCATCGTGACATATCACCCGAACATCGGCCAATAGGGCGCGGTCGAACAACGAATAATCGACGTCGATGAGGTGCAATTCCTTCGGCGTGTTGCGCGCCAGGATTTCACGCGCGAAGTCGCCCTTGTAGGTGCCGAGTTCGGCGACGCAGCCATTGCGGGGCAGGAAATCCAACATTGCCAGCCGCGAGCTGCAGAACCGGCAGTCGCGGACGAGATCGTCGGGCAGATATTTCGATGGCACCACCGGCTGGAACGAACGCGCGAAGCGATAGACGAGCCGCGCCGCGCGCGGCATTCGTGCCCGCAGCCGCATCTCCATTTGCTTGATTGTTGCCCGGACTGCCACGTTCGCTGTGCTGCGCCCTATGCGATGGAAGGGACGATCTAAAGTTGCCCGCTGCGGCGCAGCTCGACGCGCTTCACGCGCTTGCGCCGGTCATATATTTCATAGACGCGATCTTGTCGCTTCGTGGCCTTGAGGACTTCCGAGACGGTATCGAAGTGTTGCACCTCAAGGCCCCATACGACGGTGAATCTCTTGGCGGGCGGGCCCTCAATTTCCATCGGGCTGCTCCGCCATGGCCTTGCAGTATCTTTCGGAGAGTTCCACCACCTTATCCAATGTCTCGCGCAGCTGAATGTTCGCGATGGCGTCCAGTTCGGAGTTCGTGAGGCCACGGGCATTGTTGCCCGCACGCTCGGCGGTGATCCTTTGGGCCCTCTCCAGACTCTTGGTGGCGAGTTCCAGCTTCACTTTGAGGTCTTGGATGGTGTCGGCCATCTCGATCTTTCTTAAGCAGCCTTCTCTTCGCTCAGATTTTGCGTCACCAGTCCGGTTATCCCCCGCACAAAGAGCTTCTGCCAGATACGGCGCAACTCCGATTCCACGAGATCGCGGACAACACCCTTTCCCTTGAACCAGTCGCGGAAGTAGCCCTCCAAATCGTCGCGGTATCCTCCACCTTGTCCCCATCGGCGGTCGCATCTCGACCAGAGCGCATCCGCCTGAGCCAGTGGCTCCCGGTAAAAGGCTTCGGCCATCTGCCGGGCCTCTTTTGCAAATTGCCTTTGGGCACCTTCTGCCGCGTCTTCGATTTCCTTAAGAAACCGATGGCCCGTAAAATAATCCTGATCATCAAGCATTTCACGCAGGATCGTTTGCAAGCTGTGCAAAGCCACGTTGGAACGCTCGATCGCCTGGAGTTCTGCGCGCTGACCAAGAAGGAAAAGCACGTCGAAATTGTCCCACTCGCCCCGCCGCCTCGTGGAGGCGCAAATCGATCTCGGCGATGACACCTGAATTGCGTCAAGCACCGCTTGGTAAAGTGGCTCATCAAGAGGCTCAAGCTTGCCCGATCTCTCGATGACGCGGCCTACGCGTTCTTCAATCAGCCGCAGGACTGCCTCGGCCTGGTGGCTGTTTGCGTTCTCGATCAAATCCTCAACACCCAGCGCCAATTGCTCAATCCGGTCGCACCAGCGTTGCCGGGTATGCAGCACCTGCTCGAGGATGGCTTCGCGGAGCGCCGCTCGATCCCCGTTGGCCGCGTTGAAGAAGTGGACCTGCACCCCGCCGGCACCGTGCTGAGCTAGCGCGTCAACCACGACAGTGCGTCGGATCGCGCAGGCGGACTCCTCATCATCGGGCAGGTTCCCAGCGTCGTCCTCGATCCGAAGCGCCTCGTCCCCCTGCGGAAGCACGAGCACGAGGAAGCGCGCTCCGACATCTCTGGGGCCGATGGTTTTTGTGGTCAGGTCGATTAGCTCCAAGACCTGGCTGCCGGGCGCCTCCGGGAACCCGCTACAAAGCACGACCACGGTCCGCGGATTATCGAAATGCAGCTTGATGTCCGGCCGGACGACCGTGTCATCGATCCCCTTCGTGTCAAGAAACGACAACTGCCGCATTTCCTTCGGCAATTCGTCCTTGGGTACTTCGACTATCACGCGCTGCGGCAATGAAAACCGTGGATCTTTTCCGAGATTGATGTCGCGCGACATCTCACTTAGCCACTGCCGGCCATCCGCGGTCGAAGCGTCAACCACGACCGCACGTTCGGTTCGTTTCCAAAGCTCTAGGTTCTGAGAGAACTCAGCGGTCACCTCTTGCACCGTTCGACCGGACCGCAGCAGCTCGACGATCGGATCGACTTGAATGACTTTGCCATCGACCTTCTTGGTTTGCCGCTGAAAGCCCGTCATGTTCCGCAGAGCCTTGTCGACCTCCTTAGAAACCGCCAGCGCACCCTCGTCATTTTGGCCCAACAGCTGATTTTGAGCGTTCGCGCATATTTCCGAAGCCAGCCGATACACCTCGCTGTCGGATCGCGGCTCCACGATAATCGCAAACCGGTCACTGGGTCTGACCTGCACCTCGCAAAGCGTGGTTCGGCCGCCACTTGCGTGCAGAACGACGTCGCCAACGGCCTTTGCTCCGGTCTTAAGCAACTCAAGCAGGAAACAAAGCGCTGTCGTTTTTCCAACCGCGATCCTGCCGATCATCACGACTTCATGATGTTCCGGTTGGAGGAGCGTCGTGGTGGCGAGCAATTCGGACTTCAGTGAGGATGCCCGGCCTTCCAGCGTGGAGACGAACTTCGCGGTTGATTGAAATTCGGCGAGGGCGCTGAGCGCATTCTCTGCCCGCTGAAGGCTCGCCCGGTTCGGGTGTAAGAAATTCGGGCGCTCGACGTGCCGCCATGTTTGGCGAAGAAAGCCCGCGACTTCTTTCGCCAAGTCAGGATCAACAAACGTAAGGTACTGCTCGACCTCGGAAATTTCCGGATCGGCCGAGCTCTCTAGTCTGGAAACACGGCTTGGGTCCCACCCAGAGTGCCGGACAAAATCCCTCTGCTTTGCAAACCCGCCAGAAACTCGGAGTTGTGCAAGCATCTCGCCTAAATGGGCCATTTGTAGTTCTTACCTAAGTTTCTGCAATCAATCTGCAACGTTGCAGATACGTTGTCAATCCGCTTCAGGGCGAGATTTTACCCCGGCCACGGCTGTCATTCGCTGTTGGGTTGTTCAGGGCCATTAGGAGTCACGTCCTAGGTGCTTATTCGGGACGTGGCTGCGAACTAGCGTGCGGGTCTTCGGACCGGCCGAGCAGCGGGGTCAACATTTTTTGTAAGCCGGCGATGAGGTGGTTGGTCTCGCGCGCTCGCTCGGTGAGGTCTTTTATCTGGTCGTCCTTGACTCCGATCTGCTGCCGCAAGAATTCGTTCTCCCCTTCGAGGCGCGCAACATATTGTGTCGCGACTTGTCGCGACTGGTCGGTGCTTGTCGATCCCTCGCGTCGTGGCTTATCGCCCTGCTTTTCGTGTGCGATATTTGTCGCGACCAGTCGCGGCATGTCGCGACCAGTCGCGGCCGGTCGCACCTCCTCAATGTAAGCGATGTGCTTATCGATCGATGCTGGCGAGATAAGGTACTTTCGCCGAAGGTCGTCTCCACGCGACGACAGTCGAGATGGCCTTTGGCGCAATATCGTTGGATGCTGCGCGGAGTGCGGGGGAGACCAGCACGGGCGTTTCGCTCCAATGCGTCGTCTATTGAAAGCATAAATTCGGTGTCGGGGCTTGTCGCGACATGTCGCGACGGATCATCGATCATGCATCTTATGATACCCCGGCTCGTTCCACGCCTCGCCGGTTATCCCCAAAGCGAAGCGGCGAACCGAAACTGCCAAAGGAAAAGAGGGCGCATGGGCGGGAGCGAAGCGGAGACCATTCGCCAGCCCCGAGACCGGTTCAATGGGGCAGCCGTAGGAGCGTTCTCTAATTGCGGGTGCACGGTCAACCCCCTTTAGCGGCTCTCAAGCGCCCTAGAGCAGGCCGGATGCATTGGGCGGACAACGACCGGCAGTGACGTCGACTATCGGCACAAGAACGGACCTCGACCTAGCGTCTGCGAACCGACGCTAATGACCCGGAAAAGAAGTCGCATGTCTCAGCGAATCGTTGGCAACGAGAGTTGTCACGATTTTCCGCGCTGGCGTGCGACGGTCAGAGGCGCCAAGCTTATGCCGCTACTCCTGGCCCGCAGGATGCATTTCGGCGGTCGCCGTGGAACGCAGCAACGCAATTCCCTCCCGCAGTCGCGGAATCTCATCGTCGGTGAGCGTCCGTTCGCCTTTGACGGCGGCGAGCAGCAATTGCTCGATCGAACGTGCCGCTTTGCCGGTTCCGACAAAGCCCAGGGTCGCCCCGACGCCGCATAAGCCGTGGGCCTCCCGATGGGCAAGCACAAGAGCATCAAGCCCGCCTCCGCCAGGTTGCGGCACCGCGGACGCGATCACGTTGATACGCGCATCGAGTTTGCCGGCGAAGCGCTGGCGCACCGCGGCAACGCGCTCGGCGAAGATGTCGCTCATCAGGAAATCTCCATCACGCAACACGCACGAAATGCATGAACCTTTACATGTTGAGCGTTAAATCTTCCGCAGTTTTATTGCTCAACTTCGCCGTCATATGAAATTCGGCGTTACCGCCGTATGTCGTCTCAACTACGTAGTCGTACACATGGGATAGGTGAACTTTGAGGTTCGCCTGTTCACACTTTGGCCGAAAGTCGCGTGTACATTTCGCAAGCGCCGCATAAGCTCCGAGTGCGGCGGCGCCAAATAGAAACCGCACAAAATGTCGCTTGCCGCAATATTGTGGAGTAAGAACGGTCGAAGCGAAATCAAATCCGCTGACGCACCGTCCAAACAGCCGCAGACAACGATAGGAAGTCCTAAACCGAGATCGCGATCGCCGTGGCGCACGATAGCGTGGCCTCTCGTCCTGACCTGTGGTTTCCTGCTCTTTGTCACCGGCTCCTCGATCTATCTTGTCGTCTCGTCGCGATCGGTCAGCGAACTGGTAGACCGCACCTTAAACATTAGACGCGATCTCTTCGTCCAACTCGTCACTGTTATCGAAGCAGAAACCGGACAACGCGGCTATCTCCTCACCGGCGATCCCGAATACCTAGACGTCTATCATATTGCCGCAAGCAAAACTGCGCCATTGCTCGCTGCCTTAAAAAGCGAAATGATCAGCAAAACGGACCTAAGCGCTCTTGCCGAGATGGAGCCGCTCGTAAAGCGAAAGTTCGCGGAATTAGCCGAAACCATTCGTTTGTATGAAGCCGGCAACGGCGCCGAATCCCGGGCGCTTATACGCTCCGGCGTCGGACGCGATCTCATGACAGAGATTCGCGCCATGACGGCCAAATTGCTCGAAGGGGAGCAGCGCCTTCTCTCGACGCGGCAGATGAATTCCGAATCGGCCAATCGCTGGCTTGTCGCCGTCAATCTCGTCGGGCTCGTACTCATCATCGTGCTGGCCGTAATCTCCATTCTGGTCCTGCGTCGCTTGGCGATGAAGGAGCTCGCGTATATGGGCGAACTCGAGCGCAGCAACCAGGAGCTCGACGACTTCGCCTACATTGCGTCCCATGACCTTAAGGAGCCGCTGCGCGGCTTGGCCAATCACGCATCGTTCTTGCTGGAAGACTATCAAGACCAGCTTGACGAAGACGGCGTCCGCCGTCTCAGCCGTCTCGGGCAGCTTTGTCAGCGCATGGAGCGGCTGATCAACGATCTACTGTATTTTTCACGGCTGGGACGCGCTGACCTTGCGGTGCAGGCAACCGATCCCAATGCCGTCATCGTCGAAATCCAGCAAATGATGGAGACTGTGCTGAGCGAACGCCATGCGCGCATCGTCGTGCCACGTGCACTGCCGAACATTGTCTGCGACAAAGCACAGGTGACGGAGGTGTTTCGCAATCTCGTAAGCAATGCAATCAAATACAACGACAATGCCGAGCGACTCGTCGAAATTGGATTCCTGCAATCGGTCAGCACGAAAGAGGGACCCGAGAGAAACGTTTTTTACGTCAAGGATAACGGAATTGGCATCGATCCAGAGTTTCATCAAGAAATTTTTCGCATCTTCAAGCGGCTTCAGAATGCGTCCGCGACGTCTGGCAACGGCACCGGTGTCGGGCTCACCTTTGTCAAGAAGATCGTCGAGCGCCATGGTGGCCGCATCTGGCTAAAATCGGAATCCGGCAAAGGTACGGTCTTCTACTTCAATCTGAGCCGCGGGCGGAACGAACCAGCGAGGAACACGCATGAGGCCGCAATTGACTCAATCCCAGTTTATTCTGCTGGTTGAAGACAACCAGGACGATTACGAGGCGACGTGCCGGGCTTTCGGGAAGGCCAATCTGCGCAACCCCATCGTCTGGTGCAAATCCGGTCGGGATGCCCTGGATTGTCTAAAACAGCAAGGCGCCTACCGCGATGCGAGCAATGGCTCGCGGGCAGGGCTCGTTCTGCTCGATCTGAATATGCCTGGCATGGATGGTCGCAAGACGTTAGATGTCATCAAACATGACGATGCATTGAAGCAGATACCGGTGATCATCCTGACCACGTCCGCGGACGAGCGGGACGTTCACGCCTGCTACCAGATGGGCGCCAACAGCTATGTGCAAAAACCCGTCAGTTTCGACGGGCTGATCGAGGCGATCGGACGTCTCAAGGCGTACTGGTTTGAAATCGCGCTCCTTCCTAAAGAAGCCGGCTATGAGTGAGCCCGCGAAGATTCTTGTGATCGACGACAGCGAAGACGATCGGCTGCTTTACAAGCGTTGTCTGCGGAAAAGTGCCGGAGCCAGTTACGCCGTTAGCGAAACCGCCAGTGGCGAGGATGGACTGGCGCACATCGACAAGGAGGCATTCGCCTGCGTTCTGCTGGACTATTCGCTGCCCGGCCGGAACGGTGTGGAGATTCTCAAACGCATTCGCGCCAGGCATCCTTTCATCCCCGTGGTGATGCTGACCGGTCTCGGCAACGAGACAGTGGCCGTCGCCGCCATGCTGGAAGGCGCGCAGAATTACATTACCAAGGCGACCATCAATCCGGAAACGCTGGCGCAGGTGATTCAGGTCGCGATCCAGCACTGCGGGATGCAGAACCGCATCTCGGAGCAGCGGGAATCGCTCGAAGTCTTCGCACGCGCATTGGCCCACGACCTGAAGGAGCCCGTACGCACGATACGCACCCTGCTGGATTTAGTGAACGCAGACGTGTCGTTCGAGGGAAAGACCAATGACCATTTTCAGTCCATGCGATATGCCGCCGAGCGAATGACCGGGCTGATCGATACGGTCTACATTTACACGCAGCTTGACGGCAAAGAACAAACCAAGATCGAAGTCTGTGACGCCGGCCAACTCGTCGACGCCGCCAAGGAAAACATCAGCCACCTTGTTCGCGAACGACAGGCGGTCATCACCTGTCCGCCATTGCCGCAGATTTCGGTAAATCGCGAGCAGGCGGTTCAGGTGTTTCAGAATCTGTTATGCAACGCCATCCAGAATTGCACGACAACGCCTCGTATTGACATTACTGCTGAGGAGGCCCCCGATCATTGGCTGTTCCGGGTCAGCGATAACGGCCCGGGGCTCGGCAAGGAGGGTGCCGAAAAGCTGTTCAAGCCCTTCAAGCGATTGTCGCATCATGACATGCAGGGTGCGGGATTGGGACTGGCTACTTGCCGGAAAATTTTGCAGCTACATGGCGGAAAGATCTGGTGCGACTCGAAGCCGGGTCGTGGCGCGACATTTAGCTTTAGCGTTCCCAAGATCCTGCCGGTGGCCGCGACGCAGAAATCCGTCGACACTTCGCCAGCAACAAATGGTCATGTTGACGGTCGCGGCCAGCATCTCGCCACGGTATTGCTCGTGGATGATAACGACCTCGACATTAAGTTAGCCACGTTGCTGCTATTCGATCGCAATGGCCTGCAATGCAAGATAGTCATGGCGCAAGACGGCCAGGAAGCCCTAACTCGATTACACGACACGGACATTGACCTGGTGCTGCTCGATATTAATATGCCGAAGATGGACGGGTTTGAACTGCTTGCACGGATGCGCGCCGAAAAACTGCTTGATCGCGTTCCGGTCGTCATGTGCTCTACCTCGACCTACGAGGAAGACATTACAAAGGCAAAGGACCTGGGCGCATGCGGATACCTCACGAAGCCGCCCGATTTTGGTCGGCTGAAGTTAATCTTGGAGAAGTCCACCACTCTTGAGATATTTGAAGAGACAAATGCCTTTCTTCTGCTCCGCGCCGCCTGAGTGAAGCAGCATTCTAATGCTTGTTTTCTTCGATATCCATTGAACACGTTCGGCATTGGGCCATGACCGCTCATGGCCCTTTTTGGACGTGACCCAATGTGGGCGCATGTCCGCTATGGGCTGCAAAGCGGACCTGAGCCCGGGTGGGCGCGAAACATGAGACATGCCTTGCCGGTTTCAGCGTTCTCTTCGTGGTCGAGACTGATGCTCGCCACAGCATGGCATCGGACGCTGCGGCTCCCAATGTCAGCAACGCAGTCCGCCCCGAAGAGAGGGCTGCATAGCTCCTGGCGGGCTTGCCGCTGCTCGTCCCGGCAAGGGACAAGACTACCGTCGAACGACGGACTTTACTGCGTGACCTCCCATGTTCATGCTGCAACGGCCGGCTCGGCGGCCGACCATCGATAAGGCGCGCCGTCCACCCACATCCTGTGCATGAGGACGGCCAGCTTACGTGCGACGGCGATCTTTGCCTTCTTCAGGCCGCTGCGCTTGGCAAGGCGAAGGCCCCAGGCTTTGAGCGCCGACCATTTTTCCACCCGCGTTAGCAGTGTGCCGGCGGCCTCGAACAAATAGGTGCGAACAAGCCCGTCGCCGCATTTTGAGATGCCTCGGTTCTGGTGATCTCGCCCGATTGGTAGCATCGAGGCGTCAGGCCGAAGTAGGCGCCAACGCTCCTGGACTTGGCGAACTTGGACGGATCATCAATCCCTGTGACGAATGCGAGTGCCGTGAGGATGCCGACACCCGGGATGGTCATAAGCCGCTGGCACACGGCGCTCTCTCGGGCGCGGGCCATCAGCTGGCGATCGAGTTTTTCCGGAGGAGGCCAGATTGGCTACAACTGGCAGCCGGCCGGATCACAATGGGTTTTTGGGGTCGAAGCCGACGCTGGCGCGCTATCGTCTGATGGGACCAGCACGTGCTTCGCGGCCTCAGCGCAGGCCATCAACGCGACGTGTCGGGTCCGCCCGCAGGTCGCCGGAACCTTCACCGGCCGTATCGGCTACGCAATGGGTCCGGCCGACGAATTGCACAATATCCCACCGATCGGCATCCTCCCTTTCAGATCGGCCACGTTGGTCTACGGCAAGGCCGGAGTGGCTTTCGCCAATGACCGGATCGATATGGCGATCAACAACGCCGAGGCCGGTTTTGTTGGGCCCGACATCGCGTCGAACAGCACCAACGCTACGTTTTGGGGCTGGACAATCGGCTTCGGCATTGAGCACGCATTGACGCCCGCTTGGTCGCTGAAGGTCGAGTACGACTATCTCGGCTTCGGCAGCCGCAACGTCGCCAATCTCGGCAGCTCGACAATTGACGCCTTCGGCGTCCCCTTGGGCTCCACTCCGCCGGGCACGTCCGGCGTTTCGCAAAACATCCAACTGGTGAAAATGGGCGTGAATTATAAGTGGGGGGCGGACCTGCTGAGATGGGTGGACGCGGACCCTGCGGCGTATGTCGTCAACAATCCGCCGGCGCAGAGTTGGTTTTCAGGTTGGGACGCGCAAGGAGGCTTCCGCTACTTCGGCAGCTGGGGTCGGTTCCAGAAAGATATCGGCAATTTCACCAATGCGGCTCTGCCCGGCATAACCAGCGTTTCCCGGCTGACCTATTCCGACATGCAGACGAATTCCGGCGAGTTCTTCGGCCGCATCGACAGCCCGTGGCGGCTTTTTGTCAAAGCCTATGTCGGTGGCGGCTCGACCAGTAGCGGTCAAATGAATGATGAAGACTTCGGCATACCTCTGCTGGGGACATACGCGGCCTACTCAAACACGCTATCCAGCGTCACCGGGAGCATTTCCTACGGCGCTGTCGATGCTGGCGCAAATTTGCTGGATGGTCCTGGCTACAAGGTCGGGGCTTTCGCCGGCTACTTCTACCTCAATCAAGCGATGAGCGCGTTTGGCTGTCAGCCGCTCGCCAATATCAACTGCATTCCCAACGTGCCGTCAACCGGTTCGGCGATCATTACCGAGAACGACAAGTGGCAGGCGCTGCGGGTCGGCGCCGCCGGCGAAACGATATTGATCAATCGGCTGGCACTCAGCGCGGACGCCGCCTACCTGCCGTACGTGAATTTCAGCGGCGTCGACGATCATTTCTTTGGCAACACCGGGCAGATCGCCAGCGTCAATCCGGAGACGTCGAACAAAGGCGCCGGCGTGCAGCTTGAGGCGATTATTTCCTACCACATCACGTCTCAATTCAGCGTCGGCGTGGGTGGACGCTACTGGTCTTTGTGGACGACGGACGGGCAGGTTATTCGAACGGTCGACAACGGGCTGCCGATTACGCCTTTGCCCCCGCAAATCTTCAAGGGAACGGTCGAACAAGTCGGTGTATTTTTGCAAGCGGCCTACAGGTTCGGACCGATATGTTTCTGATGCCGTGAACGTCAACCACCGTCCATCTCGGTCTGCCAATACCCCGAGACCGCGACCGTCTCTGGAAACTCGACGATCGCAGAAGCGATCCGATATGCACTCACGCGCTGGGACGGGCTCACCCGCTTCCTCGACGATGGCCGCGTCGAGATCGACTCCAACGCCTGTCAAATCGGCGATAATGCCTAATTTCAGCGGGATTCAGTGCTGATGCGCGGGAACCAAGCGTTAGATTCGCACCACTAGGGGCTTAACCCACGACAACGGAGTCGCAATGGTTATCTCGAGCGCCA
>Ga0182015_10006409_pt1 | contig 11845 bp, 11 predicted proteins | sample 712P3MmetaG_FD_120478 | JGI IMG/M metagenome (GOLD analysis project Ga0182015, IMG submission 120478) | Permafrost microbial communities from Stordalen Mire, Sweden - 712P3M metaG | ecosystem: Environmental > Terrestrial > Soil > Wetlands > Permafrost | place: Sweden: Stordalen | collected...
CGAAGGCGGCTGGGCGACCGAGATCTCACTCGACGTGCAGATGGTGCACGCGATCTGCCAGAGCTGCCACGTGATGCTCGTGGAGGCCAGCAGCACCTCCTTCTCCGACCTCGGCGCCGCGGTCGACACGGCGGTGAGACTGGGCGCCACCGAGGTCAGCAACTCCTACGGCGGCGCCGAGGGATCCGGGTACGCGAGCTACAACGCCCCCTACGACCACCCGGGCACCGTGATCACCGTCTCCTCCGGAGACTGCGGCTACTACAACGAGGGCTGCCACGGCGACACCGAAGCCGCCAACTTCCCCGCGAGCTCGCCCGACGTCGTCGCCGTCGGCGGGACCACGCTGAGCCATTCCGGGGAATCGTGGAGCAGCACCGTGTGGGAAGGCGGCGGCAGCGGCTGCAGCACCGCCTTCACCGCGCCCCTGTGGCAGAGCGAAGTCGCCAACTACTCGCTCACCGCGTGCAGCGGCGGGCGCTCGGTTGCCGACGTCGGTGCGATCGCAAACCCCTACACGGGCGTCAACATCTACGACAGCACGGTCAACCCGTCGGGCTATCCCACGGGCTGGGGCGTATGGGGCGGCACCTCGCTGGCCTCGCCCGTCGTCGCCGCCGAGTTCGGCCTCGCGGGCGGCGGGCACGGCGTCGAATATCCCGCGCAGACGCTCTACTCCCACATCGGCGAAAGCGGCGCCCTGTACGACGTCACCACCGGGCACAACGGCTCGTGCACCGGCGCGAGCTCGTGCCAGGCGCGCAGCGGCTACGACGGCCCGACTGGCGTCGGCAGCCCCGTCGGGCTGAGCGCGTTCGCGAAGAAGGAAAGCCCCGCCGTCGAAACCGCCCCCAGCATCTCCGGCACCGACGAGCAGGGCCAGACGCTGACCGCGAGCCACGGCGCCTGGAGCAACAGCCCGAGCGCCTACCAGCAGCAGTGGATGCTCTGCAGCTCAGCCGGCGCGTCCTGCACGGCGATCTCGGGCGCGACCGCGACGACGTACACGCTGCCCTCGAGCGCCGTGGGCAAGACGATCCGCGCACAGGTGACGGCGAGCAACGCCTCCGGCGCGGGCTCGCCCGCGGTCTCCTCCGCGAGCGCCGAGGTGATCTCCGACGCGCCCGCGATCACCGGCTTCACGCCCACCTCCGGCGTCACCGGCAGCTCCGTGACGATCACAGGCACCGCCTTCACGGGCGCGACCGCGGTCAAATTCGGCGCGCTCACGGCGACGTTCACGGTCAAGTCCTCGACGCAGATCGAAGCGAGCGTGCCCGACGGAGCGACCGCGGCGACGATCTCGGTCAAGACGTCGGTCGCCACCGGCACGAGCTCGGCCAAGTTCTCACCGACGCTGGCCGTCTCCTCGTTCTCGCCGACGAAGGCGGCCGCAGGTGCGAGCGTGTCGATCACCGGCGTCGGCTTCACCAAAACCTCGACCGTCACGATCGGCGGCTCGAGCGCGGTCGCGACCTACGTGTCCTCCACGAAACTGAAGGCCACGGTGCCCGCCGAAGCCGCCAGCGGCACGATCAGCGTGACGAACACGGCGACGCCGGTCGGCAAAGCCACCAGCGGCAAGAGCCTCACGGTCTCCTAGGCGCTGCGATCGAGACGCGGGCGGCGGCGCAGCTGGCCCGCGTAGCCCTGAGACGCGCGGCGGGCGCGCGTCGCGCCGGAGAGCTCCGACAGCAGCGCCTCGCGCAGGCGCAGCAGCTCGACGCGCGTGCGCTCGTGCATCAGCCGGGCGTGCTCGAGCAGCTCAGCCGCGGCCGGCGGCGGCTGCGCGGGCAGCTCGGCGACCAGCTCCTCCCAGCGCGCGCCGAGCGCCGTGAGGCCCGCCAGCTCGCCGCGGCCCGCCAGCTCCAATTCGTACTCCGCGTGCGCATAGATCGCTTCGTACGGCGCGAGCTCGGGCGCGGCGGCACTCACACGTGCTCCACGTCGATCGCCTGCGCCGCGCGGTCGATCTCCGCCGCGACCTGGCTCCAAGCCTCGCGCAACTCGCCGAGCAGGCCGCTCACCTCTTCGACCTTGCTCGGATCCTGGGTGATGCGTGCCGCGCCCAGCTGGGCGAGACAGAACACGTAGATCATGTGCAGGCGCTGAGGCAGATCGCCCTGGTCGTAGTCGAGCGTGCCGTCGAGATGGCTGACGATCCGTTCGGCGTAGCGCAGCGTGGTGTGCGCGCGCTCGGCCTCGCCGGCGTTCATCGCGCCCACGCTCTGGCGCAGGAACCGCCGCGCGCCGTCGTAGAGCATCACAACCAGCTGCCCCGGTGTCGCCGCCAGCACTTCTCCCCTGCGATACGCGGCGTGTGATGCCGTGAGGTTGTTCATCAGTTGCTTGATCGACCGCTGCCGCGCAAAGTTGAGCGTCGGCGCAGCTAGCCCGACTTCAGCATCGCTTCCGTCTGCTGCGTGAGCCAGCTGCTCTGCGAGCTGTTCTTCGAGATCACCGATTCCAGCTCGGCGTACGTCGCCTGCAGCGCTTTTTCGCGGAGCGCGAGCTGTTCGTTGAGCGAGTTGATCCGCGTCGTCAGCTGCGTCACCTGTTCGCCGTCGCCGCGGGTGCGCGCTTCGATCGTCCCGCCCGGCTCGGCGGCGTCGTTGACGAGCTGCTGGACATTCGAGGACCACTGCTGCAGCATGCGCTCGACGCCTTCGGGGTTGCTGGCGATCGCCTGCGAGAGCTTTTCCGGGTCGAGCGTGAGCTGCCCTTCCAGCGATGACTGCGAGGCGCCGGCGGCGCTCGGCGCGCCCGTGCTGATGCCGACGCTGTAGGGACTCGACACTTCTTCGGGGAGCCCCGCGATCGGTTCGTACATGCTCGCGCGCATGCTGTCGAGCAGGCCCTGGAGTTCCTGGTCGCCGAAGAGCGTGCCGGTGGCGAATTCGTCGGCCTGGGTCGGGCGCACCGGCGGCTTCGTGCTCAACTGCGTCTCGATCGTCGTGACGGTCGAGTTGTACAGCTTGACGAACGACTGCAGCTGGGCTTCGACCTGTTTCGCGCTGACGCTGGGCGGCTGCACGTCGAGCGTCACGGGACCTTTGGGCGTGAGGCCGGTGAGCGTCAGCGAGATCCCGGCGATCGCGTTCGTGACGGTGTTCGAGCTGGACGTGTGGGCGACGCCGTCGACGGTGAATTCGGCGTCGACGCCTTCCTTGGCGGTGCCCGCGACTTCGCTCAGCGCGGCGCCGGTGACTTTGATGAATTCGCCTTCGCTCGCGCCCGTCGCGCGGCTGGACAGCACCAGCGTTTCGCCTTCGAGCACGGCCGCGTACACGGTCGAGCTGGAGCTCGCGTTGATCGCGTTCGCGAGTTCTTTGGCGCCCTCGCCGGCCTGGAGCTTGAATTCATGGTTGTCGATCGTGATCGCTTCTTCACTCGTCGGGCTCGTGAGCGTGAACGTGCGCTGCGCGGAGTTGGCGAGCTGCGTGACTTCGATCTCATAGCCGCCGATGCCCGCGCCCTCGGTCACCGAGGCTTCGACGCGCGACGGTTCGCTGGAGGTCACCGTCTGCGAGCTTTCATACAGCGACGGCAGCACGAATTCGGCGGCCGAGAACGACAGCTGCTGGAGGCCGCTCTGAATGCTCTGCAGCTGCGTCTGTTCGGCCTGCAGCCTGGTCTCCTGATCTGTCAGGTGGGCGACGGGCTCGCGTTCGACCGACATCAGCGCCGCGATGATCGAGCTCGTGTCCAAGCCCGAGGCCAGACCCGAGACCGTGATCGGCGCGCCCGCGGTCGAGCCGACGCTGAGTCCTGACGTGGACATCGCTTGCTCTACACCAGTCGCCTTCCGGCGGCGAGCTCGACCGCCTCGGTCATCGACACGGTGCGCACCAGGTTGCCGTCGTCGTCGTGGATCTCCAGGCGCGCGCCCTCACCCGGCTCGGCGGTGAAGAAGCGCAGATGGCGCCCGCGCTCGCGCAACTGCTCGTGGATCCCGCCGGCGGCGGCGATCGCGTCCAGCACCTGCGGCGGCGGCGCGCCCCTGCTGGCGAGGGGCGCGAGCGTGGCTTCGCGCTCCGTGAGCTCTGACACGAGAACGCTGAGGTCATCCGCGGACGACGCGGTTGCGGCCAGGCCCATGGGACCCGTGATAGGCATGATCGGCGAGTTCATATGGCGTTTTCTCCCTGAAAACAAGTGACGCGGTCCATTCCATGGGCCGCCCCGCGCTTTATGTGCACCTTCGTCATCGACGCCCTTCGTTGAAACTTTAAGAATCTCCTGCGGCTGCGACACGCATTGCGCGAGACCCGCCGCCCGCGGCCGCTACACGCCCGCGCCCTGGGGCAGGAGGCCCGCCGCGAGCTCGTTGTCGGGGTCGCAGGCGAGCACGGCCTGCGCGAACTCGCCCGCCTCGCGCGACATCCCCGCCGCCGCCGCGACACGCGCGAGACCGAGCAACGCCCTCACGTCGGGCTCGTGGCGGCAGACGGCCATCCACTGTTCCGCGGCCGCGGCCACGAAGCCGCGCCGCAGGTACATCTCCGCCAGCATGTCATGCCGTTCGCGCTCGCTCAGCGGACAGCGCTCGAGCAGCCCGTGGAGCACCTCGAACGCATCGAGCTCGCGCACGCGCAGCAGCGCCTCGAGCATCACCTCCAGCGGCGCGAGCGCCTCCGAGGAAGGCCAGATCGCGGTGCGCCCCGAGCTCGCGAGCTCCGACCAGGCAACGAACAGGTCGAGCTCCGCGGCTCCCATGCCGGCGCCGCGCGCCCGCACCAGCGCCCTCGCGGCGCCCGGCCGATCGCCGACGACGATGCACGCGAACAACCCCGTGCGAGCAGCGGCCGTCGCGAGCGGATCGTCGATGTCGAGCTTGGCGGCCTCGACGGCGGCCTCGGCGTAGCGCCGCTGCGCCAACAGCGTCTCGCCCAGCGCGACCAGCGCGCGCCCCGAGTGCGGCCGCTGACGCAGGACGATCCGGAACTGCGCCTCGCCCGCGCTCGCCGCGCCGCCCTCGTAGAGGGCGGTCGCGAGCATGAAGCGCGCCGCCGGCGAGATCTCCGCCAGCAGGCTCTCCAGCCGCCTGACGACCGCGCCCGGCTCGCAGCCGTCCGCCAAAAGCGCGCTCGCGTACGGCAGCACCGAGCCGACGAAGTCGGGTTGCTCGCGCAGGCAGCGCTCGAGCAGCTCGATCGCCTGCTCGAGCTCGCCGGCGGCGCGCCTGAGCTCCGCCAGGTGGATCCTCGGCAGGTACGAGCCGCTGCCGACGCTCGCGGTGTAGCGGCGCGGCGCGTCGCCCATCTCGATGCAGCGCTCGAACAGCTCGATCGCGCGGTCGCACTCGCCGAGCGCGACCGCGGCGCGCGCCTGCTCGAGCACGAGATCCGTGAAGCCGGGGAAGCGCTCGAGCCCCTGCTCGGCCAGCGCCAGCGCATCCCGCGGCCGCTCGCAGACCCGCAGCGCCTTCACGAGGCGGCTCAGGAGCGCGGGCGCGAACCTCTGGCCGTCGCGGTTGGGGCTCTGCTCGAGCAGCGCCCACGCGCGCTCGAGCTCGACGAGGCCGGCCGCGCGGTCGCCGGCGGCCGCGTACTCGCAGCCGATGTTGAAGTGCATGAACGGCGTCGGCTCGCTTTCGGCCTGCTGCAGGCGCAGCAGCTCGATGTTGCGTGCGGACTTCTCGCGCGCGTCGCGCACCGCGCTGACGTAGCCGAAGTGCTCGATGCGCACGCTCGTCGCCTCGATGCGCTCCGGCAGGTACCCCGGCAGGCACGGCGCGATCTGCTCGTGCAGACGCCCCTCGAAGCGGTACTCGCGCCGGTTGCGAAAGACGCGCAGCGCGTTATGCGTGACGGCCGTGCCGTCTTCCTCATCGCCCGTGTAATGGGTCTGGTAGAGGTAGAACGCCTCGCGCCACGTGCGGCCCGTCAGCGAGCGCAACAGCGTCACGTCCTCGCGCACGAGCATTTCGTCGGCGTCCAGGTACATCACCCAGTCCCCGCTCGCCGCGTCGAAGGACACGTTGCGCGCCTCGGCGAAGGAGCCCGTCCACTCGCGCTCGATCACGCGCGCTCCGAACGAGCGCGCGATCTCGACCGTCGCATCGCTCGAGCCCGTGTCGACGACGACGATCTCGTCGACCGCGTCAACGATCGAGCCCAGGCAGCGCGGCAGCATCTGCTGCTCGTCGCGCACGATCATGCACAGGCTCAGGCGCAGATCCGCGGCCGGCACGGCGCGCGCGGCGATCTCGAGCGCCCGGCGCGAGAGCGCCGGCAGCGCCGCGCGCAGCGGCGCTCGCACCGCGGCCGTGCTCATCAGCTCCCGTCGCGCTGCCAGCTGCTCCAGGCTGCGCTCGACGTCCGTCAGCTGCGGGTCCAGGCGCCTGGCGGCCTCGAACATCGCCTGCGCGGCGTCGAGACTCCACAGCTCGTGCAGGATCGTGCCCGCGTAGCCGAGCAGCCGCGGCTCGCTGGGCTCGCGCTCGAGCGCTTCCAGTGCGCACTCGGCAAGCGTCACGCTCAACGCCGGCAGGCGCGCGGCGTGGGCTCCGGCGGCGGCCGCGAGCCCGGCCTCGATCGCGCTCACGCTCGCCCAGTAGCGCAGGTGCCGGTCCTCGACCGACTCGATCGTCTCGAACAAGCGGCGGTAGCCCGCGAGATCGTCGGCGGCGAGCAGCTGGCGCGCGAGCGCGGGCAGCTCCGTTACCGAATCGGAGCCGTCCCGGGTGGCTGATGCTGGCAGGCAGAGCGTCATCTCTCGGCCCGGGTCATCGACCGCGCGCGGCGATATCTGAGTGCACACGAATGACCCGAGAGAGACCCACCGGTGGACGCTTGTCAGGCTGTGCCGAGCGCGTCTCGCACGCGCGCGCCGACCCCGCGCGGGCCTGACGTTACGACCGGTTATGGCCGGGGCAGGGAATGTCGTCGCCGGCGCGAATCTACTGCCGCATGGGAACGATCGGCAAGCGCGCAACCAGAGCGCCGGCGGCAGAGGTGCTGGCGACGTGGCACGAGTACGACCGCAGCGGCGATCGCGAGCTTCGCGACCGGCTGATCTTCATGTTCATGCCGATGGTCCGCTACATCGTCTATCGCAAGGTCCGCGAGGTGCCGGCGCAATGCGAGGTCGAGGACTTCCTGTCGTGCGGCCTGGAGGCGCTGATCCGCTCGATCGAGCGCTACGACCCCGACAAGGGCGCGTCGCTCGAGCAGTATGCGTGGACGCGAGTCCAGGGCGCCGTGCTCGACGAGCTGCGCCGCCACGACTGGGCTCCGCGCTCCCTGCGCCGCGACGAGCGCACGATCAACAGCGCCCGCGAGAGCTTCCTGACGCTGCACGAGCGTCAGCCCAGCCGCGAAGAGCTCGCGAGCGAGGTCGGCATGACCCCGACGCAGCTCACCGATCGGCTCGACCAGGTGGCGCTCGCCGAGGTCGGCTCGCTCAACAGGATCGTGCGCTCCGACGAGAGCGCGACGATCGAGCGCATCGACACGCTCGAGAGCTCCGACGAGGATTGCGACCCGGTCGCGCAGGCCGAGCGCGTGGAAGCCAAGCAGCGCTTCCGCCGCGCGTTCGCGCGCTTGAGCAAGCAGGAGCGCGAAGTCGCGGTGCTGCTGTATGTCGAGGACTGGACGCTGCGCGACATCGGCGCGCGCATCGGCGTCTCCGAGAGCCGCGTCTCGCAGATCCACACGCAGCTGCGCCGGCGCCTGTACGAACAGCTCTCCGGCGAGCTGCCGCTGTTCGCCGCCGTCGGCTGAGCGCGCGCGGGGGCAGCCGCGTTGGCGCGCTTCCCTCCGCGCAAGGCCGGTATGACCATGGCGATACCGGCTCAAGGTCCGACCACGCCGGTCGAACACCCGGGCTGAGCAATGGACATCGGTCTCGACATCGCCGCGACGGGCATGGTCGCCGAGCAGGCTCGCCAGGAGCAGCTCGCGAACGACCTGGCAAACGCCTCGACGCCCGGCTTCAAGCCGGACGAAACGCCACAGCACAGCTTCGGCGCGATCCTGCTCGCCAACACCCAGAGCGGCGCCGCGATCGGCTCGGTCAACGAGGGCGTCGCGCTCGGCAAGGCCTACACGAACAAGACAGCCGGCACGCTGCAGGAAACCGGCGAACCGCTCGACTTCGCGATCGTCGGCAACGGCTACTTCGCGGTCAAGACGGCCAACGGCACGCGCTACACCCGCGACGGGCAATTCACCGTCTCCTCCCGGGGCGTGCTCACAGACGCCAGCGGCGACCCAGTGCTGAGCGCGAAAGGCGCGCAGATCAAAGTCAGCGCCACCGGCACCCTGCCGGCGAGCGCGGTCGGCATCTTCGAAGTCCCAGGTGCCGTCAAGCAGGGCGAAAACCTTTACACCGGCAAAGCGGCCGGCAAACCGACCGGCACCGTGCGCCAGGGATCACTCGAGGGCTCCGGCGTCGACGCCGCCAAAACGATGATCGAAATGATCACCTCGCTGCGCAGCTTCCAATCGGGACAGCAGGCGATCCAGGCGATCAGCCAGACGCTGCAAGAGGCCTCCTCGCAGGTCGGCTCGCTGAACCCCAACGCCTAGCGGCGCTCGAGTCGCCGACGCCACTGGCGGCGGCGCTCAAGTCCGCCCGGCGCTGGCCGATCACCCGGGACGAAAAGCTCGGAGCCCGGCTGGACCGCCTCGCGGAAGCCCGGCTCGAAGACGACCACCGACACTGGACGGGCACATGCTCGAAGGTCTCTATTCCGCAGCAGCAGGCATGGAAGCGCAGCAGGAACAGCTGAACGCGATCAGCAACGATCTCGCGAACGTCTCGACGAGCGGCTACAAGTCCGAGCGCGTCGCGTTCAGCGATCTGCTCTACAACCCGGTCAAGATCGCCGGCTCGGAAACAACCGCCGGCGCCGGGGCGAGCGCGAAGGTGATCGGGCGCAGCGAGTCTCAGGGCGCGCTGCAGGAAACCGGCAACCCGCTCGACCTCGCGATCGAAGGCGAAGGCTACTTCCAGGTGACTCGCGCGAACGGCCAGAAGGCGCTGACCCGCGACGGCACCTTCGGCGTCGACGCCAGCGGGGCGATCGTCAACGCCGAAGGCAACCAGCTCTCGCCGCCGATCAAGCTCCCCGCCGGCGTCTCCGCGAGCGAAGTCACGATCGCGCCCGACGGCACCGTGAGCGCCGGCGAACGCAAGCTCGGCCAGATCAAGCTCGTGACCGTCACCTCGCGCGAACAGCTGCTCGCCGACGGTGGCGGCGAGCTCAGCGTCACCAAAACGAGCGGCGCGGTGCACCCCGCCACCGGCAAGATCCGCCAGGGCGCGCTCGAGGCCTCCAACGTGAACATCGCGAGCACGATGGCGCAGATGGTCAGCACGCAGCGCAACTACCAGCTGACGAGCACCGCGATTCAGGACGAGAGCCAGATGATGTCGATCGCCAACCAGCTGCGCACCCCATGAGCATCCAGGCCGGCACGCCAGCCGCCACCGCCACGACGACCGGCCTGCCGGTCGTCAACCAGGCGCTCGAGCCGGCGTGGGTGCGCCACGGCTCGCAGAGCACGCAGAAGGCGTACGAGAGCGCGCTGTCGTTCGAACAGACGCTCGTCGAACAGCTGGCGAAGTCGCTTGCGGACACGAGCAACCTCTCGGGCGAAGGCTCGCAGGAAGGCGAAGCGGGCTCCGAAGGCTCGAGCGCGGGCGCCTCGCAGCTCTCCTCGATGCTGCCGCAGGCGCTGACGAGCAGCTTGATGGGCGCCGGCGGGCTCGGCATGGCCGCACAGATGACGCGCCAGCTGCAGGGCGTCCAGGCAGCACAGACACAGACCAGCGGGGGCACGAGCGCGGCATGACCCCGACCTCGCTCGTCTCCCACGAGGGCATCCAGCGCGACCGCGCGCTCGCCGCCGAGGTGCTCGCACATCTGGACGCGCAGATCGAGTCCGCACGCACGCTCTTGGAGCTCGTGCTCGAGCAGGGCGCGGCGATCCGCGTCCGCGACGTACACACGGTCGTGCGCCTCGCGGGAATCCTGCGCGGGGAGATGGGCCGCCGCCAGATGCTCGAGGACGAGCGCACGCGCCTTCTGGCGCGCAGCGGCGAGCGGCTCGGCGTGCCGGCCGAGGCCGTGACGCTGACATTGCTGAGCACGCTGATGGACGACGCGGGCGTGGAGCGCGCCGGCGCTCGCAGCGCCGAGCTGCGGGGCCTGCTGCACGAGCTCCAGCGCGAGCACACCTCCAACCGCGCGCTGATGCAGATCGAACTCGGCTTCCTCGACCACCTGATGGGCATGCTCTCGCTCGACGGGGTCAACGGCTACGACACGCACGGCTCGTCCAAGCACATCACGCGGTCGCGCCCGCACGGCGGCCTGCACGTACTCGATCTGCAGGCCTAGCAGCGATGACGATCCCCACCCTGCAAGGACTGCAGACGGCGCTCAGCGGCCTGCTCGCGGAGCAGACCGCGCTCGACACGACCGGCAACAACATCGCCAACGCGAACACCGAAGGCTATTCGCGCGAGACGGCGCTTTTGGAACCGAACCCCGCGCTGCCGATCCCGGCGATCTCCGGGCACACCGGCGAGGGCGCGCAGCTCGGCACCGGTGTCACCGTCGCAACGATCGCGCGCATCCGCAACACCTACCTCGACGCCCAGTACCGCACACAGAACAGCTCGCTCAGCGCCGCCAAGACACAGGCGGAAATACTCACGCTCGCGCAGACCGCGTTCAACGAACCGTCGAGCGCGGGGATCGCGACGCAACTGTCGAAATTCTGGACGGCGTGGAACGAACTCGCGGGCGCGCCCGGCGAAGGAGCCGCCAAACAGGGCGTCGTGTCCGCGGGCATTCAGCTCGCGAGCGCATTCAACGAACTGAGCGAACAGCTCACGACGGTCTCGACGCAGGTCGGCGAACAGTACAAATCGCTCACGGGCCCCTCTGGGGAAGTCGAAGACTTCGCCAACCAGATCGCGCAGCTCAACGGGCAGATCAAGCTGGCCGAAGAAGCCGGGCAGCCGCCGAACAACCTGCTCGACCGGCGCGACCTGCTGCTCGACAAGCTCTCGGCGCTGGCGACCGTCACGGTCACCGAACAGCCCGACCACACCGACACGGTGACGCTCGGCGACGCCGCCAAATCACTCGTCGAAGGCACGACCGTCAACTGGCCGCAGGAACTGACGGAAGCCTCCGGCGGCGAGCTCGGCGCGCTGCTCAACCTCAATGGCCCCAAAGGCCAGCTGACGGCGCTGCGCAACAGCCTCGACGAAGTCGCGGCCACGCTCGCGAGCACCGTCAACGCGCCTCTGGCCAAACCGTTCTTCTCCGGCGAAACAGCCGCGACGCTCAAGGTAGCTGTGACAGCCGAAGAAGTCCAGGCCTCCGGGACCGAAGCGGAAGGCGGCAACGAAATCGCGCTCCAGATCGCGGCGATGCGCGGCGGCGCGGCCGAACAGAGCTACGCAGCGCTCGTCGAGAACGTCGGCTCAGACGTGCGCAGCGCCAAGGACGACCAGGAAAACCTGCAGGGCACGCTGACCGCGATCAGCGACCTGCGCCAGGGCGTCTCCGGCGTCTCGCTCGACGAAGAAATGACGAACCTGATCACCTTCCAGCGCGGCTACCAGGCCTCGGCGCGCACGCTCACCGCGATGGACTCGATGCTCGAAACGCTGATCGAGCACACCGGCGTCGTGGGGCTGTAAGCGATGACCGAGCGCATCACTCCATCGATGGTCACGAGCCAGACGCTCACCGACCTCAACAGCTCGCTCGCGGGGCTCGAACGAACCACCGACGAACTGTCCTCGGGCAGGACGATCCTCGAACCGTCGGACAACCCGTACGGCGCGGCTCGTGTGATCGACCTGCAGAGCCAGCTCGAAG
>Ga0182015_10006411_pt1 | contig 11842 bp, 10 predicted proteins | sample 712P3MmetaG_FD_120478 | JGI IMG/M metagenome (GOLD analysis project Ga0182015, IMG submission 120478) | Permafrost microbial communities from Stordalen Mire, Sweden - 712P3M metaG | ecosystem: Environmental > Terrestrial > Soil > Wetlands > Permafrost | place: Sweden: Stordalen | collected...
CTATCGTCTGACATTAAGGAAGCCTTTTTTGTTGCTCAAACATTGTCTAGTCAACATGTTTGTAACAGAGGAGGCTTCTTTTGTCTTCCGATCTCTTCCCATTCACGAATAATGCGGGCTAGGGTCCAGCGTCAATGAGTGAAATGGCGATGTTACGCCAACAACGGCGAACGCCTGGAGTTCGTGCTTCTAAGCCGGAGGCTCTTACAGCTTAAATAGCGGTCGCAAAGAATCGTCATCAATATGGCTCTCAGGCCCAAGCCAATGAACAAACTCTCTGGCGCTGATGTGCGTCGGCTTTTGAACCTCTTTGTTCTCAAGGCCAGACGCAAGGTCTGCTTGTTTGCCCGTGTTGGTAATCACAGTCCATGTCTTCGTCTTCATTAGTCTTTGCCTCCCTTGATAGGGGCAGAGTAAGTTACGCAGCCACTGGCTTCAGCACGACGCTCATGTAACTATCCATCGCCTGTGTCAACTGCGAATCCACCTCATCCGCGATAGTCATGACATCGGGTAACAGCAAGCTGAAATCCAGAGCACTCAGATTGCTCTGCAACGTCTCAAAGAGGGTCACCTGGAGGATTCGTGAGTCATGCACGAGCATCCCCGCAGTGTAGCCTTGCATCCTTCGCATCCTGCCATGGGCTACGGCGGCTGCGGAACAAATGGAATAGCTTTCTTCCTCAGGGATGTTGGGCTCCCTCAGGCGGACAACCAGGTCCTCAATCAGCCTAGGAAGATATCCAGTACGCTCCTGGTCGGTAAGAGCAACGTGATTGAGTTCTTTGTTCTTTTTTACCCGCGTTAACCAGTCTTCGATGATACGGTCAGCACAACGCTGCAAGATCGCGGCAACTCTTTCCTTTGGTGTCCGGGCAGCAGGCTTACGAGTGAGCATCTTGTCGCGGATGAGTTCGGCGAGTTTCCCGGCCTCGAATGGTTTCACGATGATATCGTCTGCTTCCAGAAGGATAGCGTCCATAGCGCTTTTCACGTCGGGGTAGCCGCTGACCAGCAGAGTAAGCGCATCCGGTTGGGAATGGCGCATTGCGGTAACCACCGCAAAACCATCACTCGGGCTCGGCATGTGCAAGTCCGTGATCAGCACGTCGAAGCACTCTGTAGCAATAAGTGCTAGGGCTTCTTTCACGCTCGCGGCAGGGACTACATCAAATCCCTTTCTTTCCAGCGTCGCACTCATCATGGTGCGAACGGCATCATCGTCATCAACCAACAGGATTCTACGCGAAACGCTCGTTTTGGCCTGAGTCATACAGCACCACCTTCTATAGTGAAGCATAACGAGTATGGCTTCGTTTCATTCTCAGAAGATGTACAAAATCGACCAGTTATTGAGCTTGTTAACAGGCAGGTCCCGTTTTGGGAATTTGTCGGCGTAATCCGCCATTGGTCGTAAACAGGCATGGTGTTGAAAAAGTCACTGTGATTAGCGGGTCGGATAGAGCAGGGGCGTGATAAAACGACCAAGAATTCCTTGCCATGCTCCGTTGGATCGTTATTCTCGGAGGTGCGCTACGCTACTCATGATGGACAACACTGCCGTTCCGAAGCATTGTTCTACTACTTCCGCCTGGAAGATCAGGTTCCTGAGACCCTTTTTGCTGCGGCTCATTGAGGAGCACATCAGCTTTGCCTTCGTGCGCGAGAAGCTGAAAGAGAGTTACAGCGAAACGGGCCGTCCCGTCGATTGATCCCGAGCTTCTGCTGCGCATCCTGTTGATCGGCTATCTGTACGGCATCAGCAGCGAGCGTAAGTTGGTGGAGGAGTTGCGCATGCATCTGGCCTGGCGCTGGTTTGCCGGCCTGGGCTTCGATCAGGCGATTCCGCACCACTCCACATTTTCCAAGAATCGGCACGAAAGATTCCAGGGGTCGAAGCTGTTCGAACAGCTATTTGAAGAGATCGTGGCGTGCTGCCTGGAAGCCGGCTTGGTCCAAGGGGACAACCTTTTCGGTGGATGGCAGCTTCGTGGAGGCCAATGCCAATAAGAAGAGCCGAATCCCGCGCAAGCAATTAGCGGAAGCGGCGTAGGTAAAACAAACCGTGCGCCAGTACTTGGTGGAACTGGAGCAGGAAAATCCGACCGACGAGCCCGTGCACGAGCAGAAACCGGTGTCCACAACCGATCCCGATTCTATCTACGCGATCAAGGTTGGAACTCCTGCCCGACTGGGCTAATACGACAACTACCTGGTGGACAATCGCAGCTGTGTGATTGTGGGTGTGCAAGCGACCGCAGCACGCATGAGGCAGGAGACGGTGGCCGCCCAAGACGTGATCGCTCGTTTCGCTGCATGGCAAGGACGAGAACCCGAGTCGGTGGTTGCCGATGCCACCTTTGGAACGGGGAGTTGCTGCAGTGGTTAACGGAGCGGGAGGTCACGCCGTATATGCGCACTCGGGACAGCGCTCTCCGCAAGAACAACCCACTCTACGGTCCCGAGCGTCTCACCTTCTTCCCAAAAGTAACAGCTATCGCTGTCCCGCAGGTCAGCAACCCAACTTTGTCGGCTTGAATGTCAGAAATCGAACCCATGCCTACATCGGAAGCCGAAAACGTTGTTGGGCGTCTTCACAAAAGGCGCAATGCACCGCGGGCCAATACAAATATCTCGCCATCCACATCCACGAACCTGTCCGGCAACGCGCTCGCGACTTGGCCAACACGCCAAGCTTCGCGAATGCACAACGGGAAAGGACGAAGGTGGAAGCGCTGTTCGCGGAACTTAAGAATCAGATCGGACTTCGTCGCCTACGCCTGCGGAGATTAAAGTTTGTTCACGAGCAGTTCTTCATAGCTGCGGCTGCGCAAAGCATCAAGCGATTGGTTCCGTTTCCTCAGCCAAGGGCCGCAGCTACCGCTCCCAGCAACGACTTAGTCGTTTATCGCAGGAAACTGTCCCTCGTTGCGCTACTCACACAGCACCAACCGCACTTCCAAGCAACCCTTTTTCAACAGCCACACGCGATTCCACTCACGATCCGGCCAATAAGTGTACTGGCGATTTTGCGCCTACACTAAATCTCTTGCCGAGACTAGTCTCATGACCCCATGATAGGGGCCTATTTGGCCATCCTGTAGCCGCTCCTTATGCTCCGGAGGCTCTGGCGCGGCAAACGATCAGGGGTGGGTCAAACAGGTTGAGTCTTACGCGAAAGATCCGGTTGCAAAGGACTCTTTTTCTGGCGCAATTCTGATCGCCCACAATGGAAAAGTGATCTTCGATCAGGCATGGGGCATCGCCGACCGCGAAAAACAAATCAAGAACACTGTCGATACTCAGTTCTGTATCAGGTCGATGAACAAGATGTTCACCGCTGTTGCCATCCTTCAACTCAGCAAGGCAAGCTCTCCTTGGATGGAACCATCAGCGACTATTGGCCCCGATTATTCCAACCGCGATCTCGCAAGGCGCGTAAGGATCAGCAACGCTCGACCACACCGGCGGACAGGAGATATCTTCACTCCAGCGTATGAAGCTCATCCCGCTATGAACCAAAGATCGGACAAGATTATGCGTTTGCATTCCGTCACGAGCACGATTGAAAATGGATTGTTCACTTGCCGGAGAAAGGAGAGTGGTTTGGGCGAGTTTCCGCACGAAGTTACCAGCTTCCCGAAAGGCAAGTTTAATGATCAGTGCGATTCGATCCCCGGGCCCTGGACTGGATCAAAAGCGTCGGTAATTACAATGGTTTCTTTAGTGCTTTGAATTGGAAGCAGCGAAGGCCAAGTCCGGATCACGGGGAGATAAGCCTGTCGAGGCATGCCCGTCCTGCCAGAGCAAATTGATCTCCACCGCTGGTCCGCAAAAGCGCTGTAACGACAGCGGGAAACAGTGGGTCAGGTTACGCAGTCGCTTTCGTTAGCCATGAGGGCAGACATCCTCTCTGGGCTCTCTGGGCGGCGCTGAGCGGCCATGAATTTGATCAATTTGAAGAGTAAGTTCCTGGCAAGTCGAAGAAAACAGATGCCTGACAATAGTGAAGTGACGCGGCCCTCAGGGTCCGAATGCTTCCGACACAATCCTAAAGTGTTCAACAATTGCCCACACTCGTGCTCTTGGCCGCGCCTTTTCCGTGGTTTCTATTTCATCGACGACTATGTCTCGCTGTCCGATCCGCGATCTATGAACGGCCATAGACAGTCTGGAGGCCACTGGAACGTCGCCTTGGGTCTGGCGGTTAGAAGCTCAGACTTCCTTGGTTCGTTAGGGCGCTGGTCTGGATCGGGCGAAGGTTCGGTAAATCGTACTTTGTTCTTCATTACGCTGCCTGCCTTCCGCATAGCGTTTATATAGCTATCCGTTGTTCGTATCAACTGCGCATCCACCTCGTCCGCAATAGTCACGACATCGGGTAGCAGCAAGCCAGGGGGCGAAGTTATAGCACCACCTCGTATAGCCGAACAATGACGGTATTACTCAGGTGTACCCTCGGGAGATGTACAAAACTGAAGTCCAGAACTGATGCACAGCAGCCTTTCGGAGTTTGTCTCGTCGGGGAAAGCGTAAGAAAGTCGACAAAAGCCCGGGCGGCTGATGACTGGACTGAAAACAACGAGTACATCGTCTCACGAGGCATGATTTTGCTTTTTTTCGGTGTACCGTGCTGATTCCGGTTCGCGGAAGAGCTCTCGAATTTTCGCCGCTAGTTCACGGAGAAGAAACGGTTTCGCCAGGAAAGCATCGTTCGTATCAAGAACGGCCTGCTCAAGAGTCTGGTCAGCAAATCCCGACACGTAGAGAACCCGCATGTTGGTGTAAAGCGGTCGCAGCTGCCGTGCTAATGCTCGACCGTTCATACCTGGCATCACCACGTCTGTTAATAGCAAGTCAATTTTTCTCGTGAACTGCTGCGCAATCTGAATGGCCTCTCCCGGAAGGCCTGCAACCAGTACGTTATATCCCAGCCCTTGCAGGAATCTATGAGTGAGGCTACGAAGTTCGGTCTGGTCCTCTACTAGAAAGATGGTTTCCGAGCCCCGCAGAGATTCGTCAGGGACTCTCGACATAGCGGCCCGCTCTATGATTTCCTCCTTAGCCCTCGGCAGATAAATCTTGAACGTCGTACCCTCGCCCTGCTTGCTGTTTAACAAAATGCTCCCACCGCTCTCCTTCACGATTCCATAAACCGTAGACAAACCCAGGCCCGTGCCTTTTCCTAGCTCTTTCGTCGTGAAAAACGGATCGAAAGCACGGAACTGGATCTCTGGCGACATCCCTGCTCCCGTGTCACCCACAGTTAGCGTGATGTAATGACCCGGAGCAACGCCGGCCAGTTCGCCGTCATCCTGTTTCATTTCACACCTGGCGACCTTGATGGTCAGTTTGCCTCCTTCCGGCATGGCGTCACGAGCGTTTGCCGCCAGGTTCATCAGGATCTGCTGAATCTGGGTAGGGTCGGCCAGCACTGGGGCTTGCTCCACCGAGAGAACAATACCAATCTCGATGTGTTCTCCAATTAATCGAGGGAGCATGCGGCCAGTTTCCGTCACTATCGAATTGAGATCAAACACCAGTGACGAAGATATCTGCTTGCGACTGAATGTGAGGAGTTGTTTTGTCAAACTCGCGGCCCGCTTAGATGCGGTGGTGATAGCCTCGACATATCTTCTTCGTTGGTCGTTGGATCCAAGATCATCTAGCAGAAGTTCCGAGCTTCCCAGAATTACGCCCAAAAGGTTGTTGAAGTCGTGGGCCACTCCACCCGCCAGGCGGCCGACGGCTTCCAGTTTGCTTGCCTGTTGTAATTGCTCTTGCGATCTGCGCAGCGCCTCCTCGGCGTGTTTGCGCCGGGTGATGTCGCGGATGTTGCACTGGATTACCCGGGTACCACCTACTTTATAAACATTACTGACAAACTCTACAGCAATTCGGCGACCGCCTCTCGTTTCAAGGGGCAAATCGTCGTAACGGATGACGCCCTTGGTTTGTAAATCAGCGAAACTTAAACGGCTAGCGGAAATGTCCTTAACCGGGCCGATTTCCCAGAGACTCTTTCCCACTAACTCGGCATGCGAATATCCCAACAGGTTGGTCAAGAATGGGTTTACATCCACTACTTGCCCGGTCGCAAAATCGAGGATCAATATGCCGTCTTGGGCAGCTTCAAACAGCCGCCGGTAACGAATTTCGGAAGCCTGCAGTGTTTCCTCGGCTCGCTTGCGCACCGTAATATCGCGAATGGGACGGGAGCCCAGCGTACCTTCCACTTCGATAGGCCCCAGGCTGATCCCCGCCGGGATTTCGTGCTCATCCTTGCGCCTCAACTTGTGCTCAACCATGGCTCGCCCTTCTTGTTATCGTGTGCCTGCTGCATATCAGAAGGAAATCGACGCCGTGCTGCGGTTGCGCTGGCCTAGAATCACAAGACGGGTGGGAAACGACGCTCGAAGAGTCTGTTGAAGCATCATGCTGGTGTTGATTTCCCATCCATTCTTTCACTGAACGCTCGACAAACACGACATCAGCGCCAAATACGTCTCTTCTGGTAAGACCAATCACCGAGCCGTGCATCGAGGATCGCAGGTTCGTTAGGGAAACATAAACATAAACATAAACATAAATGCAGCAGCCCCCACAGATCGAGAGCAGCCGTATGACGTTGGACCTGTCTCTGTATATCGCCCTCTCTTGTAAGTGCGTTCTTAGATTGTCGCGCTGAATTGACGGCAATGCCATTTTTATCCTTGGCGCTTTCTTAAGGTGGTTCTCCGGGTGCTAAATTGAAGGAAGCGCAGTCACCGGCTCAGGCTGTCTCTCCATCCGCTGCCGCGCCCTGCTGCCAACAAGTTCGAGCACGCTTCTTCTCTATTGATCGGTGCCGAGCTACCGCAGTTGCCCACTCAAGCTGCTCTGCCGATCACAATGCGATGTGCCGTCGACGCATTTACCGCAAAAATCTCCAATGTCGGAGGAGACTCCAAGACGGGCATCAACAACTGGGTGATCGTGTCATAGTGCTGGCGATGATGTTCCCAGGCAGCCTCTCGCGAGGTCCACAAACTGATGCACAAGAGTCTTTCGGGGTTTGTCTTGTCGGCAAGTGTGAGAAAGTCGCTAAATCCCGTTTGCTTTTGCAGGATCGGTAGTACCTCGTCCTGTAACTTGCTGCTGACTTGCTGACTTCGGCCAACTTTCGATTGGCATTCCACAACGCGAGCAAACATAGAAGTGCCCTCCTTCTTCCTATGGTGTTTCGAGATATGACGCAACTCTGCGCTCTACTTCGTCAAAACGCCTCTTCCACCGTCGGGTGATCTGCATTAGAAACTCCAGCAAACTACCAGACCGCGATTCCCAGACCGCGAGAAAGGAGTTCACCTATCAGCCGTCCGGTGTTTCGAATATCTCCGGTACAAGGTAGTAGGACCACTGGGATCATGCCTGCGACACATAGTCCTTGAGCTTGCGGTAAAGCGTCGTCTTGCTGATGCCTAATAGTCTGGCTGCTTCTAGCTTGTCGCCGTTGAGTTCGGCGACCGCACTCAGGATGGTCTGCTTCTCGAGCTCTGCTATCGGAATGATCTTGCTGGCGTGGCCGTTTCCGTTCGATGCTTCCGGCCTTGGCAAATTCGCAATCTCCGGTGGCAAATCTACGGTGTAAATCAGGGGACCGCTGGTAAGGGCGCAGGTGCGTTTCAAGCAGTTCTCCAGTTCGCGCACATTGCCGGGCCAGTCATAGGCCAGCATGGCCTTAAGCGCTTCTCCGCTGAGGATTTTCCCCTGTCCGGAATCGCACACAATGCGTTCCAGGAAGTGGGCAATGAGTGAAGGAATGTCCTGCCGCCGCTCGCGCAAGGCGGGAATGCGAAGGCTCAGTAAGTTGAGACGGAAGTAAAGGTCGCGCCGGAATGTGCCATGCATCACGGATTGCTCCAGATCACCATTGGTTGCCGCCAGGATGCGAACGTTTATGGGAACACGTCGGGTGCTGCCGACCGTGCAAATCTCATTTTCCTGGATGGTACGCAACAGCTTGGCTTGCAGATCGGCGGGAAGTTCACCGACTTCATTGAGAAACACGGTGCCGCCTTCGGCGACGGCCGTCAGGCGGTCCTGAGAATGGTTGGCGCCGCTGAAGGCGCCTTTAACGTAGCCGAAAAGTGCACACTCGATCAGAGCGGGCACCAGCGATCCGCAATCGATCGGGATGAAAGGCTTTTCGCGAAAGGGACCGGAATAGTGGATGAAACGCGCGACCATCTCCTTGCCAGTGCCACCTTCGCCCAAGATGAGAACCGGGTGCGTGCTCTTAGCGGCTCTCGCGATGGTCCGGTAGAGCGTCTGCATTTCGAGAGTGTGACCGACGGCGCCGAGTCCAGGTTTGGACCCATCTTCTCCCGCAGTAGATGGTTCTCCGACTTCAGCTTCGAATGGCTGGCAACGTGTTCCAGCAGCAGCCTCACTTCGTCCACGCTGAAGGGCTTGGTTACGCGGTCGTACGTGCCGACGGCTGTCAACGTCTCGCTGTGCCTGCCAATCTAGGTAGGCCGTGGCAGTCCCCATCGCTTGTTCTAGGCTTTCTTTCCGTTCCCTCATAGACCTCGTTTCCCTGCGGAAAAACCAATACTTGGTACTCTGTTCGGACTTCTTTGTCCATTATGGGCACGACCGCTAGATGGGGTCGCCTGGATCAACTGACCAGCCTGCGACGATTTCGCGTTAAAGAGTGTCACCAGTCCACCGTTGCTCCACTTCGCGTCCCTGTCAGGCATTGCATGTACCGGTCCATCTCCGAATAATAAGATAAGTCATAGAAAACACGGCTTCGGGATCTCTTTCGCAGAGTGTCAACACTGTCAGGAGACAGACGATTCGACACGTCGGGTCTCAGCTAAGTTGAGATCCCATTAAACCTTCGGTGCTCTAAAGCCAAGTCACTTCATGGGCATAGGCGATTCTTAGAACCCCAAGCGGATCAGAAGGCTAGGGAAGTTGGCAGATAGCGACTGCCCCGTTCGTCGTTCGCATCAAGTTCATGATCGGGGCGCATTCTCCACACAACCAAAAGAACTCGATTCCGCATGTTGGAGGAACGGCTCTCAATCTAGGCGCCACATCGTTTGCCTGAAGCATGAAGATCTTTCCACTACGAAAATACCGGAAAGGCACGTTGCAGGCTGGGTTAGCACACGTGGCAATCATGTTCCTCCCGGAAACAAAGTTGCCGCAGCAGGCGCATAGAATTAGGATCCTCCGAGGCGGGGCAAACCACGCCAGTCGAGGAGGTGGTCACTCTGACTGATGAGCGAAACAGAGCCCAAGGACAACGGGGTCGAGCCAATCTGTCGGCATAAAAATATTAGTTCGGTTAATGAGATCTTCTCCGACGTGGCTGAGGCTAGACCCATAGTTTCTATAACTTACACCACCGAATGGCGTCGGATGACTGTCGATCCAGTTCCGCAAACTCGACACTTCGACGCGGTTTGTGCTTTTTTCCGATGTGCACTGCCAGTCGAGTACCCAAAGTTGTCAGACATCAGTACGCGCAGAAGTACGCACAGAGGTAACTAGTCCTGGAACTCAACGGGACTAATGTTCAGCTTTTTCATCTTCGAGTAGAGGGTCGTGCGTTTCAATCCCAGTCTGTTGGCCGCGCCGGATGCACCACCTATCACTCCGCCCGCCTCTTTCAGGGCTCGAAGGATGAACTCGCGCTCGACCTCTGGGGACATCTTGCCAGAAGACGGCTTTGCGTTACGTCTCAGTTCCCCAAGCGGAACCCTCAGGACTGATGAGGTCGTCAAAATCACGCATCGTTGAACCAGATTTTGCAATTCTCTGATGTTCCCCGGCCAGCTCCAATTGAAAAGAGCATCCATTGCTTCGGCAGGAATAGTCGCAATCGACTTCTTCGCTTCACTTGCATATCTGGACACGAAGTAACGCACAAGGGCAGGAATGTCAGGTTTTCTCTCCCGGAGAGAGGGAACGTAAATCGGGAAGACATTCAGTCTATAGAATAGGTCCTCGCGGAATCGACCTTCGGCAACACTCCGATGCAAGTCCTGATTTGTGGCAGCTATCAGCCGGACGTCGACTTTTACAGTCCGGTTGCTGCCAAGCCTTTCGAATTCCTTGTTTTCCAGTACCCGTAACAGTTTCGGTTGAATTACACCCGGAAGATCCCCTACCTCATCCAATAGCAGAGTTCCTCCGTCAGCCAGTTCCAATCGACCGATGCGCCTATCGATCGCCCCGGTGAAGGCCCCCTTTTCGTGTCCGAATAGCTCACTTTCCAATAACTCTGTCGGAATCGCAGTACAGTTAATGCTAACAAACTTTCCGCCGGCTCGCGGGCTGAGTCGATGAACTGCGCGTGCTACTAACTCCTTACCGGTACCTGTTTCGCCCAGCACCAGCACTGTCGCGTTAGTTGCAGCTACCGTCCTCACCTGTCGTAGCACTTCTTGTAGAGGAGCGCTATTCCCTACTATTTCCGGAAAAACCTCGCCCGGACTCGCCTGATCGCCCAGATCGAAATCCTTGAATGCTTGTTCGGGGCCTGGCGTTACGACCGAGGTTGGTCGGGCGCAATCTGTACCTGCTATAAGCCCGTCCGGTGAATGCGTGGTGTCCAGAAGCTGAGCGATTATCGCAGCCGCGCGGCGCAAGAACTCAAGCGTCGCATTCGTCTTGGGAATGATCTGCAAACTGCCAAAGCCTATTGCTCCCAGCTTGTGACGACTTGTGGTCAAGGGAAAGATATAGTAAGTACGAACGCCGATTCGGCGAAGCGACTCTAGGAAAACAGGCAACTTGGGTTCGGTATCCAAATCTTGAATAAGTACAGATCGTTGATTTTTCCATACCCTTCTGTTTGCACAAGCGTGCGCGGGAAGGCATTCGCATGTCCTCTCCGCCTCCCCCGCCTTCCAGACGTTCAGGGGGAAGCTTTCCGCATTCGAATCGTAAAGACCCAATGTGATAACGTCAAAATTCAAGGTATGATGCAGCAGGAGTGCCAATCTGGGGAAAAGAGCCTCTACGGTGCGCTGACTAAGTGCAAGCTGTGCCAAATCAAGTAAACTGAGATACTGGCCGACTTTCAGATCTGAGGAATGAGCGGAATCACACGCGAGTACTTGCTCCGGCATACTCTCTCGCATCCTACGGGTTGGGCTCTTCGGATCGGACTACGTTTCACACCGTCGCCTTTCAGGACAGCGACGAAAACGCAACATCTTGCCCGAGAATCCTTCCATATGGTCGATCTTGACAACGATCTGAGGTTAGGGCTGATAGAAAGCTAATCATGATGGGCGATGACGGTCCAGTCACTATGTGGGAACATCAATACGAAGACTGACTGAAGGCGGAGATTCGAATGAGAGGGCGGTGCCGAAATATCGGCACTCGCCGAAATATCGGCACTGGTGCCGAGCGGGCGGCCCCTCTACTCCATGCTCTCAGCGGCGAGGCTGGATTTGTCGAGTGGCCGTTGTCGTGCACTGGTTCTTTAGCACCAGCAGTGGGGCGGAAGCAGCGAAGCGATTTGTCGTCCTAATTTTCTTATGTCTTCGCTTCGCGAATGGTCACTTGCTCTCCTGAAGTGAGCGCTAGACTTCGCAACCGGTATTGGGGCGGCCTGAGGGGGCACCGCTTCTCACGGTTTGTTGTGAGGTGTCGGTGCAGTTGTCCCTGCCACAAAATGAAAGCTCCCGTCTCGAAAGTCTTTGTAGCTTTCGAATTCTGGGAACGTCTCGCGAGCAAGTGTTCGACGACATTGCCCGGCTAGCCGCTCTTATCTGCGACACCCCTATCGCCGTTATAGCGTTTGTCGACGAGCAGAGGGTTTGGTATAAGGCGACAA
>Ga0182015_10006412_pt1 | contig 11837 bp, 17 predicted proteins | sample 712P3MmetaG_FD_120478 | JGI IMG/M metagenome (GOLD analysis project Ga0182015, IMG submission 120478) | Permafrost microbial communities from Stordalen Mire, Sweden - 712P3M metaG | ecosystem: Environmental > Terrestrial > Soil > Wetlands > Permafrost | place: Sweden: Stordalen | collected...
ACAAGAACAGAAACAGACCGCCACAGAAACACCCACGAAACCCCATGGACAGTCAATAAGTGCACCTACTTCTCCGTCTGTGCAAACTACCCCCGTGAAAGAGCGACGGACGTCAAAGATCATTGCTGCCAAAGATGTTGTTGAGGAGGTCAAGAATATGAAATTAGAGCCTCTCCCTATACCGAAGAATGAGGAAGATATAAAGAAGGAGGCAGCAGAGACTGAACCTACCCCGAAATTTGAGACGATGAGAGCGTCGAGCCAAACTTCCATTGTCGATGAAGACGAACTCAAGGAGGCCGATAAAAGTGGTATCATCACTCGTCCATGCTAGAGCATTCATTGATTTTCAGGTCTAGCCCAAGTACCGTTAGTGCTCGATTGGAATGAAGGTGGAAAGAAAGTCGCTGTAGCCGGAACTTTTACCGGTTGGCGAAAACGTGTCAATCTCCGAAAAACGTACCCATACACCCCCACCCAGTACAACGATCGATATTGATGGTAGTAACGGTGGGTTTTCTGCGATTCTACAAGTCCGACCAGGGACTCACCGATTTCACTTCTTAGTGGATGGAGAATGGCGAATTTCAAATGATTTTGCAACAGCTGTTGATTCAGAGGGAAATCTGCTCAATTACTTGGAAGCATCAGAGTATGCTGACCACGACGACTTTGATTACTCTCGATCGGCATCAATATCTTGTACTCTTCCCACATGGGATGGGATCTGACGATAGGGCCTGAACCCGAACCTCCAAAAGAAGTATGGACTCATACGATACCACACTATGTTGCCCGGGCGGCGGATAACTCCTCGTACAATGGAAGGTATTCATCGAGATCGTCGTTGGCAGACGATGAGATTGTACCCCCTGCTCTTCCAAGGCAGTTAGAAAAGCCGTTCTTGAACCAGAACCATATCCAGAAAGATGATCAGTCTGTTCTACCCAATCCAGCTCATGTACACCCCTCCTTGACATCACTGATCTTTAGGTTGTGTTAAATCATTTGGGTGTGGCGACAAGTATCAAAGACAACGTGTTGGCTGTGAGTAGTACCAATCGGTACCGTCAGAAGGTAGCTCGCTTCTATTTCCGGAGACTAACAATAGTATGTAACTTCCATTTTGTATAAACAGGTAGATGAAGATTGATTTGCATTTCAGGGTCTATACGCTAGATAGTTGGTTGATATGTCGGATTGGGTTTGGTAGCATTTCTCCCGGGCAATAATACAAGCTGTTGGGTTTGTCGTGTCAAACAATCAATCTCCAACTTCCCCGAATCCGTACTTGGTGTCTCGTGCCTTTGATCCGGTCTCACTTCCTCATCGGTCGACCGCCCTGAATGTCAGTTTCATCTACCTTATATACAGAAGATGTACCTTCTACAGAATTGTCTTCATCCCGTTCCTTCCATGAAAGTCCATTTGGTGGTACTCCATACGGATTCCATATCTCATCATAGTAAACACTTTTTGTAGAATCTCGATTCAACATATTCAACAGCTCGATACTTCTGACGCTGCGCGTTACTAGCCCTCTCTAGTCGCCCCCGGATGTCCAACGATCCCGCGTGTCTCGCCTCCGACACGTTATCCATATGTCTGAATATGATATTACTGTCAGCGTATTTGCACAGAAGCGTACGAGGCGGAGTTGGCGGCTGGATCGGCAGCTGAGAGCCCTCAGATCCATCAACACGACTTGGTCTTGCGTCTTTTTGAGCTGAAGCCTCAATTAATTCTACAAATATAATGCTAAAAATATAGAGACATTGTGTATGAAACCCTCGAGTCAAGACTCGTCATCGCTTTCAAATTTGAAGCGCCTTTTTAAAGTGTACCGGTATCACCTCATTTCGGTCCCCTCCTCCTTCTATTCCTTCTATTACTCTCATAATCATCGTCTTCCTCACTTTCCTCATCGTCGCCGTGGTCACTGCTATTAAGTTCATCGCCCATAGTGCCTTGAGACTGATCACCCGATCTTCCCTGAGACGCATATTGTTGAGATTGATCTCTCCCGAAAGTCTGTCTCTGAAAAGAAGTCTCACCAAGATACGTCGATTGCTGCGGCATCTGTCTCCTCGGCTCATGCTCAACACGAATTGTGCCCCGCAGATTTGACGACTGACGTGTTGCATGTGATGCATTATCATGCGCACTTCTAGACATTTGTTGGCTAAAGGCCTCTGGATGAATCCTTTTGCGATGACGCGTCATGTTACTTGCAGTGGTAAAATCTTTCTCGCACTCGGGACAGATAAATGGTCTGGCTCCGGTATGAATGCGTTGATGGACTTTGAGGTTACTAGGTCGCTCGAATTGCATGGGACAGGTATCGCAATGATGTTTCTTGACTTTAGTCTTGTTGTCTTGCATAGCTCGAAGTTGTCGAGTTGTGTGACCTGAACGTCTGGTCTGATCGTTGCTGTTTTCGAGGGGGGAGGGGGAGTTATCGTTATCGGAGTCTTGGGGTCGTGCTGGCGAACGTGAGATCGGGTAAGGTTGATATCGGGTTGGGTCTGGTCCAGGATGATGTCCTTGTTGTGCAGGATGATGTCCTTGTTGTGGAAAGGATTGGTTTGTCGGTTGGCCCCTGGTAGAGTTCCAGTAACTGTCCATACTATTGGGCATGTTTTGCGGAACGGACCATTGGCCCTGAGGAGGGTTGGGATGCTGATATCCGGGTATTGGTTGTGAATGAGAACGAGTTCCAGAGGGGAATTGATATGGATGATTAGGAGGAACCTGTTGAAAAGGATTTCCGCCAGGTACCACCGACCTGCCTTCGACTCCGGGGTATCCGCCGTTCAAGGTCGCAAGAGGGGGGTATCCAGGGTAACCAGGCGGAGGGGGAACATAGTACCCTTGCGGCAAATGCATCGGACCTGGGTGTGTCGGTGGATATGACTGGGTGCTGCGATCCAAAGATTCATTCTGTCCAACATTGGCTTGTCCGTACAGATTTGGGGGGAAGTAAGAATGATCGGTTTGTTGCCAGTTCGCAACTTGATGAGTGAGGTGTCCCGGCATACCAAGAACATCGTGGCGCTCAGGCTGAGATTCAGGTTGAGATTCCTCCCCAAAATGACCTCCTTCAAGATGAAGATGTGGTGGAGGGTGAGGAGGTCCAACTCCACCAGGTACAATGGAATCGGGAGAATTATTGATAGTAGTGGTCCCAGAAGTGTCCCTCGAATCTGTCCCTCTGACCCCACTCTCATCTCCACTGCTCTGATTGCCTGCTCCGCTGTTCCCAAACTCTGTGCCCATGGTTCCATTCGGAGGGACAATACCGGCGGGAATGAAAATTTCTCCGCTCAAAGGATCGGTGGGTCCATGATGCGCGCGACTCGTCTCGAACTGAGCGGTTGTATCATCCGTCCCAGAAGATTCCCCATGTACATCAGCGGATCCAGAGCTCTCTTCTCGCCCTAGCTCCATTGCTGATCCTGATGTAGGAATGACGTCGAAAATGGGGCGATATTAAAGCGTTTTGGAGCTAAAACTTCAACGTGTCATGTGCGGACGCAAATCATTGTTTTTGAGATGGATCAGGCGAACCTCAAACATTGATTTCTAGACTAGGTCGGGGGAATGTATATGCGATTTGGATTTGCGTTAATAAACTCTTCGAAGCGGTTCGTTAGAAGTGTGCAGCTCCGGTTCATCCTTTCACGTAACTTGGATTAGTCTTTTCGATTGGGGAGTTGCTTGATCTGGTGCCATTGCGATGTATTCTTCCTCCGCGATTTCGTCGCGTGAGCCGTCCCAATAAACTCTCTCTGCTTTACTGACAATTTGAGCGCCCTCATCAATGTTCCGAATGAAATGACGAATCTCAGTCCATGCCTCTGTGAACACCTTGATTTCGGGAAAATCGGTTTGAAGCACATATGACAAAAAACACATTTGCAATGTGTTAAAAATGTCCCTCACAATGTGTGGGTTCGAGACACATTTTTCGCACATTTTCAGACCACTTGGGGGTAGTACCTTTCAAAGTCTGTTTCGCGGGTTCGGTAGCTTCAAAAGCGAATTTACTGCTTCCGTTCTTGTTGACACCGCCGAAGCGAGGAGATTGAGGATTGGCAGCAACCAACCATCGCATGCCCCGCATTTGTGTTCCGGTAGGACCAAGTGCTCTCATTGGCCCTTGGTCAGGAGCGAAAATTTGTATGGCGTGATATTTAAGGCGGCCCATTTCCTCCGACGATCGAAAATTATGCCCCTCAAGGAACCATGAAGAACCAGCCTAAATGCTTTCATCATCCCCTCTAAGGCATTCGCTGTCATCCAAGTCCTCTGCCCATCTACTCTCCCCTTCAACAATGGCCCGCCGAAACTATCGGGTATCTCCCCAACCCCACTCTGACTGACTCATCAGGACGCAATCAACGCGCTCAATTCCCTGCAAACAAATTCGTCTGTCCTTGAGGCAGTACGTAAATCCGGGGGACGCATGAACGCTACCTCTCTCCCTGAAATGCGTGAGTGGCTTCGCAGAATTGATTACACGCCCTCCGATCTCAACACTCTCAATATGATTCACATAACGGGCACCAAAGGGAAAGGTTCAACTTGTGCGTTCGTATCTAGCATTCTGCAACAATTATTTCCACAGCAGAAAGTGGGATTATTCACGTCTCCACATTTAAAAGCTGTGAATGAGCGGATACAGATCAATAGTGTGCCTATTTCAGAAGACTTGTTTGCGCAGTACTTCTGGGAAGTTTGGGATCGATTGGAGGATTCTGCGGAGAAGGAGGGCGTGGATAAAGCGAAAAAGCCGGTATATTTCCGGTTTCTCACGTTGATGGCTTGGCACGCTTTTCTGGATATGAAGGTCTTACTTGTATGGTGAGCTGGGAACTAATTGTAGGTTGATACCGCGATTTTTGAAGTTGGGGTTGGCGGGGAATATGACTCTACTAATATCGTACCGAAACCGACATGTACAGGTGTTACAAGTTTGGGAATTGATCATGTTACTGTACTGGGGAATACATTGGAGAGTATTGCCTGGCATAAAGGAGGGATTTTCAAAAATAATGTGGCTGCGTTGACTGTCGAACAGCCATCTGGAGCTCTGGAAATCTTGAGACAACGGGCTGCTGAGAGAGAGGTATAACTTTTGCCAATGACGATTGATCGCAGGCTGAATTCCGTGTTGTTCCGGTTCACCCTACTGTCAAAAGGATAAAGCTGGGGATCCCAGGTCAGGTGCAACAGAGAAATGCATCTTTGGCAATAGCGTTGGTGCAGGAACATCTCAAAGCTCTCAATCTTCCTGCACCGCAAGTGACGCCGACGACGTGTTCTCCTGAGATCCTTACTGGACTCGAGAACGCTCGCTGGCCTGGTCGATGTGAGACTCGGATAGAGAAGAATGTAACCTGGTATTGCGATGGGGCTCATACCGCCGAAAGTATAGCCGCGGCTACCCAGTGGTATTCATCACTGTATCTTCCAGTGCGACTTTATTTGACGTTAGTCCTCGATCTACGCCAAAAACGCGGATACTCCTATTCAATCAACAGACTCGAAACGCAACGGCGCTAGTGGATACACTAGCTTCAAACTGCGCTATTCCTTTTCAGAAAGCTATTTTCTGCACAAACATAACTTTCAAGGATCAGAAATACAAAGACGGTAGATCTCGTCGTGGAAGAAGACTAATGAGATCTCATGAGCATGAATACATCTCCGGAGGATGTGGGATCTTTGAGAGTACAGTATGATCTAAAACAGGCCTGGGAAAGATTGTCCAAAGATACGGAGACATTCGTGGCTTCAACGATTGAGGAGGCGGTAGATATGATACGTTCAGGGAATGGAGACCAAGAAGTGTTTTGCACGGGCAGCTTGCATCTGATTGGGGGATTGTACGTGGTTTTAGATGAGGGACAGGATAGAGGCATTTACAAATGCCCAAAGCGAACGCTTGAGTGAGCCAGTAATTGCACGTTTGAAGTATCAGAAAACTCACATTGCCGATGCTTCTACCTCCGGATATCTCACAAAGACAGCAGTCCATTTCCGATACAAGTCACCACAGTCTCCATCTCTTATTACCATAATATTTGCACACAATTTTCTCGCTTTGAGCTTGTCCTGATCCTGACCATTCATTGCACAATGCCACAGAACGAGTATATTGAAGAGACATTTCCAAATGAATTTCAGTCATAGCTTACAATTTTCTACAGAAGCAGTCCGATGTCATGGTCGACGTCTCGACTACCATGAACGAAAGTACGTCCTCTCTGTGCAGACACCGACTAACAGAACATCATATGTTAGAACGGGGCTCTATGGAGCGTTTGTGGAAGCATTCAAGATTTCTAGTGGCTGGCTGTATTTTTCTCATCTTCGCACTGCCTATTTCCTCAACTAGCGAGTTATATAACCTTGTTCTTCAGCCTCACGACGCAAGTCTTCAAATAAAAGAGCTTTTCCCTCTGGCCATCCGCCGTGCAATTGGCTCGCATAATCGTACGGGAGATATCCCTTTCCATCTTTAATTGCCTGATCCGCGCCCTTATTTAACAACATCTGTAGAATCCTGGGGCGACGATAGATACATGCAACATGCAGCGGCGTCTTCCCATCGCGATCTTTACTATTGACATCGGCATTCTTATCCAACAACATCGTTGCCAAATTTTCCAACGCATATTTCGCAGCGTCGTGCAGCGGTGTCCATCCGATGATATTTTTCGTCGACGGATTTGCTCCGGAATTCAATAGGAGTAGTGTGACATCGTCATGAAGATCGTCGATGGAGTAATTGAGAGGGGTTCGATGGTTGTCGTCGGTAGCATCCACGGATGCCCCTGCTTTGAGTAGAATTTCGACGATTTCCTTGTTGCCTTGATGGGCCGCGTAATGTAGTGCCGTCCAACCGTATCTGTTCTTTGCATTTGGATCTGCGTGTGCTGCCAACAACGCTTCGACGTCTTGCTTGTGACCAGTCTGGGCGGCCATATGCAACTCAGTCACCTCGTCCTCTGCGTATCCCTCGTAGCCCTCCGCATTGGTGTCAGTGGGAATACGTTGTTTTGATAATGTAACACCTTCCGGTTCACGAACGAGACTCATAGTTGATTGTGAAACGACGGCGTGATGGTTTGAAAATTCGAATTTTTAAATTTGGGCTCAAGTGCGGGACCGTGCGGGGTATTTATGCGGGGATCCTGATCAGTGATCGCAGTGATGATCAATCTGATCAGAGTTGATTTAGAGTAATAGGGGTCCGCAGCCAACAGTCAATTTATGCGAAATGGGCACATTTATTCCGCATTTAGAATTTGGTATCTTATAAGCCAGGTATCTCCTACTTTCGTTTGCGAGACGGTCGAGCATTCTTTTTCTTTTTCTGTTCCTTTTGAACCCTCAACTTTCGAACCTGGTCCACAGTGCGTAAATTCCCACCCTCCTTCCTCGACTCCGCCGCTTCTGCAGCCCTCTTCTTTTGCACATGATAGTCATCTCTGAACCGGTCCGGTGCCTTTGGAGCCTTCTTCTTCGTATGCATGAATCGTCGACCTCCCAGTCCAAATTGATTCGATGGAGTCTCTGCCGTTCCTGGCTGCTGCAGATTCATCTTATGCGCGCTCTGCCAGAGTTCAAACCTGTAAAATCAGCTGTGACACACGCGGGGAATTGTTACCGTCCAGATTTCATGGACGCAGGAATTTTGACACCACTTTCTCCTTTAATCATTTTTCCTGTTTTGCCTGACCCGTCGTCATCGTTGGCTCTGTTGACGAAATTCTTTTTCTTGGGATCCCAACGTTGTTTGGGACGAGAAGGAGCAAAAGAAGTACCGTCGTCGCCGGCAAGGTTCATCACTACTCGACGAGAAGCCTCTGCGAATGAGTTGGTTGGTTGATGAACATCGTATCCTCGTTCTTGAGCGGTATTTCCAGGCTCGAAATGTGCAATATAGTGTTCTGGATCCCGAAATGAACTTTTCAGATTGGCGATGGGAGCTTCTGTTTCCTGAGAAGATTCAGCTTGTTTCTGGGTTGCGGGTTCGTCGGATTTGATGGTGATTTTACTGCGTCGTGCACGCATTATTTCGGCGGCGACGGATTTTCCTTTCGTCCCTTTGTGGCCGATTTCGAAGACTGTTTCTTTTGGACGGAATCCTGAGACACTACTCAGCAGTTTCATTCGTGCATCTTCAAAATTCTTCTTCTCCGTAGCTAACATTAGAAAGAATAGACAAGATCGGTACCAAGAAGCGGATTGACAAGTGTCCAACCTTCTTTATGAACTAAGCCCTTTGCTTTCTTGATCACGTCGCCGTTCTTTGTACCCCTCGTTTTCAAATAGAGCTTTTCACCCTTGATTGCAACAGATCGAAGTGCACTCAAATCACTACTATCCCCCACAACCTGTTCAACCCACTCTGCAATGCTTTGCAAATCTTCTCCAGGGATGCTTCCCACGGCAACATCTTTTGCGTAATTAACATCATTATCCCCATTCATGACCATCCGCCTTCCCAAAAACGACACCAGCTCCACGAAATACGGCGTATCATCAACTGTAACAAGACTATACGCCCAACCCCGTTGTCCAGCTCTAGCAGTTCTTCCGACACGATGGACAAAGATTTTCGACTCGGCAGGGAAGTCATAGTTGATGACGTTTGATAGGACTGGGATATCAATCCCTCGGGCAGCGACGTCGGTTACGACGAGGATTTGCGTTTGTCCTGAGCGGAAGGAGTCGGCATTCTCTTTTCGGGCCACTTGGTCGAGAGATCCGTAGATATGTGAGACAGAGTAATTTGCTTTGACAAGTAATGCAGTTACAAACTCGACTTGGTGTTTTGTTGATACGAATATGAGAGTTGAATGAGGTGTGATGCCTGGACCGGAGGCATCTGAACGTTTACGTTTCTTGTACTCGACGTGAGGAGGGGCAGATTGGGAAGTCGTTGTGGGGACTTTGATAACTTCTTGGAGGATATAGAGTAGGGCGGCCTGTTTTTCGCTGGATTTGACGGTAAAGAATGCCGTTTCGAGGTCATCAGAAATTTTCTGATCTACGTCGAGACGGGTGAGTAGAGGATCTTGAAGCCCGGCTTTTGCGAATTCCACTAGAGATTCAGGGAGCGTGGCTGAGAAGAGGAGCGTTTGGCGAGATAGGGGTAGTTTATGAAGAATCTCCGTGAGCTGAGCCTCGAAACCCATTTCAAATAATCTGTTTTCAGCACGGTAAAACACGACATTGGAGGTACCTATCAGCCTCGTCAAAGACAACGTATTGCACTGAACGTAAATCTAAGCTCATCTCCACTATTAAATGCAAGAAACGGCCTGGTGTTGCAACGATACTTCAATTAGCGAAAGAAAGTTGGATGGGAGGTACATGTCCGGATTCTGCATGACGCTGGCAAATTGTTCTTCCAGACTATCTCCACCAACAAGAAGTACAGTTCTCAAGTCAGCACCCTTGCCCATCTCCTTGACTACTTTGAGAGTCTGAATAGCTAACTCTCGGCTCGGAAGCATAATGATGGCTCTTGCACCGACCTTTTCGTCAGAAGGTCTTCAGGAGGCCTATACCTTGGCAGAATGGACTTTGAGTTTCTCGATCATGGGGAGGACAAACGACGCTGTTTTGCCTGACCCTGTTCGTGCCATTCCAACGACATCGCGACCTTCCATGATTGGAGGAATTGTTTTCCGCTGAATCGGCGTTGGGTTTTTGTATCCCTTCCGTGCAATAGATTTCAGCAGCGCAGGTCCAAAGCCTTGCAGTTAGAAGTATGCAAATAGAACTGGTTAAACCCATGTTTTTGAATGAAGAGCCACTTAACTTTGCCTTGCTTGCGGTTTCGTGGAGGAAGACATCCAAATTATCGAATGGTTCCTCTTCTTTGGTAGACAATTTCCGTCGCTTACTACTGGGAATCGCCTCTCGCCCGTCGTTTGAGTCTTCAAGAAGAAGAGCATTTGATATGTCTGCAGTATCATCGTCGCTGTCCGCCATTACGATGTCACCCTCGACTCAATCTGCAGACTACAGTTGAAATCCTCCTCTGACAAACTTTTTTCGCAGATCGGGATTCGGCGTGAAAAGGAGGTAGCCAGAGATTTGCCACACACAAAGACTGCACTCGAAAAAATGTGATTCGCTTAAATCGCCGGCCCGGACTTGGTCGCAACCAGTGCTCCAGGCTCCTTCCTTGTCAATGGCTCCAGCGTTGGTGTCGAGCTCTCAGGCGACATACCATCTGATCCACGATGCATGTCCATCAGTCCACGATGGTTCTCTGCCCTCCAACGCCATTCTAATATCCAGATATCCTCCGCTACGCAGCCGGATACGTCGATGACAGTGATGAGGAAGACAACAATCCCACAGACTATGTCAAATCTCTCCTCCTCTCTGCCGGAGCAGAGTCCTCTTCCCTCACTCCCCTTTTATCCACTCTCAATACCCTCATCACCGACCGCATAGCCCAAAATCCTATGAAAAAGTCCCTCGAACCCGTCCGTCTCGAGAATACAGTGCATATGGCAGCGCACAAGGGAACAGGGAGTACATTGAACTTGGTTGGTCCAAAAGTCGATTTGGACTCTGTTGCCGGAAGAAAAGTCGAGTCACGAGTCGACGTCAAAAAGCTCGAAAAGGTAGCCCCCTCCCTGCAGAGAACAATCGACTGATAATGGTAGGCAGAGCGGAAGATCCGTGCAAAGTGGGAAAAGAGAGCGAACGTTGCTGGACGAGCAGCTTACGAGTCATCAAAACTGATTGAGCGAAACGACCAAAATGCCTACGAAGAATTCTTCATGTCCGTGAATCCGTTACAAATGGGCTCTGGAAGGGGAAAGAGTAGGGATATCAAGATTGACGGGATCGATTTATTTTTCGCTGGGAATAGATTATTGACGGATGCGAGTTTGACTTTGGCATACGGACGACGGTACGGATTGGTAGGGAATAACGGTATTGGCAAAAGTACGTTGTTACGTGCGTTGAGTAGACGTGAGATTGCTGTGCCCACACATATTTCCATTCTACATGTGGAACAGGAGGTTCGTTTTGTTTCGGAAAGTGGAAGCTGATGAAAAGGTTACTGGAGATGATACTACTGCTTTACAGTCTGTGCTCGATGCAGATGTTTGGAGAAAGTATCTTTTGAGAGAACAGGATGAGATCATGACGCAGATGAATCATTTGGATGTTACTGCTCCGACGACCGAACATGGTACGATCTCGGATCCCAAGTTGGATCGAGAGAGGAAGACGTTAGATTCTCGATTGACGGAGGTTCACGAGAAGTTAGCAGAACTCGATGCCGATACGGCCGAGGCAAGAGCGTCAAGTATCCTTGCTGGACTTGGGTTCAGCGTCGAAGCCCAACACAGAAAAACAAAGGAGTTCAGTGGAGGGTGGAGAATGAGATTAGCTCTCGCGAGAGCACTGTTCTGTAAGCCTGATCTATTGCTTCTCGACGGTATTCCCATACTCAACTTATCTGATAAAAAGAACCTAGCAACATGTTGGATGTTCCTAGTGTTGCATACCTAGCACACTATCTCCTCACCTACCCCTCTACAGTCCTCGTTGTCTCTCACGATCGGTAATCCCCAATCTCATTCCAGACTAATACAGTGATTTCTTGGACGAAGTCGCAACCGACATCATCCACCAACACAACGAACGTCTAGACTACTACAAAGGCGACTTCACAACCTTCCAATCCACCAAAGACGAACGTGCCAAAAATCAACTCCGCGAATACGAAAATCAACTCACCGTCCGAAAACATTTACAAACCTTCATTGACAAATTCCGTTACAACGCCGCTA
>Ga0182015_10006413_pt1 | contig 11834 bp, 9 predicted proteins | sample 712P3MmetaG_FD_120478 | JGI IMG/M metagenome (GOLD analysis project Ga0182015, IMG submission 120478) | Permafrost microbial communities from Stordalen Mire, Sweden - 712P3M metaG | ecosystem: Environmental > Terrestrial > Soil > Wetlands > Permafrost | place: Sweden: Stordalen | collected...
GCGGTTCGTGCGGCAAGCGACTACACTCCCCGCATCCTCCCCTATCATCCGATGGCTTCCCTTCCCCTGGAAGCTGGACAGATATTGTGGCAACGTTAATGGAAAGACCGCGCCTTATTGGCGGCGGCTGTAGTATGTCCTTTGCACGCGTGCAGCGTGCTACCGCGATGACCAAATAGCGACCCGATCCAGCTCGGGTAATTCAGAATCCAGGAGAGCTCTATGGCAGTAGAGGTCTGGGGGATGATTGCAGCAGGATTTGCCGCGTTGCTAGCTGGACTCGTTCTTGTCCGGGTGCGATTCGCGGCAGCGTCCGGCGCAGGCAGAATCCTGGTGCTCGGCCCCGTCTTTGAAGCTGTGGCGCTGACGATCTTTGCTGCAGAACATTTTCTGGCAGCACGCGATCTTATGGGCATCGTGCCATCCTGGCTGCCGGGACCCCTGTTTTGGACCTATTTCGTGGGCGCAGCGCTGCTCTCGGCCGCCGTCAGCTTCATCGCGTGGCGGTATGTGCAGTGGGCGGCGCTTCTGCTCGCGCTGCTGTTCCTGATCATCGTCGTCACCATCGACTTGCCCAACCTGCCGAAGCACATCCATGAGCGGCTCTTCTGGACGCTCACGGTGCGCGAAAGCGCCTTCGCCGGCGGAGCAATGGTGCTGGCGGGTAGCGTATGGACGCGCGGGCAATTGGCAGGCCGTATGCTCATCCTGGTTGGCCGATTCCTGGTTGCGGGTACATTCATCTTTTACGCGATCGAGCACTTTCTCTTTCCCCGGTTCGTGCCCGGCGTTCCATTAGAAAAGATGACGCCGGCCTGGGTGCCTGCGCCGGTGCTGCTGGCCTACTTTGTCGGCACAACCTTACTCGCCGCAGGGATCGGGATGATGATTCCCCGCGCTCGCCAAACGGCAGCCGCGAGTGCGGGCGCAGTGCTTCTGCTGCTGACGATCTTCTTTTACGTTCCAATTCTTGTCACGGAGATCGGCTCTCCACTCGCGGTAGAGGGAGTCAACTATGTGGGCGATACCTTATTGTTCGCAGCGACGGCTTTGTTGGCAGGCTTCGCTGCGGACCTGATAGAAAGCCTCAAAGCCTATGGTCAACGCACAGAGCCCCAGCGCAGCCTTTGAGGGAAAATGCAGCCTCGCCTATCGTAAGCTCTGCATTTTTGCGTCATAGAGTTTCATCTGGTGGCGTACGATACCGTCGTCTTGCGGAGGGCGGAGTCGGTGTTCGCATCAAGTTGGTTCCACACCCGGAATGTCTCCTGCGTCTGAATGGAACTTTGATCGATGTTGCCGTCCTGATCAACCATAGCCGCCTGTATGAGGGTCGCCGATTCCCCTTGCGGCTGTATGCGGGCCTCGCGTATGCGATAACCGGTCGTGCACGTCGATCGAGTCCGAGCCGCCCGACCCACCCTCCTATTGACAATCTATACGAATGAGGCGACACTCATATAGTCATTCGATAGGATAAGTCAAATGAGTTCTGAGAAAGCAAGTCTCCTGCAGGGCACTCTCGATCTCCTCATCCTCAAAGCGCTCGGGCCAGGAGAACTCCACGGTTTGGGCGTTTCACGGCGCATTGAACAAATCACGCAAGGGACTTTCCTGGTCAAGCCCGGTTCGTTATTTCCCGCCCTCCATCGCATGGAGGAAGCCGGGTGGTTGAGTTCGTTCTGGGGCGACTCCGAAAACAACCGCCGCGCCAAGTTTTACCGCCTCACAAAGGCGGGAAAGGCTCAGTCGGATGTCGAAACGAAGCAGTGGCAAACGATCGCCCTGGCAATGGCCAATGCGTTGAAAGCAACCACATAGAGGCGGACCATGAGATTGTTTTCCCGGATGTCGAGCCTGCTGCGGAATCTTCTCGGAAAAGAGAAGCTTGAGAGCCAACTGGATAACGAACTTCGGGCCTACGTGGAGATAGCTACCAACGAAAAGATCGCCGCCGGTGTTTCTGCATCCGAAGCACGCAGAATCACATTGGTTGATTTTGGAGGAATCGAGCAGGTAAAACAGGCCGTGCGCGATCATCGCGCCGGGACCAGTCTCGAGGTTATGTGGCAGGACGTGCGTTACGGTTGGCGCCAGATGGTACGGAACCCCGGATTCACAGCCGCGGTGATCGTCACGCTCGCTCTCTCCATCGGCGCCAATACGGCCATCTTTTCGATTGTGAACGCTCTCATGCTCAAAAGCCTTCCCTACCCTGCCCCGGAGCGTCTGGGCACTATCTTCTGGAGCATTGAGGGTTCTCAGCCATTTGAGGGTCTCAGCGATATCGACGGGGAGCAGTGGGATCTGTTGCGCGACAATGTTCCTTCGGTTGTCGGCGCAGTTTCAAGCAGCATCTCATCCGGGGCCAATCTGGAGGCTGGACGGAGTGTCCAGTTCGTGCACGCGGGACGCGTCTCCGCTCATTATTTCGATGTGCTCGGCATTCGTTCAGCCATGGGCAGGACGTTCACGGAGAGCGAGGATCGCCCCCATGGCCCGAAGGCCGTGATACTCTCCTTCGGGCTTTGGCGCACGACCTTTCACGCCGACCCTCATCTGATCGGGCAGGCTATTGAACTGAAGGGTGAACCGTATACCGTGGTGGGCGTGCTGCCGGCCGGTGCGAGAACCCCGTTGAATGCGGACCTCTACATCGCTCTGCAACCCGCCCGCCAGGGTGAAGGCGCGGGCGCAAACTATGGGGTCATCATTCGACTACGCGACGGCGCCAACTGGCGGCAGGCCGATGCCGAGATCAATCGCGCATGGGCCGATCCAGCCGTTCGCTTCGCGAGGGATTTCCATCCCGGCTCAAAAATTTCATTTTATACTGTGCCTCTTCAAAAAGGACAAAGCGCCGAGCTGCAGCCGAAAGCTCTTACGCTGATGTGTGCGGCAGGATTCATCTTGCTGATTGCCTGCGCGAATCTTGCGGGACTTACCTTAGTGCGCATGATGCGGCGCACCTCTGAGATTGCAACACGGATGGCCTTAGGCGCCTCCCGCTGGCATGTACAGAGGCAGCTGTGGATAGAGAATCTTCTCCTGGCGTATATCGGAGCTGCAGCCGGCGTGGGCGTAGGATTCCTGGAATTGCGCGGTCTCCTGTCGCTTCTGCCTCCGGACTACCTACCGTTAGCCGGCGTTCCGCTGGACGGCCGTGTGCTTGCTTTTTCGCTGGCTACGTCGATTTTCACCAGTGTGCTCTTTGGCATGCTGCCCGCCCTTGCCATGAAACGAATCGACCTTCGATCCTTCATGGCAAGCCGCACGATTGCCGGTGTAGAGCGCTTGCGATTGCGCCAGGCGCTGATCGCCGGCGAAGTCGCATTGACGGTCGTCTTGCTTGCTGCCAGCGGTTTGCTCATCCGTACGTTGATTCATTTGCAGAGCCTCCCGCCCGGGTTCAACCCGCAAGGCGTGATGACTGCCAAGGCGTCTTTAGATGACACGCGCTACCGCGACCCGGCGGCCTTCGACCGCTTGCTCAATGAAAGCACCACCGCGATGCAAGGGATTCCGGGCGTCCATAGCGCGGCTGTCGGTCTATCGCTTCCGTATGAGCGCGCTTTGAATGACGGTATGATTCTGGGCAGTGGTCCCCAGATAGGTCAACAGATTCTGATGGGTGAGATCTACGTCACACCCTCCTACTTCGCGACTTTGCAGATTCCCTTGTCGGCCGGCCGTTTATTTACCAGTGCCGACCGGCGGGGCACGCAGCCGGTAGCCATCGTCAACCGATCGTTCGTCCGTAAATATTTCGGAGGCCTGAATCCTGTCGGTCAGGCTCTCGATAAGCAAAAGACAATCATTGTCGGAGTGGTGGAAGACGTCACCCTCCCACCACATGCAGAGCAGGTGAACGATCCACTTGGCAGCGAGCCGATCACCTACATCCCCGCTGCGCAGGCAGACCCGCGGTTGATTGCAGTGGTCCATGTCTGGGTTCAACCAAGCTGGATCGTCCGCACTTCCGGACCGATCCAGGGTCTGCCAGCCCAGATGCAGCGGGCTCTGGCGAGTGTCGATCCGGGCCTGCCCTTTTCCGGTTTCTACAGCATGACCGATTATCTTGCCCAGGCTCTTGCAACACAGAGGGTAGAGGTGGCTCTTCTCGGCGCTATGGCTGGCCTCGCGCTGCTTTTGAGCGCGGTGGGGATCTTTGCATTGGTTGCCAATATGGTGACGCAGCGAGCCCGGGAAATCGGGGTCCGCATCGCCCTCGGATCGACAATCCATCAGGCGATGGCACACGTCGCAGCATCGGGGATCCGGTCCTCGGCCATTGGGCTGGTGCTCGGTCTGGTGCTCTGCCTGGGAGTGCTGCGGGCGATGCGCAGCGTGCTTTACGGTGTGAGCGTTTACGACGCACCCAGCCTGGCCGGTGTCGTGGTTGTTCTTACGCTGGTCACCGGGTTCGCCACGATCATTCCGACATTACGTATTGCAAGAACCGATCCGGCAACGACGCTACGAGACGAGTAGAACGACGAGGCTGGGTTTGTAACCACAATCTGGAAATCGGAAATTGCCTGGCCGCTATAGCCAGGCAAGCGCTGCGATTGGAATCGGTGCAGGTGTATCGGTTGCTACTGTTCGCGTCATCGGAAACCCGCAAAGCATACGAGTTCGGTTTTCCTCCCCCGGCAAAGTGATCGCTAGATAAGTGCCTCCAGGCGCACATAACTGGCTTCCATGCCATGCTCCATACCCGTCGCAAGCATGGCTGCGCGGGTTTGGGCGTCAGGCAAGGTCATCCGGATGCGCATCACGGTACCAGCGCCTTCCGGCTTGAATGTCGTTTCGACGTGGTTGTCGGGCGTGGGGTCGGGCAGGTACATCCGCTCCACATGCACGATCCTGCTATACGGGTTGAGTTCCAGAAACTCACCCGCAATGTGAAATCCCTGGCCTTTTCCGTTCGTCCATTCGTAGCGGAATTTGCCGCCGGGTGTCGCCTCATTGATGCAGACAGGCATCGTCCAACCTTCGGGACCGAGCAGCCATTTCTGAATCAGGTCAGGGTCGGTGTGGGCGCGGTACACGGCTTCGGCAGACGCAGCGAAGCGTCGGGTCACAACCAGGTGAGTATCGCCTTCGGTTTCCAGCGTAATTTTGCTCATTGTGGTTTTCCTTTCTGTTTGTGTTCCATCGCGGCCAGAACGCCGTCGAGGCGGTTGTAGTTTTGCTCCAGAGCTCCACGGAGCATTGCCAGCCACCGATCCATCGCCTCGATGCCGTCCTTCGCCAGTTTGCGAGGACGTTTTGTTCCATCGATCCGAACGACAACGAGCCCCGCATCTTCGAGCACTTTCAAGTGCTGAGAGATGGCGGGTTGAGTCATCTGGAATGGCTTGGCCAATTCCGTCACCGTGGCCTCGCCCTTAGCGAGATGAGCAAGGATCGCCCGTCTCGTCGGGTCCGACAGCGCCGAAAACGTGGCATCGAGGGTTAGGCCGCTATTCATTAGCATTAACTTATATAAGATATTGCTTATCGTCAAGAACGCCGACAATAAACCGCAGCTAGTCGACTCAGAGGGCCTTTGTGTGGCTAAAGAAGCTGGAAGCGCTAACGAAGGAGTAGCAAACCCGAGGAAAAGAACTTCTATCTGCTTTTCGATACGCGAAATGGCAAGTTCCCGGAAAAGTACGTTCCGGGAACTTGCCATTGCTTTAGCAACGACTGCTCTTCATGGCTTCCTTAGTGATGGCCGCCACCGCCACCGCCAGCGGAAGCGCCGCCGCCGCCACTACTAGATCCACTGGATCCGCCGGAGCTTCCCCCTCCCCCGCCCCCGTGACCACCGCCTCCCGAGCTTCCGCCGCCACCGCCACTGTGGCCACCACCGGCCGAGCCGGCACTCCCACCGCCGCCGTGCGAACCGCCAGCGCCACTGGGACCACCGTGCCCCCCTGCGAAGCTTCCGCCTCGTGCCTGCAATGTGCCGCCGTGGTTCGATATCGGTGCGGAAACCGTGGTGCTCTTGCCTCCATGCATCACTTCTTTAGACATCATGAAGGATTGCGACTTGGAGTCGAATCGAATCGGAATATTCACCGGCCTGGTAACCGGCCCGGTGGCTGGTCCCTTGGCGGCCGGTCCTTTGGCTACCGGACCTTTGGCAACCGTAAGCGGCGCTCGAATCGCACGTGCCTCCATACGCGGAACCTCCGCCTTGGACAACGGACGCAGGAACGTGTTGCGAAACTCGCGGGGTGGCGAATTGAGAACGCCGATCGGGTGCGTTGGATCGAACTTGACCCGTTCGAGCGGGAAGCCGTTCTTATTGATCGCATAGACTTCTTCCTTACGATTGATCGGCGGCCGGCCCTTGACGTCGAAGGGATGGATGGGCACAAAACCCACCTTGTGCTCGCTCTTGACCCAGTGAACGGGCGCAAGATGATGTCTCTTTTCCCCGGCACACCAGACATAATGATGGTGCCTCCTCACATGAACCCAGCCCCCGGCATGACACACCGCCCAACCCCACGGAGCCGCGCCTCCTCCTAGCCCGGAATCGACCACCCTTCCCTTGCCGGTAATTGGGTCCCTGACCACGCGGTAACGAACAGAAGACGGAACACACGGCGAGAAGGCATCAATAAAGGGGCCGTTAAGGCCATTCAAAGGATCGGGAGAGCCCAGCGGCATAATCTGCGCCGCTGCAAACCTGGAGACCTCGAGGTTCACGTTCATGACACGGGCGGAGTGGCGCCCGCCTGTAAGGAGAGGCGTCCCGGATCCTCTGGCTTCGGTTTCTTGCGAGTCCTCAGCGCCCGCCGGCTCCCAGCAGATGCCATACGGGGGGCAGGAGAAAAATGTGCCCTGTCCCTGCATGTCGGCCAGGCCAGGCAGCGGCGAAGTGAGCCCCGCGGCCTTCATCACATCGGTCATGGCTGCCTTTCGCTGCGCCACCCGGTCCGCTACCCATTTGTCAAACTCGGCAAACGCCCCTGAATCGTCGGTGCTAGGACCATCCATCGGGAGGCCATCGTGTAAAGTCACGGTCTGCCCGATGAGTACTTTTTTCGGTTCCAATCCGGTGAGATCAAGGCCTGCAGTATCCTGCGACGTGATGGCCATCGCGTCGGTGAAGCTGTTGATGCGAACATGCGCCCGATGCGGATAGCGCACGGCGAAGTCGTCGGTGGGCGTCCGCAAAACAAACGCTTCTCCATAGATGTTCGACTCGATCGCGAGTGACAAGGCGCCGGAAAGCAGGGCGACCTCGGTGTAGGGAACGCCGGTGGTGGTGTGCAGGTCGTTGAAGGTCAGAACTGAGTTTTCTCCCAGGTAAATTGTGGAAGCATCTTCAAGCTCGATCTCCACGCGGCCGTTGTTGCCGGTCGTCAGGCTGAAGCCGGTTTCGAGCGGCAGATCAGCAACTGCCTGCTCCCAAGCTTCGCCGGCGGGCTTTTCGTTCTGCTCGCCGCGCGCAATGCGGACATCGCCCTGGACATAACGTATGCGGACGATTTCCGCATACGTGGCATCGGAATAATGTTTCCCCAGGATCAATGTGGCCTTTTGCCTTAGCCGTTCACTGGCGTCGCCGCTCAAAATCTGTTGCAGATCCGCCAGGGCCTTCGGCTCATCCACCAGCATCAGCCAATCAAGCGCGAGTAGCTTCAGATCCTCGTCGCTCTCCGCTTGCGGCTCGACCGGATGCCCGAGGTTGGCGCGAATCTCAATCTCCAGCGCACTGCATTCATGGATCCACTTGCTCCCAGGAAAGTTGCCGCCCAGTTTCGCACAGGTATCGAGCGCGGTTTTCCCGCGCCCTAGTTTGTTCTGCGCATACGCCTTCCAGTAGAGGGATCCGTCTGGGTACTCCCCACCTGGTTGACTCGCAGTCTTGTTGAAGACTTTTTCGGCGTCCGTCCAGCGCCCTTCGTTGATCGCCCGCATTCCGTCCCAGTACGGCCCCTTCTGGGCGGAAGGGGTGGCCACGGTGGGGGTGGCGGGGGTGGCGGGGGCGCCCTCCATGGCCGCCGCCTCGGCGCCATTTGCAAAGCTCTCTCCTTGACCAAAGACCGCGACGGGCGCAAAGATCAACGCGCCCCAAAGTACGGAATGAAAAACAAGCTCACTCTTCATATCGTGCCCCCTTTCGTTTGGCCGGAAGCGGCCGTCCGTTGACTCGGTAGTCGCGAACGCAGCACACGTACCTCAAGGAGCAGGCCGTCCGCGCTGATTTCGTTTTGCAGCCGGGCGAGTGTTGCCGCATTCAAGCCCCCGGGTTGGTTTGTCAGCTCTTGTAACAGATGATCCAGACGATCCAACGCTGTTGCGAGCGCAGCATCGTCTTCATGCATGGCATTTTGGCGGCAGATGCGGTTCGCCGCCAAGAGGCTCTGCGCTTCCTCGCGTAGCGGCGAGGCGATCCCGGTACTCTCGGCATCGGCGTGCTTCAGTTCCACCAGCAAACGCTCCGAGCGGTCCAGATGATCGCCCAGAACCACCACCACCACACGCGTGCGCGCTGGAACCGCCTCATGCTGTTTCTGCTGCGGGTTGGTCTCCGCGGTGTGCCGCACCTGCTGCCGCTCCCATAAACGGCCACCGATAAAAGTGCACGCCCCCAGCAGGACACACGCGGCGGCATAACTCAAACCTCTCCACAGTCCAATGCGCAGCCAGTTCCCTTTTCGCGATTCATAGGCAGGCAACGAGCCGGAAAGAGATGCCCATACCTTCTCGCCGTAGAAAGCATCGCGCTCCGGTGGTTCCAGAAAATTCATCTCGGCCATATCACTGCGCAGCGCAGCGTACGCCCTGGAGCACTCCGCGCATTGATCGAGGTGCGCTTGCCGAGCCGCATGGTCGCCCTCGCCGTAGACCTGCGCGATGAGTTCTTCTTCGCTCAAATGGATCATGTTTTCACCTTCAATGTGGCTAACCGGCGCCGCAGCTTTTGTACGGCGCGAAATACCGATTGTTTCGCCGTGTTGGGTGGAATACCCATCGCGGTGGCGATCTCTTCCGTAGTGCAACCTTCCAGATGGCGCAGCACGAAGGCCGTTCGTTCCGTGGGCGTCAAGCCGTGCATCGCGATCTCCTGCATGGCTCCGATTTCGCCGCTCAACAACAGCCGTTCCGGTCCTGCCGCCTGGTCGGCAATCTGCAGCCCATCCTGCTGCTGATCTGTGGTCTCGGTGATAGGGACACTCTCGGTCCCTTTGCTGCAGCCAATTTTGTCCAGCGCGCAATGCACCGCAATGCGATAAATCCAGGTACCGAAATCGGACCGGGAGGCAAAACTTTCCAGCTTGCGATACCCCCGCAGCAAGGCTTCCTGTACCACATCTTCCGCATCGGCCTCATTGCCCGTAATGCGGAAAGCCACCCGAAAAAGCCGTGCGCTATGACCAACCACCAACACCGCGTAAGCCTCTTTGTCGCCGGCAAGAACTGCCTGAATCGCGGCATGGTCGTCCATGTTCATGCGCACATTAGACACCCGCATGGCGGCTGCGGTTAGGAGAGATTGTTGGGCTAAAAGGGGATTTCGAACCGGTGGACCTTTTGGGAAGAAAATATGCAGGAAATAGCCCCCCGGACATGCCCGGGGGACGAACCGCGGTGTGGGTCGCTATTCCTCGCGCAAGGCAACCATTGGGTCCACACCCGTGGCCCGCCACGCCGGGATGACCGTGGCGGCCAATGCCACCGCGGCCAGCAATGCGGGCACCGCCAGGAACGTAGCGATGTCAGTGGCGCTTACGCCGAACAACAGGCTGGCGATCACGCGCGTCAGTGCGGCCGCTCCCACGAGTCCCGCGAGAATGCCCAGCAACGTCAGTTGCATTCCCTGGCGGACGACCAGACCTAGTATATTTCCTGGCCGCGCGCCCAATGCGACCAGGATGCCGATATCGTGCGTGCTCTGGGTAACCAGATATGACATCACGCCGTAAAGGCCCACGGCGGCCAGCAGCAGGGCGAAGGCGGCAAACGCACCCAGCATGGTACTCGAGAAGCGCTGGCGTGCCAGCGAATCATACAAACGATCCTGCATGCTGCGAATGCCGTAGACCACCACGGCGGGATCGACCGCGTGGATTTCGCTGACGACGGCACTGGAGAGCCCCGCATCCTGAGAGGACGACCGGGCCACCAGGAACATACCTCCATCGGGTGCCTGCTGCAGCGGGAAATACGTCGCGATCTTGCCGTCGGTTTCCAGACCATATTGCTTCACCGCTCCCACGACGCCGACGATGGTAATGGGTTTCTTGGCATCGAACCACAGATGTTTTCCAACGGCGTCGTTGCGCGGCCAGAAGCGCTGCGCAAAGTTTTTGTCGATGATGGCGACCCGCGGCGTCTCCGGGGTGTCCTGCTCGGAGAAAAACCGGCCGGCGACCAGAGGAATTTGCATGGCACGAAAATAGTCCGTGCTTGCGGTTCGTTGATCGACTTGCAACTCCTGCCCCGGCGGCGGAGTGTACCCCTCCACGTGGATGCCTCCCCAGCCCACGGTTCCAGTCAGCGGGAGCGCCGAAACCGCGCCTTGGGCCACAACACCCGGCAAGCGAGCGATGCGGTTTTCGACTTCACGCCAGAAACCGGCGACGGCTTTGTCCTCACGGTATTTCGGGTCGTTCGCGGCGACCTGCATGGTCAATACGTTATCTGTGGTGAAGCCCGGAGGCACGCTCTGCAAACGGACGAAGCTGCGCAGGAGCAGGCCGGCGCCGATCAGCAGCATGAGTGAAAGCCCGAGTTCCGAAACCACCAGCAAGCCGCGCAACTGGTGGCGTTTCCTATACAGGCCGCCGTTGGATTGTCCACTGCGGCCGCCGGCCTTCAGCGAGGAGTTCGGATCCACCTTAATGGCGCGCCACGCCGGCGCCAGGCCGAAGAGGATGCCGGTGGCGAGCGAAAGGCCGAAAGTGAAGGCCAGCACTGTGCCGTTGATTCCGATGGCATCGAGCCGAGGAATATTGCCCGGATTCATCGTGCGCACTACGACCAGGCTCAATCGAGCGACAAGGAGCCCGGCGACCCCGCCGAGGAGTCCCAGAAGAATGCTCTCCGTCAATAATTGCCGCGCCAGACGCTGCCAGCTCGCTCCCAGGGCGGTACGGATCGCGACTTCCTTTTCCCGGCCCGCAGCGCGGGCAAGCAGCAGGTTGGCAACGTTGGCACAGGCGATCAGCAGCACCAGGGCGACGGAGCCAAGCAGCACCAGCAGTGCGCGACGTACATCTCCCACCACCTGCTGCTGCAAGCCGACGACATCCATTCCGAAGCTGGAGCCTCGCTTGTCTTTCTCGCGGATCTGGCTGGCGATGACGTCGATATCGGCCTGGGCCTGCTGCACCGACACACCCGGCTTGAGGCGCACCACGATGTTGAAGTTTTCGTCGCCTCTGCGTTGCACGGCGTCAGCCCCTAAAGGCAGCGGAACAAAAATGTCCACCTTGTCCATAGGGCCTTCGGACGGCATCACTTCTGCGTTGAGAAGGAAGTCGGGCGATAGCACGCCGGCGACCGTAAACGCCTTGCCGTCGAGCGTGACGTTTCTGCCAATGATGGTGCGATCGGAGTGGAATAGGCGCACCCAGGCGCCATTGCTCAGAATGGCGACTGGCGCTTTGCCGGGTTTATCCTCTTCCGGCAACAACGTGCGCCCCAGTAGAGCCTTCGCGCCGAACATGGTCAGCAAGGTCGATTGCGTGCGCAGAACGTCCACCAACTCGGGCTGATCGCGGCCCGTCAGCGTACTGGTGCGGCTCTGCGCCAGGGCCATCTGCTCGAAGGAATGATTCTGGTTCTGAATGTCGATGTACTGGCCGGGAGACGGCCAATCACGCAGA
>Ga0182015_10006414_pt1 | contig 11832 bp, 9 predicted proteins | sample 712P3MmetaG_FD_120478 | JGI IMG/M metagenome (GOLD analysis project Ga0182015, IMG submission 120478) | Permafrost microbial communities from Stordalen Mire, Sweden - 712P3M metaG | ecosystem: Environmental > Terrestrial > Soil > Wetlands > Permafrost | place: Sweden: Stordalen | collected...
AGCGACGATGCTGGCTCCAAGCGTCAGTTGCACGATTACCGTCACGTTCACCCCAACCCAACAGGGATTGCTGAAGGGGCTGATTAAAGTGACGGACAACGCGTTCAAGAGCCCACAGACGGTAAAGTTAGAAGGGACCGGTCAATAAGCTAAAGCGCAGTTACACAATAAAAAGCGCCCCTGTTGCCCAGGGGCGCTTTTATTTTGACCGGTGATTTTCAGAGACTATTTCTTGCCGTGCTTATCCTTGTAGATCTGGTCTAATGCCGATAAACTTTTCCGAGACGCTCTAGCTCTTTCTTTAGAGGTTGAGCCCGCTAAGCTCTACAATTTCCACGAGAGGAATTCCTCGGAACTGAAGCTGATCAGTCGACGGCCGCTTTTTTGGTCTAGCACCAAAATTTATGAATGTACGAACCAAATGTGTTTTGAGCTGGACCTCCCGGTTTTCTCAGACGCCAAGCATCGCAATTCATTGCACTTAAATCCGAATCGTTTACCCTAGACTTTAGAACTGCGCATCATCCGCCTTTATGTATCAACGCGTTTAATTGGCAACCGACGTGCAGTGCTCCGTCATGAATAAAAGTTCGTTGCCCTCCCCTGGTAATTCTGGCTCCGAGTTGCTGTTAGCTTCGAAAATCATAACCTGAAAGCGGAGGGTAAGCGCAGTGCGAAAATTTCGTGGCTTGTCAGTTTTGCTCTTTCTTGTTCTAAGCTTTGTTGGATTGGCGTCCGCTGGTGATGTCACGATTGTGCTTGTGAACCCCGGCACTTGGGATGGTGGGACTGACTACGCAATGGGGGGCGCTTACGTGGGACCCTACAACATTACCGTAAATGGCCAAGCGGAGGCGGTAATTTGCGATGACGCGGAGAGCGTTGTCAATTCCGGCGACAGTTGGACAGCGGTCACTTCAACTATCGCTGGTGGGTTGAGCCAAGTGAGGTGGACTGGTGTCAACATAGGTGCCGGGGTGGACGGTAACACTTCAACAGAAAGTCTGACTCAACACCAAGAATATGAGGCAATCCAGTATCTGGCTTTTTTAATCATGGGCAATCTTTCGAAACCGGTCACCGTTGGAGAGATCCAGTGGGCGATCTGGGATCTTACCGATCCGGGTTTAGTAAATCAATCAACTGGAAAGGAAACCTGGGGCACTCTTACATCGGCCGAAATTACTAGTATGGACAGCTACATCCAGCAGGGTATCAGTAATGATGGAGGTAGCAGTTCACAGATCGTGATCTACACTCCGACGGGATATGGACAGGAATACATTCTGACTCCGGAACCGGCATCTCTAACTCTCTTAGGCACAGGGTTGCTCGCAGTTGCCGCCGGGCTGCGCAGGAAAAAGCCTTCCCGCGCTGTGTCATCCGTTTGAAGTTGTTCATCTTTTCGCCAGAAACTACAAGGGCCTAAGGGCCCTTTTCTTTTAGGGTAAATGAAGATCCACTGACAGCCTTTTTAGGGATTCAAGTCCGGAGTGGAGGATGGGCAGGACACCTCATCCCTTACTTGTGAGTGGACTCCTTCACAAGATGGCGCGTAACTCGTCCAACTTCGCGAGTGTGGCAGCTATTTGAGTTCGGTCAACCGTCGCAGACGTACATGATAAGGATAATGGAGGAATGCCATTTGCAGCCATCCAAGATTGCAGCTTCACCTGCGAATCAGGCACATTGGAAAATTTGAAGCCGGCTTGGCCAGACTTATCCCAAACCAAAGAGCAATCAATTTCAAAATCTCCGTTGCCGGAAAATCGGGCTCGCCGTTGAAAGTTCGCGGCATCGAATGGCATTGCGGTTTGCATTGAAAATCCGGCCTCATCGATGTCGAGAAGGATTCCACCGTTTTCCTCGCCGAAACTTACGTAGGTGAGGGATTCGACCGACGTACGAGGCAGGCTCCGACGTTCGGTCGACGATGTAGTCGATGCGAACGCGATTTGACTGGGCAGTTCGGTCTTACGCAGAGGTTCGGCAATCTTCGAAAGCGTTTCCGAACTAGAAACGGGTGGCTCCGTCCCTTGCTGAAGTTGCGGGTGACTTCGCGCTGCGTCCTCTTTCAATGGGATCGCATTCGCTCTTCCACGCGGTGCCGCGCTTGCAGCGTCTAGTCCGACTCGGTGTGCAGGAGCCGAGAATGAGTGAGTCGCCATTGCTGGCGTGGCAGTTCGCAGTGCCGGATTATTGCGGATCAGGTCGTCCTTTTTCGATTGTTGGAATTCTGAAAGCGCTCCCCTTAGCAACTTGGCCAGGAACTGCAGCGAGACGACCTTGTTTGTATCGAAGTTACTCTCTGCTAACGAGTATACCTCGAGCACTCCGAGCACGCGATCGTCTATAACCAGGGGAATGGCACTCAACGACTTTACGCCGTGCTGGAGAACGGCGGGATCGACGCGTGGGTCAGTAAGGGCACTGTGACTGATAAATGCTCTGCCGGATTTAACGCAAGCGCCTAGGAAATTCGATTCCGTGTTCACGCGAGCACCGATTGACGAAACTAATTTTCCGGACCGTGCGACGCAGATAAAATTTGGGCCTTGGCCCAATGTGATGGCAGCGCCGACCGCATTCGTTATCTGCCGTGCAGCTTCGCAACAAACCTGCAACATCTTTACTAGACCGGGTCCCAGCTCGGGATGGCGAGTATAGTTCCCATAGGCCACCAGAACGGGTTCGGCCCAGCGGCCAAGGATGGTACGTACCAGTTCTAGTTGGTTTGAGAGTCGAGGATCCAGCGGCTTTTCGGAAGGCTCCATGGGATCACTCCGAGGATCTGTTCCCTCGGATTCTGTATCTTACCTTGCTCGCAAGATTCTGGCGTCGATCCGATAGTCGGAGATTTTGATCTATATATCTCCGTGCGGTCAGGAGGCATCGCTAGTCGGCCCCCTGGCTCATCGGACGTTCCAGGTCGTACTGCTTAATCTTATAGAGAAGCGCCTTGTAGCTTATGTCTAACAGCTCGGCGGCCCGCTTCCGATGCCACCGGGTATGGGTCAGAGCCTCAGAAATCGCGATGGATTCGGCCTCGCCCATCGCGGAACGAGCTACCGATTTTAAGTTCGCAATGCCTTGATTTGTGTTGTGCTCAACCCGTTCTGAAATAAAATCCGCTCTCCGGCTGCGGGGCATCGGAATTACGGAATGTGGGGCCGCCGTCGGAAGCGTAATCTCAGCGATGGCGGAGCGCTCGTCGCGTAGGACCAGCAACCGCTTGGCGAAGTTTTCCAACTCGCGCACGTTGCCCGGCCAGGGATAACGAGTGCAGGCGTCCAAAAGTTCCGGACTCAACTCAAAGGGCTCGATATTCCATTGCTTTGCCTGCTGGACGGTGAAGTGCTCGAGTAGGATGCCAATCTCCTCTTTGCGCTCGCGCAGCGCAGGCATATGGACGGCAAACGTATTCATGCGATAGTACAAGTCTTCCCGTAATTTATGGCTTGCGAGCGCTTCGTGAATGTTAATGTTGGTTGCCGCCAGCACGCGCACGTCTACTTTGATGGTGGTACGACCGCCCAACCGCGAGAATTGTTGGTCCTGCAAAACGTGCAGTAGCTTGGCTTGCAGGTTTGTGGGCATCTCCCCGATTTCGTCGAGCAGAATCGTTCCCCGGTTCGCCTGTTCGAATTTCCCCGGCTTGGAGTGAGTCGCTCCGGTGAAGGCGCCCGGCTCGTAACCGAATAATTCACTCTCCAGCAACTCACCCGGCATCGCCGCACAGTTGACTTTGAGAAAGGGACGATTCGCGCGCGATGAAATCTTGTGAATGAGGCGGGCAACTACTTCTTTTCCGGTGCCACTTTCTCCCAAAATCAAAACCGGCAAATCCACCTTAGCCACAAATCCGCAGTAAGAACGAATTTTGCTCATCGCCGGGCTGGAAGTCACCAGAAAGCGGCCTTCTCCAACGTCCTCGATCTCAGATGAATTTTTCTTGATGGCTTCGATTGGCCCCAGGCATCGATTGACGACGACCTCAAATTCACTTTTCGAGAAAGGTTTCACCAAACACTCTTGTGAACCCATACGCATGGCCTCAACCGCATAGCGCGCATCCCCAGAAACCGCAATTACCTTACAGTGCGGATGAGTCAATTTTAGTTGCTGCAATGTATGCAAGCCGTCGCACACTGAATTATCGAGCTCGACGAAGATCAGATAAGGGTCCAGGCCTTCTTGCAGTTGCTGCAATGCATCGCTACCGCCTTCTACAGTTACAAGCCGGTGCCCCTGCAACGTGACGCTGGTGTACACGTTGCTAAGCAGTTCGGGTTCATCCGCGATGACGAGAACCTGAGTGGCACTAAGCATTATTCCTACCTCCACAGATTATTTGTTTCGGAGCTTTTCGCACAGACGCTTATGCCTTCTGCAGCACGATCTGCTGGAGAGCAATTGTGCCTTGCGATAAAGCTCTGGACCATGGACTCGTCCAGTTCCGGTAATTTGGAAACTGGCAAGTCTGCTCCTGACTACGGGGGTCCCAATAGCTTTGTAGATGAACCTGCCGGCGCTGGCCTGAAACCTGGGGGGAAATACGTTTCAAGTCTGTGTTACCTTGGAGCGGGTAAACGCTGCTGCTCCCGTCCCCAACGCTGCCAAATTGTGGAATCACTTTACCCTATTTGGAAAGGTTTGTGAATAGCCAATTAGTGGGGAGGGAAACGGCAAGAAGGTGTTAAGCGGTTTACCCTACTTCGGAGGTCCACCGTGAGAGTGGAACGATAAGAGGGGGGAGGCTCAACCTCGGAGGCGGAACTTTAACCCCTGAGGTTGAGGCAAAATATCCAACATGCCCGAATCGGCCATTCCACATGGCCCAGATTTAAGAAAACAGCTTTTTACGCAGAACGCCACCCACGGCAAGCAGCCCAGTCCCCAGCAGGCTTAAGGACGCTGGCTCTGGAGTAGTTTGCATACTAACGCCAGCCGTCGTGATCGAGCCTTGGCAAGGTCCTCCGCCGCTACACGTCCCCGACAAATCGACTGTGATCGCGGCCGTGGACCCTCCGCTGAAATTATACGCTCCGAGCGCTGGATTGAGAGTGATGGAAGCTAGGTTCAGGTTGCCGGAGAACACACCTGTTGATGCTCCCGCAACCAGTGTTGAGCCGGAGCTAAACGTAGCACTCAGAAGAAGTGTGCCGTTGGCAATTCCGAGGGAGGCGATACCGCCGTAGATATCAATCGTCCCACCCGCTCCAAAAGTATACGTCCCCGATCCACCGCTGGTTTCGACACCGCTGGTAAGCGTCATATAACCACTACTTATGGCGCAATTTCCGCCACACAGCCCAGAAGTGTTAAGCAATTGGGTAATCAAAGCACCGGGATTCGTACCATCGGATCCGATGGTCAGAGTGTTGCCGTATCCCGGGTTGAAACTCAATTCACCCTCTCCAAGTGAATTTCCGCTGAAGTTGAGTGTGCCAGCCCAAGCGGGCCCCGCGAACACGATACACGAAATCAGCACCGCGCCCAATAATGTTTTCAAACCGACCATTTTCATTACATTTACCTCCAATGGGGGCCGAGGAATACGCATAAGCGCGACCCGCGTCAAAGGAGTTGGTGCACTTCAGATTCCATCTGGGGTGAAAAAGCAAGGAAGCCAACCGTATTTGTCTATTGGTTATGAGTGGGTTACGGGTTCTGCTCTACGACTCCGAATTCTTCCTTGGCCGTCGGGCATTTTTAGATATTCCATTCTTGCTTTACTGCAATATTTTGCATCCCTGCCAAGGCCTCAATCTAAACGCAGCTTTCAGCTCAAAGTTGGCACAACGGGAGTAGGTGTTGTTGCTTGTCGCCGGCGGCTTTATCCAATCTGACTCAATGCCTTGCGAATTTCACCTGCTTGAGAAGAGTTGGGAGCAATTTTCAAGGAGCGTTCTAAGTGAGCCCTCGCTTGTACGGGATCGTTATGCTTTCCGTAGACCATTCCCAAGTGATAGTGAAACAGCGCGTCGTTGGGCGATTTCTTGATAGCTTCCTCGAGGAGATCCACAGCAAGGCCGTAAGCGCCTTTTTGATAGTATGCCCAAGCTAAGGTATCTGCCGCGTCCGCGGAGTCTGGCATCTTCTGCCGCGCAACCTGTGCCAGGGAGAGGGCAACGTCGGTATTCTCGCCATGCTGAAGCATTCCGTAAGCGAGGTTGTTGGCGGCTGGGGGGTAATTGGGCTCTACTTGCAGGGCTTGCTGATAAAGCTTTTCAGCTTGTTGCCAATTCCCGTGAGCTTCCTCAAGCATTCCAGCGACAAAATAAACGACCACACTATTAGGATTGTCCTGAATGGATTTATACGCGGTCGCCAATGCCTTGTCAGTAGAACCCTGGCTCAACTCTACCTTAGGAAGCAACGCAAGCGCAGCCAAGTTGTTCTTATTCAAGCTTACCGCCTTTTGCAACGACGCTTCTGCCCCCCCCATGTCCTTATTTACCAGCTGTAAACCTCCAAGAAGCGTGTAGTAGCTGTCATTGTTAGGCGCCTTCAAGAGCTGTTGCTGTACTCTTTCCTGGGCTAACGCGTTCTGCTTCTGTTTAATTAAGATTGTGACGAGCCCGTCTAGGGCAGCAAATTGGTTTGGGTCTCGATCGAGAGCTTGCTCGTAATAATTCTGCGCGTCCCGAAGTTCGCCCTCTCTAGCGAACCAGTGTCCCATTGCCAAATAGCCCAAGGGGCTGGCCGGAGCGAGCGTCATCGCTTTGTTAATGTCAGATCGAGCCGCCATTTCCTGTTTTGCATCAGATTCAACATCCGCACGTAGGATATATCCCCGGGGATCTGAGGGCAGATTTTGGATGATTTGGTCGGCAGTCTGGCTGAGCAAAGTACGGTCATTCTTCATGATCGCGATCTGCGCTAATGCTAATTGTGCATCGGTGAGTCGTGGTTGTAGTTTGACGGCCTCTCGCCATTCCTGCTCAGCGCGTCCCCAATCCCCAATCTTACTGAGGGCGAAACCTAGCTCGTAGTGCCCGGCAGCAAGTTCAGGTGAGTCCTTCAGAGCATTTTGTAAGGTGTTTATCGCTTCAGCGAACTGTTTATTCCTGTTTTGAATGCCACCTTGTAGCATCCTTGCCCCCGGGTCTTTGGGGGTCTTCTTGAGAATTTCATCGTCGAGCTTCTTGGCTTCTTCTAGCTTGTCTTGCCGGAGAAGCAGGTCAATGTAATCGTCCTTCACGGTTAGATCCTTCGGATATTGCGCGGAAAGCGCCGCAAATTCCGCGGTGGCTTTATCGAGTTCACCAACGCCAACGTAGTAGTCGGCGAGGACTCGGTACGTATTTTCTTCGCCACCAAGATCATTCTTCGCTTGAATCATTACCTGCTCAGCATCAGCCTTGCGATTCTGCGCCAAGTAAACGCGAGCCAACAGCTGGCGACTTCTTAAGCTCCTGGGATCCAGTTGAATTGCCTGTTTCAGAGAGTTCTCAGCCTCGGTGCTGCGTCCGCTATCCTGGTAGACTAGTGCGAGCGATTCAATCGCGGGCACATATTTTGGATCTATCGCAATGGCCTTTTTCAGTGTTAGTTCAGCCACATCCAGCTGCTTGATGCTCTGCAAGGCCGCCAATGCTACGTAGAGTTCGACGCGTTTCGGATCGAGAGCGATAGCTTTTTGCAGTTCTTGCATCGCACCTTCGCGATTTCCCTGACCAGCATCCAGATTCGCCTGCAGAGCATGCGCATCCGCGTTAGTAGGATTCTTTTCCAGAACCTTGTCCGCAACAGCCTGCGCCTCTGCAAATGAATGTCCTGCCACCAACAGACCGCCCAAATCCATCTGGGCCTTTAAATTGTCAGGATTGAGATTGACGGTACGTTGCAGCTCACGGTAAGCATCGGGCCAAAATTGCAGTTTAAGATAGCTCTCGGCCAATTGAAAATGAGCTTCAGCGAAATTAGGATCCACTTGAATTGCGTTTGAGAATTGGATAACTGCCTCTCGGTATTTTCCCTTCTCAAAATAACGGTTTCCGCTCTCCAGATATTTCTGTTTCTTCACATTAGGGTCGCTGGTGCAACCGAGAAAAGTGAGAATGATGAGACAGAACAAGAACATTGCAACTAAACGATTGGTGCGCATTTTATGCCTCTCCAACTAGACAAGACTCAGGTTGTCGTCAGTTCTTAGTCGAGCAACATCTTAGCCACTGGCACTAACTATAAGACCTAAAAACTCGACCGCGGTGGCCCAAAAGAGTTCACACAAAAACAGCGGACTCTATAGGGGGACATATCTGCTCAGCCCGGGGACGATCTGCTGCGCAAAATGCACTGCTCGTAGTTCGGCGCCCTTTTGGTCACCATACACAATCGGCGTGATGATGCGGATTAGCGCGCCATCAGTGCGATTCATGCGAATGGCGTCAGCAACTAAATAGAATTTGGCCCAATACTCACTAGCGACGGTCCTCCCATGAGCCTGATACCAATAAATTACCAGTTGGCGGTCGCTGCCTTTCTGAATGATGTATCGATTTGCCGTTATACTTTCCCCGTCGGCCGGAATGACGATTCGCGATGACTCCAGCGGAGTCCAGCCCGATCCGGGCAAGCAATTTTTGGGGGAGTGAATCGTATCGCCGGTTTGCTGAGAAGAAAAGTAGCCTAGGAAAAAACCTACATCAGGCTGACCGACCTGCCGGTAGAGCCGCGAAAGAAAATCTCCGGGGCCAAGAATGCTCAACGTTTCATTATCTATTCTCTGATCTTGACCGGTCCAATTGCCCACTTGAGTTGGAAACGATTTCACCGGTTCACTCTTGGGTATGGCTTCCCTCCGGTGTCGGACTTCCAAGGAGACAGTCGCTCCTACCAACAGCAACGCGATTGCGAAAAAACGGAAAGTCGCCGTCATTTTGTCTTTGACACGGAACGATCAACAGTTCGCAAAAACGAATGCAAGCCGAACAACATAACTAATGACACTACGAAAATAAGCCAGCCAGAGAACTCGTGGAAGAAACCTTGACCCTTCTCGGGGTCCCAATATTGTACGGTGAGGCCCGTGCCGACGAGTCTCAAAGCGTTCGCCGCCACCGCAACCGGGATTGACAGTAAGGCTAAAGCTACCCTTCGCCAAATTTTTTTGTCGACTAAGTAGCCATAGATAATAGCCATGGTTCCGAGCGACAACAATGAGCGGATGCCGCTACAAGCCTCAGCGACCTCTAAGGGCATATTTGGAAGCACAATAATATTCCCTTCTCGGAGCACGGGGACCCCGAGTAGGCGGAGAACATCTGTAGCCAAACGCGACGCAAGGAACTGCAAAGGAAGAGTAATTTGATTAAAAACAATGCTAGGGATCGGAATCATAAGGAACAAAAAGAGCCAAGGGAACAGCAGAGCGCGAAAAAGTTTCCAACCGGCAAAGTAGATGATGAGACCCGCCATCAGTAAAATAAGCGAGGATCGGGAAAGAAAAAATTCAGCGCCCAATACTCCTACGGTAAGCGTGCTCAGCGCAAAGATAATGACAGGAAACCCCACCCAAGATTGTCGCCGCGGAACTTGCGCTAGATTCTCGCGATCTTGCCAAACTACAAAAGCGGAGAATAATGGAACAAAAAAACCGTGCGAAAAATTGGGGTCAGTCCACCACTGCCGTACGAGTTCCAACAAGATAGATCGATACAGGATTCCGACTAAAATGAGCAGACTCGCGGCCTGCCAAGTCGGCAGTCCATCCGTGCGGCTCTCCCCAGCAACGAACTGGGGGTGAACTGCTATGTCAGGGGCTGTGGAATTCATTTGCTAGCGTCTCTGGGTCCGAATTGATGCACTAACTGCAATTCGGATTCCACGCGTTAAACCAAACAAAAATAGGCTCGGTTAGCCCCGGCCAATTGCGCGAGACGCGACACAATGGAAATGTTTTTCCATTTAATCCCAATGGTACTGTAGGCAAAAGTATGCAGCCCGTATCTTACTGAGAAGCATGCGTCTGGCATTTTTGGAATATAGCGACTGCCTGCATTTATTGTTTCGGGTACGGGAAAAAGAGGAATAAGTTTTCCATGCAGAGGATGCTGACTTGCCAAATCGACAAAGATTTATTTACCTACCAGTCCCCGCAAGTATCAGAAAACATTGGACAACGTTTTTCTGTGGGCCTGTAAGAGTCGCGCGGTGCCCACGATGGCAAGCCCCGTGCATTGGGGATAGCGATCTAAGATTCCCCAAAAAAAACTATGCGCCCCGCAGCCCCTGTCGGAGAAGTATCGCTTCAACCTGTTTCCAACGCAGATGTCCGCTTGCCTGAGAGTATAGCTCCCTTAACAGGCAGTTTTGGTCGCGCGCTCTACCGCTTGGCGGAGACTAATGTTCCTTTGCTGCTTGTAGGAGAGCGAGGCAGTGGGAAGCGTACGTTGGCATCCGAGATTCACCGGATCTCAGGTGGCACGATAGATAGTTTCCGCACAGTCAACTGCGCGAATCCCGATCCGGACTTTTTGGGGAGTGACACGCCGCGTCCTCGCACTGTATTTTTTCAGGAGATTTCCCAACTTTCGGACGTTTCTCAACAGAATGTATTGCAAAAATTCTTCGACGTGAGCGGCGATGGGAATAGCAGTACCCGACCGCGCCTGGTCGCATCCAGCCGAGTGCCTTTGACTGGGGACGTACGTAGTGGCAGGTTTCGTGAAGATCTTTACAGTCGGATTAGCTGTTTTTGCTTGTGTGTGCCGCCTCTGCGTCAACGCAAAGAGGACATTCCTGCGCTGGCGCAATTTTTTGCCGCTAAGTATTCAGCATTGCTAGGACGGCCGGTGGAGGTTAGTCAGCAGGTGCTCGAGCTTTTCTCCGCGCACTCCTGGCCAGGGAATGTGGGCGAACTCGAATACGTCGTCCGCACTATTGTTGCAATTGGCGACGAGAATATCGCATTAGCGGCGATTCGCGCTTCGGGATTCAGAGGTATCCGTAACGATACAAAACTAGAGTCGCTTTCGTTGAAACAGGCAGCCCGGGAAGCTTCCCGCCGAGCCGAACGTGAGTTGATTTTAAACGCGCTATCTCGTACACACTGGAATCGAAAACGTGCAGCCCGCGATCTTCAAATCAGTTACAAAGCGCTGCTTTACAAGTTGAAGCAAATCGGGATTGAGAACGACCTATCTTTCGGAGTGGAAGCATGATTCGCTATTACCGGATTTTGTTTGCAATGACGATCGTCGGCGTGGCCTTGCGGTTGATTGCGCCCATGGCGAGCGGGCAGGACGGCCAAACGCAGTCCGAAGCTACGTCGAGGAAACCGGCAGCAGCAAATGCATCAGCACCGGCAACCCCTGATCCGACCTACGTGATCGGAGCGCAAGATAGCTTGAGTATAAGCGTGTGGAAAGAGCCAGACTTATCCGGAGTGGTCCAGGTGAGACCTGATGGCAAAGTATCGATGCCGCTTCTCAATGACGTGCAGGCATCTGGTTTAACAGCGATGCAGCTATCTTCTCAACTCACTGCGGGGCTTAAAAAGTATGTGGCCGATCCGCACGTAACTGTCGTGGTAACCGCTATCAATAGTCGAAGGGTCTATGTTTTGGGAGAGGTGACCCACGCGGGCGGCTTCACTTTACTACCTGACATGACCGTGCTTCAGGTGATCTCGGACGCGGGTGGCCTGACACAGTTTGCGCACGGGAAGAAAATTTATGTCCTGCGCCAAGAGGACGGGAAACAAGTTAAATATCCATTCGACTACGTCAGAGTTCTCAAAGGACAGAAGCCAGAACAGAATATCGCGCTGAAGTCGGGAGACACAGTTGTTGTTCCGTAATCTAATGAGAAACAGACTCCATCTTC
>Ga0182015_10006415_pt1 | contig 11828 bp, 11 predicted proteins | sample 712P3MmetaG_FD_120478 | JGI IMG/M metagenome (GOLD analysis project Ga0182015, IMG submission 120478) | Permafrost microbial communities from Stordalen Mire, Sweden - 712P3M metaG | ecosystem: Environmental > Terrestrial > Soil > Wetlands > Permafrost | place: Sweden: Stordalen | collected...
TCAAAACGGCGCAACCGGTCCGCGTCAAGCGAAAATGCCTGCGGCAACACCTTGATCGCCACTTCACGTTTGAGACGCGGGTCACGGGAGCGATAGACCTCGCCCATGCCGCCTGCGCCAAGTGGGGAAACAATTTCATACGGACCGAGTTTGGTGCCAGAGGTAAGGGCCATGCGTGCGCGCAATTATAATCTAGGCAGCACGTTTGCGGCGGATGCGACGATTCTGGATGGTTAGTCGGCTACCCGTATGCCGCGGTGGCGCTGCGGGCGAAGGAGATCGGGGTTCGATTCCCCCTTCCGGCACCAGTGAAACCCCTCTATTTACGCGGGTATTGCGCATCTAGTTCGGTTTGGCCCCTTGGACATTGGCAGACTCTAAAGACCCTCCGGGGGGCCGTTCCGGGGGCTAAAGCGGCAGCCTGTTCCTCCGCCCGCAACTTTTCGAGCATGGCGACCGCGGCGCGCTGATCGGAGCTACTGTCGATAGCGTAGCGGCGGAACATCGCCGCCGTTTTCCATCCGCATGTTTCCATGACGGTGGACTGGGGCACGCCCGCACGGAGCAGCACTTTGGCCGCCGACCGGCGCATGTCGTGAGGGATCAGGCCCCGGTACGCGGGCCGTCGAGCGCTAGCGAACTCCCTCCGGCACTAATCGCACATATCCTGAGGTTGACTGAGGAATGGGTGGAAACGGATATAAATGGATATTTGATTGCCCAACGAGCAGGAATCGGGTGAAAATGGGTAAGAATGGATATCCCATCACGCCTGAAATTAAGAACATCACTATTACCCCCGAAATCCTGAAGCTCATCGCGGATATCGATGAGTTTAAGGGCCGCTGGAAGGCGATGCAGACCCTCGCCCCAGAGCGACTCACCAGTCTTAAGCGCGTCGCCACAATCGAGAGCATAGGGTCCTCCACGCGCATTGAAGGTGCGAAACTCACTGACCGGCAAGTGGAGAAGCTGCTATCTGGAATGAAGTCCAAGTCTTTCGCCAGCCGTGATGAACAGGAAGTGGCGGGCTATGCCGATGCGATGGACATGATCTTCGAGAGCTTCGAGTCCATTACACCCACGGAAAATCACATCAAGCAGCTACACGGCGTCCTCCTCAAATACAGCAAAAAGGACCAGGACCACCGGGGCCATTACAAGAAGGTGCCGAACCACGTAGAGGCTTTTGGTCCGGACGGCAAGAGCCTGGGTGTTGTATTTGAAACCGCCACGCCTTTTGAAACACCCGGATGGATGAAGGAATCAGTTGATTGGTTCAATCAGTCGGTTAGCGAGGAAAGACACCATCCCCTAATACTGACTGGCATTTTTGTAGTGGTATTTCTCGCGATCCATCCCTTTAAAGACGGCAACGGCCGGCTCTCCCGCATCATGACGACGCTTCTGTTGTTGCGTGCGGGGTACGGATACGTTCCTTATAGCTCCATGGAAGGAATCATCGAGGCGAACAAGGACAGCTACTACCTCGCGTTGCGTCGCACCCAGCAGACCATCCGTAAGGAAAAGCAGAACTGGGAGTATTGGCTGGTGTTTTTTCTCAAAACCATGGCGAAGCAAAAAGACAAGCTTGCTGCCAAGGTCAAGGAGGAGCAGGCCCTACGATCGTCCTTGCCCGCCCTTTCGCGCCAGATACTGGAGCTCGCCAAGACCCGCGACGAAATCACGGTCAAGGAAATAGAGGATTCCACGGGGGCGAACCGCAACACCATCAAAGTGCATGTGAAGAAACTGGCCGCGGATCACTACCTCGTGCAAGTCGGCAAAGGTCGCGGCGCACGGTATACCTTGAAATAGACGCAGTTCACCCACCTGAGGGAGCAAAGTTCAGGCAAAGAAAACTCCACTCTCAGACCTCCCAAAAAGGCGAATTGTCTTCGGGCTTAAACAACTTGGCTTAACGTTTGAACCCAAGGGCGGCACTTCGCTCGCTAAGGGTTTTGGGGGAATTCATCGCTTCTCTGAAGATATCGACATTCGCGTCGAACCTTTCGATGGACTCCATGTCGATACAAATCCAAACGACGAGAAGCCCCAGCACATCGAATCGAGATGAGCGTTTTATGAAAGCGCAAGCTTGCCTCATTTAGCGAGAACACACATTGTTTACCCCTGACAATGCCGCCCGCCACCGCCGTTCGCGCTTACGCTCCTCGCCAACCAGTGCAAGGCATCATTTTTTCGCCTTTTTATACCGCTGCCATTAGGACGGTACCGTTTCGGAAGTTTCTAAGGCCTTGGCGATTTCCAGTGTAAGGACCTGTGCCTCGCGCATCTGGGCGAGAATCTCGTCCTGTAACTTGTAGTATCGAGCCCACAGATCAGGGCTGACACGCTCCTCGATGCGCAGAGGTTCGCATCTTGCCCATTCCTCATATCGAGCAAACCGTGCGATTCGAGTCTCAAGGTCGCTTATACCTCGTGACCGTGGCGATAGCTTCGCATTGCCTATCATCCAGGCCTTCCAGTCAGACTTGCCTTTTGATTGATTACACTTTCCGCAAGAGGGCACCAAATTCTTAATGCTCGTGATGTACCCGAATCGTCCCTGACATCTTCTCAGCTTTGGGAGTACCATTCTCGATCCCAACGAATCACCGCACTGTACCGAGAGCTTGACCAAATCCGCAGAGACCGTATCAAGTACGAATTGAGAACAGCTTCCTGAACAACCTTCCGTTTGAGGGTTTAGCGACTTTTTTTTCAGCTTTCATTGGATTCTCTGTTGGCGTTCATTCAGTCTTAGCAGCTCTTGTTGGATCGCTAGGAGACGAAGCCTTCTCAACTCATTCCTGTTGGCTTCTGACGCAGTGTGGTGCTCTTTCGATCGGTACGATTCATTGTGGGACTGAAGCGATGCGATCTCTTGCCTCAGCTCTAAGACCCGTTCCCGATCGAATGCATCCATGCAGGCAAATATACCCCCAAACCAAATTCAACCTGTAGTATTCACGGGATAGTTGATGCAACAGGTCATAGCGCGCTCGTGATCCAGTCAACAGGTGCTATCGTCGATTTTTCGTCAACATCCGTGGTGGTTCTGGAATGACTCACCTTGAGTGTCAGGACTCACCTTTCCGCCCCGCCCGCAGGGCGAACGCGCACAGCGAAATCACAAGGCGTGCGTGGCGTTGTGGGTGCGTGGTATAAGTTCGTTCGAGTGAACACTGCTGTCAGAATGACGCCTTGCATGGCCGCTGGAATCACAAGCACGATCTGGACATGAAAGATCTGCTGGCGGCGTAGGATCAACAATGGGTCACTATAAGTACAGTTAAGTACAGTAAGCCAGGCCTGCCAATGAAGGGCCTTTTTCGTGTGCTGGGGTCTCCGTACTTAGATTTGGGGCCACTGGAGCAGCAGATTCTATCTGTGTTGTGGCGGCGCGGTAGCGCCACCGTTTATGAAGTCATTGAATACGGCGACATCCCTCGCGCCTATACCACCGTGACGACCACGCTGAACCGGCTCTGTAAGAAGCGACTATTGAACCGGGTGCCGGAACCTCGCGGGCGGGCCTTCCGCTACAAGCCCCGGCATACCCAGGCCGAGTTAGAACAGGAAGTGGCGAGCGAGACCATTCGGCAACTTCTGGGCTTGAACACGGACGCCTCACTTCCACTCGCATATCTGGTTGAGGCGATCAGCAACCACGATGCGCGGCTGCTCGATGATCTGCAATGTCTACTGGACGAAAAGCGCCGCGAACTGCGGGGGCAAGTTCTAGCAACGCGAGACTAGATGTTGCTGGGTCTGACACAGAAATGGTTGCCTCAAGTTCTTGACTCAACCCAATCACGGGACGCGCACCTCCGCTCATGCCGGGCAATGTCCCACATGCGGTATCAGCGACATATGGCACTGGATTCATAGGCGCCCGATCCGGTCCCTGGACACAGCGCAGACGGTCCAGCGGCCTTCGCCGACTTGCTATCACGAGTACCTAGCCCAATCACCATGGCCATGTCTTTCGGATAGACCACATCGCGTCCTCGCGCCAGAAAGTGGTAATAGATCGACATCGCCGCTCCGTACGAACCGAATCCCGCCGACACTACTCGCGAATGCGCCGCCAATCCCACAATCATTCCCACGAACCGGAATCCCGACGCGCCATTCGCCGCGCTGCCTCCGGCTTCTCCCCCGCTGACTCCGCCTCGTCCGGCGTCGCGATCCGGCGCTGCCTGTGTAGCTGCTAGCATCACCTGAATGCCCGTCGTCAAATACCGCGTTCGCGGCGTGGTCACCTGAGCTCCACCTTCGGCGTCCAGCCTCAGGTGCTCGTCTTTTGCCACGGCCACGCCTTCCAGATTCGTCTCGACCTTCTGCTCCAGGCCATTCGGCGGCACAACCTGATGAAACAGGATTCGCAACTGCCCGTTGCGTCCCAGCCGCCGCGCCGGCTGTGCCTGCACCACCGAGCCCTTAATCACGCTTCCTTCCGGAAGAATCAGGTGATCCGAGACTACTAGCGGCTCCGTGATCAGCGCCTCCACCGGGTCCCCGTCCTTCGCCATTGCCGAACTCAGCGCTGTCACCAGCCGAGCATGCACAACACTTCCGTTCGGAGGCGCCGATCCAATGTTCGTCAGCGCCTCCGGGCTCACCGCCTCCGTTCCAAAATCGAGAGGTTGCAGCAGGTCCGCGTTGAAACTCGTCCCTGCATCGATGTACTGCGGATGCACTGGAAGCTGCGCCAGGGCAATCCTTTTCAGCTTGTGCATTTTTCCGGGCTCGTGGATCTGCTTCTGCAAATCGCTCCATTGCCGGCGAATCTCCTGCCGTGTGGCGCTCACTTGTGTGGACGCCGCATCCTCTACCTTGTTTTTCTTCTCCGCTTTCTCATTCGCCGACACAAACCGCAGGACTCCATCCGGCGCCGGAGACGCCACTGTCTGCAGCGCCACATGCCTCCCATCCCCCATCACCAACTCATCAAACTGCACATGAACATGCCGTGTCGGAGAAAAATTCCCGTCTGTAGCGTCCAGCGCCCGCGTCTTCCCTGGTACACCATCGATCGCCGCCACTTTCCCGTTAACCACCGTCCCAGCCGGAATCAGTAGCTTGTCGAATGCATAAACCGGCTCGACTGTCTTGCCGTGGATCGCCTGCCCCACGCCGCGAACCCGCACCTCCGAATCCAGCGCCACCTTAATCGGAGTCCCCGCCGCCACGCTCATCGGCACCGACACCGGCGCAGCCTCCGCGTTTTCCGCCGCCCTCTGCGACGTAGCTGCATCATCGATCTGTTGCGTCCCGGCCGGAGGCCGCGGCTTCAGCGTCTGTGCAACACTTAGGCCGACGCACAAGCTAGCCGCCAACACTGCCCGCCGTAATACAATTCGTCGCATTGCAATAACTCCCGATTGGTCTACGTGGAAGAGCCGCCCTTCAGGGGCAACGTGAACCGCAGGACGAGGTAAGAAATACCAGATACCCGAAAAAAGCGAAGGAACCCGTGCTTACTATAGAAGTAGAAAGAACGGAGAATGGTTGCAACCACGGATCGATCATCGCGGTGCGTAGATGAAATCATACCGGTAGTTAGGAGGGGAATTTGGCGATTAGTCCGTGGATGAACAAATTGTCATCTTCTGGAAAAGCGGCGGTAATGTTCCGGTCGTATCGTAATGGTGGGTGGCGGGTTTACGAAACGCCAGGATCACGCTGAATTCGGTTTTAACATGTCAATGTACGTGCCCGCTAAGAGCCGCCGCCTAGTCTTGCTAGTCGCGGGTATTTTACAATCGATATTGGCCGCCTCGCAGGAGTTGCCAGACGCTCCGTCAACCGTCAGGGGTACGAGTTTGAACGCTGCAGAACGCTCGGATACAGGTGCCGATCCGCCGCAATCGTCTGGCACGGTACCCTCGAATTCAAGCAATAGCAAGTTTCTTTCTCGATGGGTAAAGCGCGGGCTGCGCGATCAGGCCAACATCTATACGGCTCCGCTCCATCGTTCTGCAATGAAGTGGGTGATCGGCCTGCCCGTTGTCACGGCAGGCTTGATCGCGATTGACAAGCATGCCTCGGGCGCCCTCCCGAAAAATCCTTCGAGCGCGAGCGCTGACATTTCCGACGTCGGACTCTTCGCTACCGCTGGCGCCGTGGGCGTACTTCTACTCGATGGAACAACCCGAGGAGATTCTCATGCCCTCGAAACCGGCGTGCTGGGAGCCGATGCGATGGCGAACAGTGGCGTTCTGTATGTACTGCTGCAGCTCACTGTGGAGCGTGAACGTCCTCTACAAGGAACGGGTCAAGGACATTTCTTTCAAACCAGCGGCTTGGATAATTCATTTCCTCCGGACATGCGATCATCACCTGGACGGCCGCCAGCACCATCGCGCACGAATATCCCAAGCCCTGGGTGGAGTGGCTCACTTATGGGACCGCGACGGCTGTCTCTGTTACACGCTTCAGCAGTTTGCAGCACTTCCCCTCCGATGTCGTAGTGGGAAGCACTCTTGGATACTTGATCGGACGCCACATCTTCCATGCTCACTGCAAGGGCTGGTCTCAGTCCGGTATGCAGCGCGAAATAACCTAGGGGAACAAAATGTTGGCTTTCGAGAAGGCGTGAGGTGACGGATGTTGAGGAATACATTTCGCACACGGCATAGCGCAGTCCTGCAGGTGCTCGCTATTTGTTTGCTCGTTCAATTGGTTCCGTCTCTGATCGCTCAGACGGCTGCAACGGGAACGTTGAGAGGTACGGTCACCGACGCGTCCGGTACGGTGGTTGCGAATGCCATCGTGACGGCGACGAGCGTAGACGTTGGCCAGACGCGAAGCGTGACCACGGGGACGGATGGTACTTACAAGTTTGACTTGCCTCCCGGCAACTACCGGTTAAAGTTTGAGGCCATCGGTTTCAAGACGATCGAGATTCCTTCCGCGGCAGTCACTGGGACCCAAACGGCGGTTCTGGACGAGAAGCTGGAAGTCAGCGAAAAAATCAGCGCCGACCAAATCACTGGCACACCAACGCCAGCGCAACAGGATAATTTGCCCAACGCGCCGTCCAGCAGTTCTACAGCACCTTCACTGTCGGATCTGGGCCTTACTCCGGAACAAACCCAGGGGAATGCGCGGGAGCAAGCCTTGCTCGACAAGCGGACGCACATGCTAAAGATCCATCAACGGATGGGTCTGATCACGACCATTCCGTTGATTGCCACCGTTGTCACTTCTCTCAACGCCGGAGGCAAGAACACCAGCACCGCCTCGCGCGATCTGCATACGGCTCTTGGCGGCCTGACCGGCGATTTGTATGGCATTACTGCTTACTATGCAATTCGTGCGCCTCGTGTGCCTGGCACGGAAACTCGCGGGCCGATCCGTTTTCATAAGGTTATGGCTTGGATCCATGGCCCCGGCATGATCGCGACGCCCATCCTGGGAATTATGGCTTTCGATCAAAAAAACAAAGGGGAGAAAGTCCATGGAATCGCCCAGGCTCATGGCCCCGTGGCCATCGTTACAGCCGGAGCGTTTGGCGCCGCTCTTTTGTCAGTTTCCGTTAAGTTCTAACTGCTTATGAACATCAGAACCTTTGCCGCCTGCCTGCTCCTGGCGCTTCCGCCGCTTGCCCTGGCTGCGGATAGCCAGTGGGTCCTTGAACAAGGTAGTCTCACGTACCATGTGTCACACCCACTCCATGAGTCCGAGGGCGTGAGCCATGCGGCGCGTGGCAAGGGCGTTTGCCACGCCGGACAGTGCGATTTCTTGATCGCCGTAGCCGTGAAGTCGTTTGATTCTGGAGACAGCAACCGCGACCTTCACATGGTTCAGGTCACTCGCGGCGCCCAGTTTCCTATAGTCACCGTACGCACTCGCCTGCCCGAATCGGCGGCCGCATCGGCGACCATTAACGCCGATCTTGAGATTCAGTTCGCCGGCCAGACTGTCCAGTACAAACAGGTTCCTTTCAAACTGGAGGTGCACGGCGGCGAGACTCACATCACGGGCACAATTCCTGCCACGCTCTCAGATTTCAAAATCGACCCGCCATCGCTTCTGACGATGCCGGTCAAGAACGAAATCCCAGTGCGCATTGACATGACCTGGCGTCCGCAATAGATACAGAAGGCCAAACTTCGATATCGGCTCAAGTTAAATGTTCCACGGGGCCGTCTTCTTCTCATCAGGTTGTGTTGGTTCTGTGGTACTGCATCTCCTTCAAAGCGAGTTTTCCGCATCCTGTAAAGGACTTATCCCAGTGGAGGGTTTATCCAGAAACTTGATTCGCCCGTACTGACGATTGCAAAGGAATGGCGGAAAAAATGGAGGATCGGCAAATTAACCGCTCCTCCACGGTTGGTGTTCCATAACAACGATTAGGAGGGTTATTTGCCGTCGTGGTCTGGATCTCCAGCACTCAGGTCGCCGCTACTTTTCAGGGTAACTTTGTCCTGTGGGACCGCACTACTTGTCGGAGCCTGCGCCGGAGGTTGAGGCCGGCGAGCAGCCTGTTGTGTGACTTCATTGGTGGAGTTGGCGTTGGCACTGCTAATGGAATTGACCATAGTAAGCTTATCGGCATTACGGGACGAAATCTTTAGCGAATCGGGCCGCGCGAGTCGGCGATCCTCAGTCACACTTTACGAGCAGGCTGCGATAACTGGATTGTTTTCAGTGCTGGCTTTGGCCGCGCGGAGAGCAACTGCAACGCCCAAGCCAAGTTTCTCCGCAACCTGGTAAAGAGCGATTCAACGGCCGAGGAGTTTCCTGCATCCCACCTTGGGGTGTAAAGTTCTTGATGCGGGCGAGATTTTCCTATGCGATTGTTGTTAGTAGAGGATGATGTATCCATTCAACAGTTCCTGAAACGGGCCCTTGTAGAGGCCGGATACCAGGTGGATACGGCCGGCACTGCGAAAGCCGGGGAAGCCATGGCCTTGGAAGGGATTCATGATGCCTTCATCATCGATCTTGGCCTTCCGGACATGGATGGATTGGACCTAATTGCCCGCTGCCGCGCTCAAGGTAGTTTGGCGCCGGTTTTAATCCTGTCTGCCCGGCGTTCCGTGGACGAGCGTGTCCGCGGACTGGAACAGGGCGGAGACGACTACCTCACGAAACCCTTCGCCCTCCCGGAACTGCTGGCAAGACTGAGAAACCTCCTGCGCCGGTCCGCGGTTCCACAGAATGAATTGGCGCGTCTGCAAGCGGCCGACTTGCAGCTTGACCTGGTACGTCGTGAAGCACGACGAGGCGATCACTTGCTGCAATTGACCCCACAGGAGTTTTCGCTGCTGGAATATCTTTGCCGCAACGAAGGTCGCGTGGTGACTCGCACCATGATCTTGGATCACGTCTGGCGAATGCGGATTGATCCCGCAACTAACGTCGTGGATGTTCATATTTATCGCCTGCGCAGCAAAGTAGATCATGACACTCCACGGCCGCTGATCCACACGATTCGCGGTGTTGGCTACGTGCTCAAGTATGCCTAAGAATTTGCGCTCCACCGCCGCGTGGCGGATTTCGATTTGGACAACTCTGGCGTTCGCGCTCGGAACCGCTGTGGCTTTCTACATAGTTTATTACCTTGTCGCTCAGGGCATCCGAGACCGCAGCGACACTTGGCTTAGCGGCGAGGCTGAGGTTCTTGCTCAGGTCTCAGCTGATACTCCCAGAGATCACCTATACAAGCGGATAGTTGGAGAGGTGGCTGAGCTTGCTACTCAGGAAGTGCCGGATGAGCGCAATGCCCGCGGGGAAAGACTGAATTCTGTCTTCTTTCTGGCAACAGATCCCAACAACAGTGAAGCTCAACTGTGGGTAGGCCCAAACTCAAAGGATGCTTTTGTCACAGCGATTCAAGGGGCGAAGCTGGTTCCGGGCATTCCGCGGTCGATAAAAGTGGAAGGCTTACGCCAAACCTTTCGAGTCGTTGTCAGGGCGCAAAACGGAAGAACTGTTTATCTAGGACTCTCAGATCGTGGTGCAAACCACCTGCTGCACACATTGGGCCGTCGTTTTCTCATGGTCTGGGGGGGCATGTTTCTGCTCGGTTTTGCAATCTCCTACTGGAGCGCCCGTCGCTCTCTACTCCGTGTCGAACGCATTACGGAAACCGTCGCGCGAATTGGCACCGAAGACTTAGACGAACGCTTGCCTGAACCCGTGAATTCGGATGAGATCTCGCGATTGGCTAAGACCTTTAATCGCATGTTGGATCGGCTTCAGTCCTCGGTGAATCAGCTTCGCACTGTTACCGGCGGTATCGCGCATGACCTCAAAAGCCCGGTGACCTTGATTCGTGGGACGCTCGAATCCGCATTATGTCATGAAGGAAATGAGAAGTGGCGTGACTCAGTTGGGGAAGCGGTCGAAGACCTGGATAGGCTCTTGCAATTGTTGAACACCACCCTCGATCTTGCCGAGGCAGAGGCCGGCGCGCTCCACATGGATCGCGGTCCAGTCGACTTCTCCGATGTCGTGAGACAGCTAGTTGACATTTATCAGCCGGCTATGGCTGAGCGCCATCACGAAGTGACGACTGACCTCGAAGGCCCTGTGGTCGTGGATGCTGACCTGACCCTGCTGAATCGTGTGGTAAGCAATTTGCTTGAAAACGAATTGACTCACTTGCCAGTGGGATGCCGAGTGAGTATTTGGCTACATTCGCATGAGGGGTCAGCGGAACTGGTGATCGAAGACAATGGTCCGGGATTCCCACCTGACATCGGCAGCCGTGCTTTCGAGCGCTTCGTAAAGGGGAAACATTCTCCCGGACACGGTCTTGGACTTGCGTTTGTGGATGCCGTTGTCCACGCGCACGGCGGCGAGGCTACGATCTCGGATCGCACGGGAGGTGGCGCTGTTATAACTCTGTCACTGCCCGTCCACATGCTCGAAACGGCACCGACGTAACCGTAATCTAGATGCGCAAAGCCGTGTCTGTCAGGTACCGTTAGTGATGACGGCCACGTCCCATCAAACACTGGGCTCCTGCTGCTTCGGGTCGCGCTTACGAGCGGCGATATTGAACTGCTTCGTCACACGACGAATCACTTTCTCGCCGATACCGAATTCTCTCTCGATTTGGACGTAGGTCGGGTCGGGCCGACAGACGAGTACTTTGCCGGCCGGGTAGCAAACCTGAGGTCCACTTGATCGGCATTTCCGGCCCTCGCAGGGTGTGACTAGAATCTCCTTCTTCTTCTTCTTCTTCTAGCCTCACGAAACGGCACCCATTTATACGTCCATCTCGCCTGCTCGCGGCGTTGTTTGCCTCGTTGAAACATCGCGCCGCCGTACTGCGCCCCAACCGAGCGAAGAAACGTAAGCAATCGACTCCGACTCAGTTGAACCACTGCTCTTGCTTTCTATCCTCCCGCGGACGCTAGAAAATTCATAATCTGGAAGGCGCGAAGGTTGTCAAATTTTGCCCGGACACCTTCTTCCGACTCGGACCTGCCATTTGTTCGAGATGACAATGTAAACAAATTGTAAGAAATAGTGTGAACCCGCCTGTTGTTAGCAAGTTAAAACGTCCGCTTTTCGTAGCAAGTGAAATGTCCGGTTTTGGGTTAATCTCCCGCCGCCGCCGAGGCGGTGGGAAAGTGGGAATCCCGCGCACTTTGCGGGATTTCCAAGCGGGGTGGGAAAGTCGGCTTTTGGACTTTTCCATCCCGCGTCTTTTCCACGGCCTTGCCGGCCGTCAGTTTTGGGTTGAAGATCGGACCGCCGCGCTCGTCGTAGCGACCGAGGGAGTGCGGCCCATAGCTGAGACTCAAGGTTCCATCCAGGTGTTGGGGCACGATCACGGTGCAGCCCGCCAGCGTGCCCCGCCA
>Ga0182015_10006416_pt1 | contig 11826 bp, 9 predicted proteins | sample 712P3MmetaG_FD_120478 | JGI IMG/M metagenome (GOLD analysis project Ga0182015, IMG submission 120478) | Permafrost microbial communities from Stordalen Mire, Sweden - 712P3M metaG | ecosystem: Environmental > Terrestrial > Soil > Wetlands > Permafrost | place: Sweden: Stordalen | collected...
AGCAGCTCGCCTTCGTTGACTTACCCTAGGGCTAGGAATTAACATTCGCGCCCATGCCCGATTCTTCTCCACTTTCTGGGCGAACGATTTCCCACTTCCGCATCATCGAAAAGTTGGGTGGCGGCGGCATGGGGGTTGTCTATAAGGCTGAGGACACCAAGCTAAGCCGGTTCGTGGCTCTCAAGTTTCTGCCTGATGAAGTGGCAAAAGACCCGCAGGTACTGGGCCGTTTTCAACGCGAAGCCAAGGCTGCATCCGCGCTAAATCACCCCAATATCTGCACCATTTACGAAATTGACGAGCATGACGGGCAATCATTCATTGCCATGGAGTTTCTGGATGGCGTGACGCTGAAGCATCTGATCAGCGGAAAGCCCGTCGAGATGGAAGTGTTGCTCGGTTTGGCGATTGAGATTGCAGACGCGCTCGATGCCGCCCACGTCGAAGGCATAGTTCATCGCGACATCAAGCCCGCCAATATTTTCGTCACCAAACGGGGGCACCCGAAGATTCTCGATTTCGGGTTGGCGAAAACGCTGCCGTCCGCGTCGGCGCTGTCAATGTCGGCGACACGGGATACCGCCGATGCAGTTCCTCCTGAACACCTGACAAGTCCGGGCAGCATGCTCGGGACGGTGGCTTATATGTCGCCGGAGCAAGTGCGCGCGAAGGAGCTGGACGCGCGAAGCGATCTGTTTTCTTTCGGTGCGGTGCTTTACGAAATGGCCACAGGCACCTTGCCATTCCGCGGCGAAAGCTCGGGAGTCATATTCAAAGCGATTCTGGACGCGTCGCCGATTCCGCCCGTGCGGCTGAACGCCGATGTGCCGGCAGAGCTAGAGCACATCATCTCTAAGGCCCTTGAGAAGGATCGCGAAACGCGCTACCAGCACGCGTCCGACATTCGCGCCGACCTGAAACGGCTAAAGCGCGAAACCGAGCCGGGACGTTCCGGGACGGCCACCGTTGCCGCTGCCGACTCGAGTTCGCCTTCCTCCACTGCCAATGTCGTTCCCCATTTGTACCGGGTTGCGGCTCGGGCGGAAATAGGCGCGGAACTACAGCGGCAACGTGAAGCGGCGCATCTTTCCGGCAGTTCGGTTGTAGTCGCTGCGGCGAAGCAACACAAAGGCGCGCTCGTTGGCGCAGTTGTTGTCGCGCTTCTGCTGATCGCCGGTGCAGGGTATGGCCTCTACTCGTTCTTCGCCAATCGAACGGTAACGATTCCATTTCAAAGCTTCGATGCCACGCAAGTCACAAATTCGGGCAAGGCGACGTACGCTGCAATTTCCCCGGACGGAAAGTACATCGTTAGCGTGCTTGACGACAACGGAAAACAAAGCCTGTGGCTTCGCAACGTGCCGACTAACAGCAACACTCAGGTTCTCGAACCTGATCCTCTTGCTATTCGTAGCCCCGCGTTTTCTCCGGACGGGAACTATATCTTCTACAGAAAAGCAACGGATGCCACTCAAAACGAGTTCCTGGTGTATCGAATGCCGGTGCTCGGCGGCACGCCGCAAGTTTCGGCGCACGATGTTGATGGCGGCCCAACCTTTTCACCGGACGGCAAGCGCATGGCGTACGTGCGCGCCAACGATCCAGAAGCCGGCAAGTATCGTCTTCTTTCCTGCAATCTGGACGGGAGCGACGAGAAGATTCTCCAAATCGCGCCGCTTCCTTCTGCGGACTCTCTTTCTTGGTCGCCCGACGGAAAGCGAATCGCCTTTATTTCGTATTCGCAGAGCAATGCTCAGGGACAAATCAGCACTTTCGAGATGGCAAGCAGCAAGGACACGCCGCTCACGATGTTCCCGGACAAAGTATTCTTAGACTTGGCGTGGACTCCGGATGGACGGGGTGTAATCGTGAACTATCGCTCCTCGGGAGCAACCAACCAACAAATTGGCTTCGTATCTTATCCCGGTGGCCGGTTCCAATCGCTTACGAACGACACTCACGGCTATCAAACGCTGAGCCTTTCTGCCGACGGCAAGGCGATGGTCTCGATTCAGCAGCAAGAAACTGACTCGGTCTCATTGCAGCCTGTGACAAGCAAGAGGACGCCAGCGGCGGTTCCTGGCCTTCCCAATCAGGCCGTCGTACAAAATGTGGACTGGAACGTCCATGGAGATTTGATCGTCACCACGACGACTTCGATTTTGCGGATGTCGCCTGACGGCAGCCGGCAAGCAACTATCCTCAGTGACCCAATTGAGACGATACAGGGATCCTCGGTTTGTGATCGAGGCGGTCCCATTCTATTCAGCACGCAGCTACGGGAAGGCAAGCTGACGACCAACGTCTGGCGCATAGACGCGGATGGATCCCATCCAAAGCAGCTGACTAACGGCAAGGACGATGAATCTCCGCTCTGTTCGCCGGATGGAGCATCGTTTTACTACGCTGATGGGGTTACATTTCAGATTATGAAAATGCCCGTCGATGGGGCCTCTCCGGAACTGGTCAAGGCCAGCGCAATCCCTGATGGATACATGACAGGCGGAGTGAACTTATCGCCGGACGGCAGGTGGATGCCGCAGATCGAGACGAGAGCCGATGCGGTCACACAAATAGCCACGCGCAAGGTTGCTCTGGTTGACGTAACGATGAACTCCGAAACACCTGCCAAAATCATCGATCCCCGAGGGGATATTGCTGCTCCAATTGCCATCACTCCGGACGGCAAGGCGGTGGCTTACAACGTCGTCGAAAACGGCGTCGGCAGCGTTTGGGCGCAGCAGCTCGATGGCTCGCCCGGGCATCGACTGACGAACTTCACTTCGGATCAGATTCGCACGTTTCAGTTCTCGCCTGACGGCAAGATGCTCGCCGTCGTTCGCATGCACGTCGTCTCCGACGTAGTCCTCCTGCGCGACACCCGTACCGCATCTCAATAGCTATGTGTCCTGCAATCCAGCCCTGCCGCCAGAATTCCGTGCTGTGGCATACTTCGTCATCGCGGATGCGCTCGCGCCTGCGTGACGCGGAACTTGCCACACGAGCAGTCGCCAGACAGGAACTCACTGATTGCGAAACAAACTCTGGATCGGACACCTCGGCTTCGTCCTGCACGGCGTCGCTAACACCACCCTCGGTCCGATCCTTCCCCTGCTATCGCTGCGCTGGGCGCTCGATGACGCCCACGCTGGCCAGCTCTTCACCGCTGAGTTTTTGGGAGCGGTGATTGGAACAGTTCTCTCAAGCCGCTTGATGATGTGGCTCGGCTGCCGTCGCGCGGCGGCTCTAGGCATGCTGCTTATGTCCGCCGGCCTTGCGGGGATCGGAGTGAGCGGTCCATTCACCGCCAAGGCGTGCGTTTTCTGTCTCGGTTTTGGTCTTGGCGTGAGCGTCACCCCCATCAATCTCTGGATCACACTCTCGGAGCCTGAGCGCAGCGCGGCCGCCGCAAATCTTCTAAACGCATCCTGGTGCATCGGTGCCGCCACTTCGGCTCCGATCATCACCTTCCTCGTGCTTCGCGCCAGCCTCCAACACATTCTCAATGTAATTTCGATTCTCTTGCTGATGGTGGCCACTCTCTTGGCTGCTGAACGCGAATCACTTCCGCCGTTTCCCGCGCCCGTGGACCCGTCGGAAGCCATCGCGAAATCGCGCAGCGCCACGCGACGCGAATTCATCATCCTTATCTCTGTATTGATCTTCGTTTATGTGGGCACGGAATCCGGTGTCGGTGGCTGGGTGACCACGTATGCCAAGCGCTTGAGCCTCCTGCCGGCAGCAAGCATTGGTTTCGCACAATCCACGTTTTTCGGCGCGCTTCTCGTCGGCCGCGTTGCAGCTCCGTTCATCCTCAAGCGAATGAAGGGAGCGAAACTCGTGCTGCTTAGCGCGTGTGTTTCCGTCGCGGGTATGCTTCTGTCGGTGACCGCGTCGCAAGCAGTTCCAGTCCTCGCCGGCCTTTTCGTCGCGGGGATCGGATTCGCCGCCATCTTCCCAACAACCATCGCGACCTTCTCCGACCGCTTGGGTGCCGACTCCATCCGCTTGGCGGGATGGATTTTTCCGTTGGGCTACGTCGGAGCGGCAATCATTCCATTCGCGATGGGAGCGGCTTCGGAGAAATTTCACGGCTTGCGCTTCGGAATGGCAGTGGCCCTCGCATGCGCTTTGATCGTGTGCGCGATTCAATTCGAGATCATCAGGCTTCTTCGCCGTGGACCTGCCGCCGGCTGAGCGCCGGCCATGCGCACCAGTACCCCAGGCGTGTATTTTCAGTCGCCCCGCAGTATCATAGGCGCTCTTTCAGGGTGAACATTCCCGGTGGCCGGAGGGTCCTCCCCGTGGCTCATCGTTTCACGATTGGCGTCGAGGAAGAATTTCAGATTATCGATCCTGAGTCGGGAGAACTTCGCTCGCACGTCAGCGAGTTGATCGCCGCGAGTTCTCCAGAGGTCGGCGAGCAAATCAAGCCGGAGCTGCACCAGTCCATCGTCGAGATGGGCACAAATATTTGCGATAGCGTGGACGATCTGCGCCCGGAGATTTACCGGATGCGCCGGGAGATTGTCAGCGCGGCAGACCGCGCCGGCTCGCAGGTCGCCGCTGCCGGAACGCATCCTTTCTCCAGTTGGATTGATCAGGTGATTTCTCCCGGAGAGCGATACAACAACATCGTTGAAGAATTGCAGCAGCTCGCGCGTTCGCTTCTGATTTTCGGTATCCACGTGCACGTTGCCATGCCTGATCGCACCACTACGATCGCCCTGATGAATCAGGTGGGCTACTTCCTGCCGCATTTGCTGGCCCTATCCACGAGTTCGCCATTTTGGATGGGCCGCGATACCGGCCTGAAGTCTTTTCGGACCACGGTATTTCGCAGATTCCCGCGCACCGGCGTGCCGGAATATTTCGCGTCGTGGAGCGACTACGACGATTACGTAAAACTCCTCGTCGAGCTTCACTGCATCGATAACGCGAAAAAGATCTGGTGGGATGTTCGCCCGCATCCGACGTTTGGCACACTCGAATTCAGAATTTGCGACGTGCCGACTCGTGCCGAGGACTCCATCACGCTCGCTGCGTTGACGCAGGCCATCGTCGTGAAGCTGCATCGCCTGTACACAAAAAATCTCGGCTTCCGTCATTATCCAAAAGCGCTGATTGAAGAAAATAAATGGCGCGCCGTGCGCTGGGGAATTGACGGCAAGCTGATTGACTTCGGCAAGCGCGCAGAAGTGCCTATGCGTGAACTCGCCCTCGAATTGCTCGAATTCATAGATGATGTCGTGGACGATCTCGGCAGCCGCAGCGCAGTCGAAGGCGTTCATCGAATTCTCAGAGAGGGCACCAGCGCGGAGCGTCAGTTGGAAGTATTTCGCCAAACGGGAAGTCTCCAGGCCGTTGTGCGGCAGCTCGTCGCCGAAACGCGCGAAGGCACGGACCGTCCCAACGCATCATCGGCGGGTCGAGATTGAATTTCGCGGAAGAAATTTGCGATTGAAGTTCCCGCGGTCGAACCGAACAAGACAATTTCGCTGTGAGGAGTCTTAATGATGAAGATTGGGCTCATGTGCGGACGCGAATTCAGTTTCCCTCCGGCGTTTCTACAGCGCGTCAACGAACTCGGCCAGAAAGATGGAATCACCGCCGAATTTGTGAAGCTTTCCGGCACAAAAATGGGCGAGCCTGCGCAATATCGCGTGATTGTGGATCGCATTTCGCACGAAGTGGAATATTACCGGGGCTATTTGAAGCACGCCGTGCTGCAGGGAACTTACGTTATCAACAATCCGTTCTGGTGGACCGCCGACGATAAGTTTTTTAATTATTCCGTGATGAAAAAACTCGGCCTCGCAATTCCAAAAACAATTCTTCTTCCGCAAAAGGGCTACCCATCGGATGTGGATATAAATTCAGAGTCGCTGCGAAATCTCGAGTACCCGATTGATTGGGACGCGCTGCTGGATTACGTCGGCCGTCCCGCGATTTTGAAACCGTTCTCCGGCGGTGGTTGGAAGCACGTGTACAAAGTAAATAATCGCGAGGAACTTCTAGCCGCTTACGATGGAACTTCGCCGTATTGCATGACGTTGCAGCAATTTATTAATTTCGATAAATACGTCCGTTGCTTCACATTTGGTAAGAATGAAATCTTGCCCGTTGCATACGACCCCAAGGATCGAAAGTACCTTGTTATTCACGACTATTTGACGCCGGAGCTTGGCGACCGCGTGGTGCGCGACGCGCAACTCATCAATCAGGCGCTTGGTTATGAGATGAACACGATTGAATTTGCAATTGATAATGGAATTCCGTACGCGATTGATTTCTTGAATCCCGCGCCCGATTTCGAGCGCGATCGCATCACCGAATTTTATTTCAAGGAAGTGGTGGAGCGCATGGCGAAACTCGTTATTGACCGCGCGCTGCGCGGAACGCCATCGAATCCCTGGCCGCGCTGGGAAGAAATGCTGGGAATCGGAAAGCCCGCGGGATTTGTAGGCGCTCCGGGCGCGACGCAAGCGGGAGCAAAATCTGCATGAAGGCAGTACGCCCATCGCAAGTTGGAGCAAAGTCAGCATGACGGCATCGGGCCCATCGCCGCTCGGAGATAATGCCGGCCAGCGCCCCGCGCCGCCATCGGCGTCTGCCGCGGAATATTGGAACTCGCTTTTGCGGGCGGATGTCGAAATGCAGCCGCCCTATTGCGCCGATCTCGCGACGCAAATGCGCGAGAGGAAGCTAACTTTTGGGGATCGGATTCATTGTCCGTTTCTTCGGCCATTTTTTCTCGACGAGCGCGATGAAGCCCGCGTGCGCGCCGTGGCGGAAACCATCGCCGTGCTTGGCGAGCGCGTGGTGCAGGCGGCCCTCGAGTCGAAGGAACTGATGGCGCAGTTCGGGCTTCGGCCCGAAGAAGAGCGGCTGGTGCGGATCGAGCCTGGTTATGCAACGGCGAGCACTTCCTCGCGGCTCGATGCGTTTCTGCTGCCCAACTCGCTCGAATTCGCGGAGTACAACGCAGAATCGCCAGCGGGGCTTGGTTATTCGCAGACGCTTTCGGAAGTGTTCAGCGAGCTTGAGGTGATGTCGCGGTTCCGCGAGGCTTTCAGCGTCCGGAGTTACCCGCTGATGGAATCAATTCTGGACGCGCTGCTGGCGAGCTATCGCGATTGGGGCGGGACATCGAAAGCGCCGCAAATCGCGATCGTGGATTGGCGCGGGGTTCCGACGTGGAGCGAGTTCGAGATCCTGCAAGCGCGATTCGAAAAGCTGGGCGTGCCGACGATGATTTGCGATCCGCGCGATTTGGAGTTCGACGGCAAGGCGCTTACGGCGCAGGGACGGAAGATTGATTTCGTTTACCGGCGCGTGTTGATCAACGACATGATTGCGCGGCCGGCCGAATGCGCCGCGCTGCTTGCAGCGTACGAAGGCCGCGCCGTCTGCATGGCCAATACGCTGCGCTGCAAAATCCCGCATAAAAAGGCCTTCTTCGCGGTTCTCACCGACGAACGGAATCGCGAAATTTTCAGCCCCGAGGAGCGCGAACTGATTCGCAGGCACGTTCCGTGGACGCGCCTCGTGGGAGAAATTCGCACCGCGCGCGCGGGCGAGACGATTGATTTGCTTGCACACATTCGCGAGCATCGCGAAAATTTCGTTCTGAAGCCGAATGACGAATACGGCGGCACGGGCGTGATGCTCGGCTGGGAAATGGATGCGGCGGCGTGGGATGAGGCGATCGAGCGCGCCGTGAAAGACGGCTACGGCACGTGGGTGGTGCAGGAAAAAATTGCGGTGCGGCGCGAAGTGTTTCCGTTCGTCGAAGCGGGCGGCAAAGTGATGATGAAGGACATGCTCGTGGACCTCGCTCCCTATCTTTTCCGCGGCAAGCTCGCTGGATTCCTCACGCGCCTCAGCTCGACAGGCCTCGCCAACGTGACGTCTGGAGGCGGGCAGATTCCAGCCTTCGCCGTGAAGCGCCTCGCATAACAAATTCCAGCCTCAAATTCTCATCGGAGTTATGATTGCGCCGTCGATAGGCCATTCACGCAGGATTACTCGCTGACAAAACTTATTTCCGGAGGAAAACTTTGAAAAGCAGCCGTGCGTTTTTCGTCGTATTGTTCTTGTTCCTGTTTGTTTCCGGCGCGCAGCATGCGTCAGCGCAATCGATCGAGCGCACTGACGTCTACCACGTTGAATTCCTCAAAGCGGCACTCGGCAAGGCCGGGACGTTGGCCGATTTCCTCAAGACGCCAAATCCCAAGTCGGCCATGCCGGGACATTTCATCCTCCTTCGCCATCAGGAAGGCGAAGATTGGGATTACGTTCTGATCCAGCATCTCGGCACGAAGGCCACCATCGAAGCGGCCGGTAACCCGCCGCCCCCGGGAGCGCGTGACCTTGTCTCGTGGCACGGCGACACGTATGTCAACGGCCCGTCGTGGCCCGCATTCGTTAAGACTCTCGGCATCGGCGACAACGCCGCAAAGACTTCAGGCTCGGTTTATGTCGTCTCCGTTTTCCGCGCAGCTCCCGGACATCGCGAAGAGCTCGAAAAGACTCTCAGTGCGGCACCAGCCGCGGGCGACACCGCATCCGGCGCCGTCTTTCTTACGCATCTCGAAGGCGCGCCCTGGGCTTTCCTGACGATCACGCGTTACAACTCGTGGCAGGATTTCGGCACGAGCGAAGCCAACGGCATATCTGACTCGAACAAGGGCAATAGCGGCTGGTTCACGATGCGTGAACACGCTTCCTATCACGCCGACACAATCGCCGACCGCATCGCTCCGTAAGACTGCGGCTTCGAATCCGTCTGCTCCGGTCTCTGCACTCGCGAACCCGGAGCAGACGAGAATCATTCCTGGCGCCGCACCGATTTTCGCGCCGCATTCGTCCAGGCCCCACAATCTCTCCGATGCCGTCGGCGCGATCCTGCTCAGTTGCATCCACATACCGTGTGGGTTGAAAATCGCCAAAATAACGATTTAAGATCGTAGCGCAGGATTACCATCCGTAGGCCCGTTCGGGCTCCAAAGTTGTATACAAGTTTAAAGCTCAAAAAATCGCAGGAGAAAAATCCGCAGCTCGCATGACGCGAACTAAATTGCCAACTTTTGGGAGGGGGGACGATGAGACTGGAGACTCAGAGACGGGAGAATCGGACCGAAGACGAGATTCGGCGGAGGTGGTGGCGCGGAGGTGAGCGCGGCGTCAAGCAAGATGCGGCGGCGTTGCGTATCGGGTCACGTGAGAGATCGAAATGAAAAATGCTAGTCGAAACTGTTGATGGCGGCGGCCTCGCTGGTGTAGATGTCGAAGACGGGAGTGAGCTTGGTCATCGTCAGGACTTCAGCGATCTTCGGGCCCACGTTGGCCAGCTTAAGAGTGGCGCCTTGGGAGCGTGCGATTTGGGAAGTCGCCACCAGCACGGCGATGCCGGAACTGTCGATGTAGCTGAGATTCGACAGATTTAAAATAATTTTCTTTTTGCCTGCTTGAACGATTATTTTTACGCGCTCACGGAACGATTTGCTGTCGTCTCCGAGGACGAGGCGGCCGTCGAGTTCCAGAATTCTGATCTCGCCGACATCGCGGCTGGCAATCTTCAGCGTCACGCATTATCCCCTTGCCGAAAAAGGAGCTTAGTTTATAAGGTTCCACCATAGGGCGTGATAGAAAAGTTTGATTTTGAATTGCGCGGCGAAGGGACGTGAGGAGGGACGAAAAGCCTCGCCTCTCGTCCCGCCTCATCGGGCCCGGGACGTGAGCTGCATCAAAGGCGAACTGCATTTCTTTGTGCTATCGATATAAGATGGGCGTTCGAAAGGTTGGGAACAATTATGGGCCAGAAAGCGCCGCTGAATTATGTTTTCTACTTTGCTGCTACGCCGGAGAAGGTGTGGGATGGCTTTGTGTCGCCGGAATCCAATCGCATCATCTTTTCGGGCGCCGAGTTTCAGGCGGACTTGAAGCCCGGGGGATTGATGGCGTGGGTCGGCCCTGGACCTGATGGCAAGCCCATGACTTATGTTGGAGGCAAGGTGTTGAGGGTTGAGCCGCCTAAACTCCTTCAATACACTTTCGCAATGGGCCAGAACGACAAGGCGTCTCGCGTAACTCTTGAATTAGTGGCGGAGACCGAAGCCACCAAAGTAACGGTGACGCATGACGAGTGGGCCGAGGATGACCCAACTTACACTTCCTGCGCCGATGGATGGCCGCGCATTCTTTCACGCCTGAAGACGCTGCTCGAGACCGGGAAGACTTTCAAGCCGCATTGATTCGGGGCAGGGATGATCTGAGGCGTTTCTGCGGCGCAATCGCCTTCGAACTATGAAACAGTGGGTGATAATCGAATGTTCGGAAACTGAACCTTCGCCCTTGATCGGCATCCGAATTTTGAGGTTTGCGGCGATGCGACGGACGCTGCTCAGCTCAGAGCGATTCTGGAAACGTCAGGAGACTTCTTCTCTTCCTGTACCAGCATCGGCTCCCGTAAATGGAAGCGTTGCAGTTACCACCGTTCCTTTGCTGTCCGATTGAATCTTTAGATCGCCGCCCAGGATTCGAATCCGCTCTGCCATGCCTCGAAAGCCAACACCGCTCCGGCCATGGGATAGCAAGCTCATTTTGCCGGGAGGAATGCCGGTCCCAGAGTCTTGGGCCACAACAAGAATTTGGCCGCTTTCCCGAATTATTCGGATCGCGGCAGTCTTGCTCCCAGAATGGCGATGAATGTTTGTTAGACATTCCTGAACGATGCGGAATATCGCGGTTTCCAGGACTGTAGATAACCGACCGCAGCCGGGCGAGACTTCCAATTCGACTTTAACCTTACTGCGTTCAGAAAAACCATCCACGTACCAGCCCAGAGCGGATCGAAGACCCAGTTCGTCAAGCAGCGGAGGATGCAGGAGATGCGACATGGTGCGAATCTCGGTGCTAATTTGCTCGAGCAGAAGCTCGTTTTCCGCGACGGCTTGGGCCCCTCTTTGGTCGAGCTTATGAGATTGAGATTTCACGACCGCAATGTTCATGCTGATCGCTGCAAGCAACTGTCCCGCGCTGTCATGTAATTCCCGAGCCAGAGTGCGCGCTTCGTTGTCGCGTATCTGCAGGAGACGGCCCGAAAGCTCACGCAGGCTCTCGTTGGCGCGATTGAGTTCAGCTGTCCTTTCCTCAACTCGCTTCTCGAGTTCCGCTCGTGCGTTTCGAAGCTCTTCCACAGTTTTCTTGCGTTCTGTAATGTCCGTGCCGGTAGGATGGAGAAAGATGATCTTTCCTTGGTCGTCGCGGACGGGGTGAAGTTCGAAGTCTACGACGTGCTCGCTGCCATCGGCCCAATGGTACGTCAGTTCCTCCCGGTGGGATGTACCCAGCGCGGCTCGGATGGTCGCAGCCCGTATTTTGTCCTGCACGTCTTTGTTAAATCGCCACCAACCCGTTTCCCAGAAGAGCCGTCCCACGATTTCCTCCGCGCGGTAGCCGCACACCTCCAGGCAGAGACGGTTGGCGTCAATGACGGTCCCGTCAAGGGTCATAACACCTGCGAATATCGGGCTTTGGTCGAATATGGCGCGGAACTTGGCGGTGGCCTCGACAGCCTCCGCGATTAGGCGACGCTCGCGATCGTTAGCTCGCTTCCGTTCGGTTGCTTCCCCCACAGAAACCGACTTGGCTTTACCGGGTGCGTTCATATCCATCCTAAGGTTAGACGGCGATGCTTTGACTGGCCGCTGTCGGGGTGATTCTTCACCGTCACAACCCGCTATAAACCCTGAAAAACTTATGCACGAAACAGCCCCAGCTTAGCACATTGGCCCGGTGCCTTCTTCCTGGGCTGATTGCTCG
>Ga0182015_10006418_pt1 | contig 11823 bp, 13 predicted proteins | sample 712P3MmetaG_FD_120478 | JGI IMG/M metagenome (GOLD analysis project Ga0182015, IMG submission 120478) | Permafrost microbial communities from Stordalen Mire, Sweden - 712P3M metaG | ecosystem: Environmental > Terrestrial > Soil > Wetlands > Permafrost | place: Sweden: Stordalen | collected...
CGCGCGGAAGCGCGTCAAAGTGACCACGTACGGGTTCTGGAGCATCTTCGCGGAGCGGATGTCGAACTCGACGTCGATCGCGTCCAGGCCGCCCGTCGCCAGCCGGCCGGTCGGCTCGTTGCCATTTTCCGCCTGCCGCGAGCGGTCGTCGGAATTCTCCTGGCCCAGCGCATTGTTCAGCATCGACACCTGGTTGTTGAACTCCGCCTGCTGTATATGCTTCGGAATTTGGTCGGGTGGAAGGATCACCGTGTTGCCTGCGGTGCTGGTATTTGTCGTGGGCGCAGTCGGGCTCGGCCCCCCTATGCCATATGGATTCGGGTGCGAGTCGGAAAAGGCAAACTGGGCCTCGGTCTCCATGGCGTTGGCCGAGAACTGGTCGTCGGAGCCGGCCAGGACGGCGGCGCCCCCGAGGCTCGAGTTGGCGAGCGTGTCCGCCCGCGCCTGTGCATTCCGGGCGACCGCGGTCAGGTCCGAGCTCATCGAGGCCGACCGGTTGAGCCCTCGGGTCAGCATGACGCTCGGATCGTTGGCAAAGGAGTAGGCCTGCACCCTCTTGAAGCCGACGATCGTCGCGGAGTTCTCCGTCAACTTGAGGTTGGGCGTCACCTTGAGGTTCAAGGGGGCCTCCTTTGCCGAGACCTCCCTCTCACGGCCGTTGATCTCGATCACCCAGTTGGAGCCCATGACATCGCGCACCCGGTAGAGGTCCCGGTCGAGGTTGATGGCAATGTCGGCGCCCATGAAGAGCGTGTGGGTCTTCGCCGACAGCGCCTCCTCGACCGAGTATTCCGGCATCGTCGTGACCGGGGACTTGGAGACATCGCTCCGGGTGGTCCCGGGATCCTGCGTGCCGGCGGCCACTGCCGGCGCGACCAGCGCAAAGGTCACCATGGAGACGGCCGGAATCAGGAATCGAGATGCCGGGGCCTCGCGGGGGTGTCGCTTCCATGGGGGGCATTCATCGGTTTCATCGTGCGGGTCCCAATCGGGCAGGGCCCTCGCTGCATGACCTGTACCATGCTGGCGGCGCCACTGGTAACATCATTGGATTCAGGATCTAATGACTTTGTGCCCTTGGCGCCCCATTGCCCATGCCCTCCCGAGTGGTTGCATGGAACCGCCGGCGCTCACAGGCGCAACTCCGGGTTGGGCGTTGCCAACCAAGGGAGATTCATCGGCTCGCTATAGTCGCTCCCGGCCTGTTCCTGCGGGCAGTGATCCGTTTTCCGGCACTGGTGAAATGCCGCTCGAAATAGACGTGCGCGACTGAGGCCAGGGCGAGGGACGTCGCCACCAGGGCCAGGACCCCCCAGGCGCCGTCGAGGCTGACGCCGAAGAAGAAGCTGCAGAAGCGTCGCAGGACCTTTTCCGATATCCCGAAGTGAACCAGGTAAAGAGAATAGGAGATCGTTCCGAGCCACAGTAAGAATGACAGGCACCGCCCTGCCTCCAGCTAAAATACGCCGACCGCCCGGAGAATCCCAATTACGCCAATTATCATCCAGAACACGTTTAGTAGAGTGTAAGCCATATCCTTCTTGAGGATGGCGCACCATGATAGTCCGACGGCATCAATCGTATTGACGACCCAGATGATCAAGAACGGGCTGTGAGAACCAAGCCAGCTGACCACGGAAAAACTGCCTATCCGCATGACGACGGCGATCATCTCAACTGTCTTCATGTTTTTCCGAACGAATATGTTTAGCAGCGCTGTGGGCATATTTTTTTTGGAGCGATTTATGGTGAATGCAGCAGAATTGGCCGTGGACAGCGTGCACTAAAGCACTATTTGATTCATTTCCTGCCTATCGGCGGGAGACCTTGGATAGGGTGGGGTTTCTCGTTTTGGCGCACTCCTTGATTTTTGCCCTTGGTAAAGTTGTCCCCGTAGCTCAACTGGATAGAGCAGCGGTTTCCTAAACCGCTTGTCCCGGTTCAAGTCCGGGCGGGGGCACCATTTCTTGGGTTATTTCAAGAACAGACCCGGTACCCTCACGCCCCTTCTCTGATTCAGAAAAATGACCAAGAAAGATCGATACTACCTAAAGCGGGGCCGAATTCTTTGGGTCGCCAAGCAATGCCTTAAACCCTGCGTCATTTCTTACAGGATCCCAGACGGGATCGATTTTGAGAGCCGGAACCGTGAGCTTGCAGGGTACGCGGAGAAGCGCAGCAAGGACGGCGACGCAGTCCCGAGGGCGACCGAGATAGGCATAGACTTCTGCCAAACGAATATCTCTAGCCCAGCGCTCGTCTGTTTGGGTGCTCGGCGACCGGGCATCGACATAACGGCGGCAGGCAGAAATTGCGCCGTCGGAATGCCCCAAACGCGCCAACACCAATGAAAGACGCAGATCCTTTTGCGAAGGATCAAATTCCTCGACGGGCACGAGCGCGGCCGCAACGGTTTGCGCCTCCTTTGCTGCGGCCTTCGCCTCGGCCTCTTTTCCCATCCGTTGCAATACGTCAGATTTTTTCACCAGTAGTTCGAAACGAGTGGGTTCACTCAATGTCGTCTGAGACAATTCGGTTTCAACCGACGTGAGTTCCATTGCAAATTCTCTCCTACGCCATAACCACTCGTCCGCTTGTCTGATGGGGCCCTTTGGAATTTCGCCTCTGAGTTGGTAAAGCTCCTGTGCATGTTCCCACTCATCCGCATTCTCGCCGGCCAACTCTGAGATTTGACCCCAAGCGAATTCAAATTCACTCGTGTGCCTCAATGCCGCAAAAACACTTGCGACATTTGCCCATAGAATTCCATCAAGGGGGTCTAAAGAAATGGCTTTCCTGTACTCAGCCAGGGCTTCCTGAGGGCGGTTTAGGCCTACGAGCGGGAACGCAGCGAAGTCGTGCATCTTGGCGTCGTTTGGCAGCGCTCTGATCGCCCCTTGGGCCAACATGATAGAGCGCTCATAGTCTTTTTCTATGCTAGAGTAATAAAGCGAAAGGGCGGCATCACCTCCGCCGCCGGGCATAAGTTTCGAGGCGGTCTCCGCCCATCGTTTCGCCTCCGAGGCATGGCGGATTTTCTCAGCAGGATCAGTCGCATTCCAAAACATATTGCGATTTGCCTCGGACACCAGCGAGGCTGCAGGCATGAGCTGAGGATCAAGCTTCAATGCCTCCGCTGCAAGTTGCGCAGCGCGCTGGTCGGAATCAGAGTCGTACTTGAGCATGCCGGCTAGAAATACCTGCTGCGCCTTCATGTACAAATCATAGGCGCGTGGGTCCCGGCTCATGAACGCGACCCCTGAATTCAAGCCCTTGCTTTCGTGTGCTTGCGGCACCCGGGCAACATTGCCGGCAATCTCAGTCTGAATATCGATCACGTCCTCAAGTTGGCGGTCATAATCCTGGCTCCATAGGAGCGCTTCGTCGCTGGCACGCCTCAATTCAAGCTGGATGCGAACATGGTTGCCGGAGCGATTGACGCTGCCCGTCACAACGTTGGCGACGCCCAGTTTGATTCCGATTTCGGTGAGTGAGAGAGCGGTGCCCTTGAGGGCGACCGCCGAGTTTCGCGATATCACTTTTAGATCGGGAAGCCGTGACAGCGTCGAAATGATCTCCGCTTGCATGCCATCTGTGAAGAACGCATTTTCTGGATCGGGACTGAGATTTTCCAGTGGCAAAACGACCAGGGATCTTTCGTCGACGCTTGGGGTTTGCGCCTGGGCCGGAATTGATTCGGCCAACGTCTTATTGGATTCCTGCGGCAACACGGGCTTTCGCGAAGCGAACCATGCGGCCGCGACGACTGCGGCAGCCAGTAGAGCGAGTGCTGTTGCGCGGCGACGTTTTCGATGATTTTGGGACGCGACCTCTCTGGATTCAGGTACGCTTGATGTCGGCTCGGAACTGGGTGGAGTCGAAGGGTCTTGGACTCCAGAAAGTAGACGCTTGACCCTCTCCACAAATGGATCGGGCGACGCGGCCGGGGGAAGCCTGGTCCATTGAACGGTTGCGAACGAGTCGGGGACAATTGCCTCCCAATCCTTTGTGTCGTCCACACAGACCGGCAGAATAAACGGGGTGCCCTTCGCTATGAGATGCGTCCGATCATCTGCCAGTTTCCACTCCAGCCTGAAGTAGCCTTCACGCCTTGATTGGGAATTTGCCGAAATGATCGGAATGAAGAGCGCGCAGGTTTTGATTTGCCTGCGAATGCTTTGATCCCACGCGTCCCCGCCACGCAGTTCGCCTTGATCAAACCAAACTTCGACACCTTTGGACTGCAGCGCTTTACAAAGGCTGCGCGCTGCCTCAGAATCCTGCGAAGCGTAACTAAGAAAGACTGCGCCGGACATTGAACAAGAGTCTCCGGAACTGGATTGGAGCGGCGAGCAGAAACGATTGAATGGCAGTGCATAGAGTCCGAACCCCACTCGGAGGACGCAGGGCCGGAGAACAAATATGCCCTAGCACTCTTGAATCCCTTTTCTTTGGGAGCGTGCGAATTTCAACAGTCGAGAAATTTCCTGCCATGGGAATTGATCATGTGAGAATGTCATACTTGACATGACAAAATCACACGTTACATTTGCTTGGTGAGTGAAAGCACAATTACCGAACGAGGGCAGATATCGATCCCGTCTTCCCTGCGCAAGGCGATGAAGCTGCGTCCGGGCCAACGACTAAAATTCACCCCTGTCTCCGATCACGAATTCCGCGTGAATACGCAAAACGACACTCCTCCAGGGCCGATAGCGATGCTTGGTTATGCTCGGAGGCTGCGGGAAGGTCCTGCACGCCGGACGAGCGACTGGATGCGCGAACTTCGTGAGGGGGAAAACGGGGCGTAATGTGGGTTGTCGACACATGCGTGGTCCTCGACGTATTCGAGAACGACCCTCAATTCGGCAAGGACTCCGCTGCGTTACTGGAGAAGCTGCTAGCGGATGGAATTGCTGTGTCTCCGGTCACCATGATTGAGCTCTCTGCGGCCTTCGATGGGGATATCTCTGAGCAGAAACGATTCCTTGAAGGGGCGGGGATTACACATGCCGAGGCATGGACTGCGGCCGACATTGATGCGTCACATATGGCGTGGAATGCATATGTCGTGGCACGTCGAAAGGACAAGGCTCCAAAGCGTCCGATTGCCGACATATTGATCGGCGGCTTCGCTTTAAATCGACAGGGCTTGGTCACGCGGAATCCTTCGGACTTTCGTAGGTGGTTTCCCAAGCTGGTTATTCGGGAGCCGTAGCGAAACGAGTTGCATCGAGAGGTTCGAGACTGAGGCGAATTCCATCCCCCATTCCTCCCAAAATCACATAAAAGCATGACTAGTAACGAAAGTAAGGGGTTTCCTAAACCGCTTGTCCCGGTTCAAGTCCGGGCGGGGGCACCATTCCGGGAACGCGGGTGCGCTCTTCTTGGACGCAAGGAGCAGGGATGAGGTCCTTGAGATGGTAAGCGAGGACCCGGCCGTAAAGGCGAAGATGATGGAATTCAAGGTGCTGGGGGAGTGAGCTGACGACGATGGAAGCATTTCCGCCCTTAGGTGCCGTACTTGACAAATATGTTGGTGAGACATATTGGTGAGACATGAAAACGGCAACCGTTCGGCAGATTCGTAATGCATTTCCGTCTGTTCTACGGCTCATTCGAAATGGCGAGAGTGTGTCGATCACGTCGCGTCGGCAGGTGGTGGCGACCTTAAGTCCGCCGGCGATCCAAAAGGCGAAGCGGCGAACGCGTCCGTGGGCGAACATGGACAAGAGACTGGCGGAACTAGAGCAGCAGCCAATGCTACCACTATCGGGAGCTGACCTTTTGGCGCAGGATCGTGATCGCTATTAAAAAGTCGTGGTCTACGCCGATACGTCGTTTCTATTTTCCCTCGTGCTGCACGACGCCAACAGCGCCAGTGCAGTAACATATCTGAAACGCCACTCGACGAGCCTTGCGTTGACGCCTTGGCAGCGATGCGAGCTGAACAATGCGGTGCGTCTCTCAGTTTGGCGTGGAAACTGTTCCGCCGCGATTGCCATAGCAGCACTAGCGAAAATAGATGCGGATCTCATGGCGGGAAACTTTTCCGAAACTCCGCTCGTTTGGTCCGACGTGTTGAAAATAGCGGACGAACTTGGTGAAAGGCATACGTCGGCCCTGGGGGTTCGGACTTTGGACCTGCTGCATGTTTCAGCCGCGATAAGTCTCAAAGCAAAGGCATTCCTAACTTACGACAGCAGACAACTCGCTTTGGCACGTGCCTCGGGTCTTCGCACTCAAAGGCTTTAGGGTCCACCGAGCCCAATCGGCCTTTGGCATTTGTTCAGGAGAAATGCTGGGTTCGCGTTTACCACTTAGTGCTTGTGGCTCCGAATCCAACGAATCCTTCGGGGGACCTACCTCTCACCACTTGGCTCCCCCCCGCGCAAGATCCATCCCCCATTCTATCCGGAATTGCATAAGTATATGATGAATAACGAAAGACAGCGGTTTCCTAAACCGCTTGTCCCGGTTCAAGTCCGGGCGGGGGCACCACTCACCCACAGGGAGTTTGGGGACAGGTTGCCACTACAGCCGAGCCCTTTTTTTGGGCGATCGTGAGCTGTGCGAGGGCGGACGGGCGGTCGAAAGTGGCGAGGCCGCAATTCGTCGAAGTTAGTCGGCTCTTGCTTGATGCATGCGCGCCTTGCACGCGGCCCTGAACGCAGCATCCCCTCCAGGACCTGCTCCACTGCTCGTGCCGAGGGCCTCGAACTGGGGTCCGGATCCATGAGCTTCAGCGTCAGCTCAGCCAACCCCATGGGCAGTCCCAACCAGGCTTTTCGTCTCTTGAGCGAAATGAGGGGCTCAGGCGGACGAGCCTTCCTCGTCACCAATTGCGCAATGCAGGCTCCCAAGGCGAACCGATCGTCGGCCTGCGGATCGGCCCTATCCCGCTTGGGAGGAAGGTAGCCGGGAGTTGCCATCCCAAGCGGGCTGGAAGCCCCGGGCTTGAAGGCGCCCTCGAAATCAAGCGCCCGAAGGCGGTCATTCTTTACGCACAGGAAATTTGCCGGCTTGCAATCGGCCCAGGCCCATCCTGCGGAGTGAATGTCGGCCACAATGCGGCTCATGTTCAGGCAATATCCCAGCGTCCGTTGACGAGAGATGCGCTGCCGGCCCGTGATGACCGACTGCAGGGACCTTCCCCTGATGTAATCCATCACCAGGTAGAAACTCCCGTTGGCCCGAAAGGTCGCGAGCACCCGTGGCAGGTCCGCCGTGACTTTCGAGGCGGATTTCAAGAAGCGCGCCTCGTTTTGGATGCGATAATACCCGTCCCGCCCATGCCAGTCGGTTTCGCCATGTCGCCGGCCTTCCTTGAGGATGCATGCTCTCGATGGCCTCGAAGACATGTCGAGCGCCTGATAAACGCCGCCCCGCCCCCGCTGAACCAGCGCCTTGTAGCCCTCGTAGGCCGTATCAAGTGGCGTCAGGCGCACTCGACTCCCGGGTTGCGCTCCCTTCCTGAAGGGGTCCTCCACCCAGGGGGGCACGGCGGATCGGGGTTCTCTTCGGTCGGGCACCCGTTTGCCGTCCGGACGCAGAAGCGCGGGAACGAGCTTTTTCCCCAAGCGCACCCGCAGTCCTGGGTCAAACTGTCCGTAGCGGTAGTGGACGCAGGAACTAGGGCGAAGCACCTCGTCGTAGGGAATCCGTGGCGCGGGCTGCTTCCTGGTGAGGCCGTCGAGCGCGTGGGCGAGAGCTACGGCTTCCTCGCAAGAGGACGGATAAACGGTGACAAACTTGCCCACCTGGCTGAAGCCGTAATGGATCCCCGCATTTAGCCTGCTCAGGTCGTCGAGGGAGCGGGGTGCCTTGAAGGACACCTTTCGCCGCCTCAGGTAGGGGGCGATCCGCCGAAATATCCCGCACGCCGAAAGCACGGTTGCCGAGACGTGGAGCTTCCATCCCTGGCGCGTCCCGCCTCGCACTCCCGCGCGACTATAACACCACGGGGAGCCCTTCGGCCGAATGGGCAGATAGGAATCGCGGAGAGCCCCCCACTCGCGCCGCAGACCAGTGGAAATATCGATTGCCAAGTTTTCCCGGTGAGGGGGAGTTATGGGCGCATGCGGGTCGCCGGAAAACCACTGTGATTCTGTTCGCTCGCCCCGGGGTCTTCATTGGGCTTTGGGACCTCCAGCCCAACCCTTGGTTTCGTTGCTCGCGTCTTCCTCTCAATTTCCACCTCGGATTGCGGCTTGAAATTCATTTGCCCGGGAAGCGCCGCGGCGGCCCAAGGCCTTGGCCGGCAAGACGGAGACGACTGCTACCCGCGTTCAATAGACACAATTGATTCCTTCGGCGTCACGGTATCGAGCGAAGGCGCTTCCGCCGCCTGATAGGCGGCACGAAAAGCGCGCCGGCAAAGGCAATGAACCTCAGAGCGTTATGCCGCTGCAATATCCCTTGTTTACGGGGGGAGCAATGGTAAGGCCTTTAGCGCATTCGGGGGTCTGGAGGGTCTGAGTACCCCCGCCACCCTTGGCGTCTTTTCTTGGCCTCAGATCTTTAAGTTGCACTTTGAGTTTCGTGGCTTGGGATTTCTTCTTGGTAGGCATTTTCCATTTTGTTTGCGGATTAGAGGGCCGGCACCGGGCAAGAATTATAGCCATTCATTGGCTATTGGAAGGGGAAATTGGCTCCCCTCTGCATGGTTTTTTAGCTGAAAGTTCGATGACATTTGGTGTTTTAGGCATGAGACTGGGAGGGAATCACTTGCTCACATCTCCGGATTTCGCTTCGCCCTGGGTGGGCGCCCGTCCGATCCCCCTTCGGGTTAATTAGAGTGAATAAGAATCAGACGACCGTCAGTCGCCAGACTTATGCGCCCGATGATCCAGGTCGGTTTCCGCCGGCGCCATCGGAGCAAGAACCGCAGCATCGATGTCGCAGTTCCTCCGCCGGCCGGAAATAACCTTAAACGGCGGCTGAACCGAAAACTTATGCGATTCACGCTCAGCGCGGACCAACTCGTCCGACGATTTCTCGCCTTTGGGCGATACTTGGCCGCATAGCGAATCCTCGCCAAGAGTTGACAATAAATCGCCGGCTCTTGCGGGCTTTATTGGATTTGCGGTGAAGTCTTCCCTCGTAGCCAGTGAGCGCGCGCGGTTCCCTAAACCGCTTGTTCCGGTTCAAGTCCGGGCGGGGGCACCACTTCGCTCGGGTCTAATTGACGAAGCCACTTAGCCGACTTCGCGGTCGTTCCTCGCATCGGGATCCGATGCTGACCGCCTGCCTGTCCGAGTGCGCGGCCTCGCAGCCAACGTTAACAACTTGAATATACGGAGGGGACCGCTGCAATCAGGCCGCTACGATAGCCACCCGGGCCGAAAAACCCAGCCGCTTCAGCATGGCTTCACACTCTTCCCATGTAAGACCGAACGCACGCACGTCTGCGACGCCCAGCCGAGCCACAACGGACGAGATAGTTTCGGCGCCGTCATCTGCAAAGACACCTTCCTGCATTGCACGCTCGGCCCATTCGACGAGATCGCCGAGCGACAGCCCATGACGAAGGTAGGCGGCGAGCTTATTGGCCACAGTTTTCTTCGTAATTTTCATTGGGAACCACTACACCTTCCTATGACCTTTATCCAATGGAAGTTTCTCGTGAATTTATACGAGCTTTCCCTTGTCATTATAGATTTCCTGTCGGAATCGCACGGTTTTCTCAGTCAGGTCGACATCCTTGAGATAAACCGCGCGCCATCCGGAGCGTCCGCGGACTTCGAGACGGTACCGGCGCCCTCCCGTGGGAAGTTTCACCCAAGCTCCAAATTTCTTTTCGTTTTGAGACCTCGATCCCATCGGCAATTCAGCAGGTATGGCCCGATTTGAAAGTCAATCACCTCGGTTACCGGAAGATCCCGCAGCTCCAGATGTCTTTCGTTTAGCCATCTCCTTCAACTTCGAACATTGGCCCAAGGATAAGGCGGCTTATCTAGCGCTGAAGAGCTTCCGCGGAAGTTGATGGAATCCTTGCCCGAAGTTGACAGAAAAACGTCGGCTTTTGCGGTGACATCTTCCCTCGTAGCCCATGAGGGCACGCGGTTTCCTAAACCGCTTGTCCCGGTTCAAGTCCGGGCCGGGGCACCACCTAAGCGGAACGGCGCCGCGTCTTGAGGAGCATCGAGCCTGCTGGGCGGTCTTCGGATTCGGAGGAACTCTTAGACTCGCGAAGATGCTGCCGCCGACAGGGCGACGCTGGAAGTCAAAGCGCAGCAGATAACTAGGCAGCTCTTGCTCGCTGTCACCCTCGGCAAGCTCCACGCCCTCGGCTTCTTTCCTCAGCCGAATTGCGGCAGGAAGATCGTCTACAACCATTGGCCGTCGTTGAATTGTTCCGCCATGCCTACTCATAAATCCACGTGGCCAGCGCGAGAAGTGGGTCCGCTTGGTAACAACCACGGGTCTGTAAACTCGATCGGGGCATCATTCCGGAATCATCCGCCTTTGCCGATCAACTCAACAAGCCGCGCGGGGTTGGGGTGTACGGCTCCGCTTTCAATCGAATGAACCATCTGTGTGATTGCCGCGTTCATTGAAACCGGCAGTGCGTTGTCCGCTCCCAGCTGCGCCACGTAGCCGTTGATGAAGTCAATCTCCGTCCGCCGACCTCGTTCAAAATCCTGCAGCATCGATGGCTTGAGATCGCCATAAACGCCGAGGATCTGATCGATCCAGCCGTCGTAGTCTTTCCCTGTGGTGCTGTGTTTTTTCCGGCCGGGCGGCACCGGATCGACAATCATTCGTTCAGGCTGGGTTCCCGTGCCGAGGGTTACGGCGAGGGCTTCATCATACGCTCGTCGGAAAACCTCTCTTCCATCCGGCAGAATCATGTACTGACGCATGGTTTGTCCCGCAATAGCTCCAATGGTGGTCACCGAACAATTGAGCAGCAGCTTGGCCCAGATCGCACCGCGCAGGTTTGCCGTCGTGCGAACATCGATCGCGCCCTTCAGGGCCTGCGCGATGCGCTCTACGCGCGCACTGGGGCCTCCGGCCAGCTCGCCAATTAGCAGATAGCCGGCGTTTCGCTGTTGATAGACCCCGGGCTCGACCATGGTCGCCCCGAGATTGGAGAGTCCCCCGATGACCCGTCCGCTGCCGAGGCGTTCCGCCAGCATTTGCGCTACGCCGCCGTTTTGGATAGGCAATAATACGCCGTCTGGCGCGAGCAGGCGCGTCAACGAAGGTGCGATCTCCAACGCGTCATGCGCCTTGGTTGCCAACAGAATCAGGTCGAACTTTTCCGACTGCGAATATTCCCCGATTGTCGCAACTTGAATGGTCCGAGCGGTCGCTGTGCCGCCGATGCCGGACACCTGCAAGCCTGATGTCCGCAACGCTGCAGCCGATTCCGTGGAACGTGCCGCGAGCAAAAAAGGAATGCCGGCGCAGTTGGCACGTGCCGCGATCGTTCCACCCAGAGCTCCTATGCCTACGATTAGTGTCCGCATCTTACGGTGCTTATCATGGCGGGGGGATGCGCTCACCAGTAGCTTGAGCCCCAAGAAAGCTGTCATTGATGGACCGGCCGTAAACCGGTGAATTCATCCCTCGCGAAGGGCAATCATCGGGTTCACTTTCGTCGCGCGCCGGGCTGGAAGGTAGCTGGCTAGAACGGCAACGGCGAACAAAAGTAGAGGCACAATCAGAAACACAGCCGGATCATAGGGGCGCACCCCATAGAGCAAACTTGCCATCATGGACGCAGTGGATGCAGAAAAGACCAATCCGGCAACGATGCCCACGCCAGCAAGCGCGACCCCCTTGCGTAAGAACATTCTCAGAATGTCGTCCCGCTGC
>Ga0182015_10006419_pt1 | contig 11823 bp, 16 predicted proteins | sample 712P3MmetaG_FD_120478 | JGI IMG/M metagenome (GOLD analysis project Ga0182015, IMG submission 120478) | Permafrost microbial communities from Stordalen Mire, Sweden - 712P3M metaG | ecosystem: Environmental > Terrestrial > Soil > Wetlands > Permafrost | place: Sweden: Stordalen | collected...
CGCGGCCTAAGTGCAGGAATATCAATGTGGGGACAAGGCACGATTGGTTCGGTGCCGGTCGATAAATGGATTCACGATTTTGTCACCTCGAAACAACTTCTCATCAGCATAGATCATCTGTCTAATGAACTATTCGAGGAATTGAAATCGTCCTGCGGGGGAACGTGCGGATTAATTGGATTTCACATGGCGGGCTTTGAGCGAATGGGGAATCAACTTAAGCCTGTGTGTCATCTGGTGACAAACGCTGGCGAGAAGGCAGGTAAACGTGACCTGACGAAAATCCCGTTTAAACGAGACGTGCATGACAAATACGGACCATATCGGGATGATTTGAGCTTTGATATCGTCCGCAATGGCGACTTTCAGAAATACGCCACGCTCATACATGCGGTGGAGCAACACGCGCTTCCGGTTGTGCGTAATATGGGTTTAAACTTGCCATATCCTTCGCTCCTCGGACGCTTCCAATGGCAAAAGGCATGGATTCGTTTTGTCTCTGCTATCACTGAATCTGCCACCAAATACAAAACAATCGGGGATGAAGTCATCGGCCTAATGATTGACCCCAACGGAAACGTAACGAGTTTTTTTGACGATGACACGCAACCAGCGACACCCGATGCCGCGACTCAATGAGTTTTGCGTGTCACCGGGCCGGCCAGGGCGAATAACAGATTAGACTTGTTGGCGTGGGCGAATGTCCTGCATATAACTTCCTGCATGACCTTTAAAAATGCGATCAATGCCATCGGGCTGCTTGGCGTGGGGGGTCTCATTGGCACGTATCTTCGCATTCATCGGGAGCAGAAAAAAGAAGCTCAACTTCGCGGATATGTCTCCGACGAATTGACACATTTTGTCGGTCGAGGGAAGAACGAGCAGGAACAGTACAAGCTTTTAAAACTCATTCTGACGACTAGGCAGTTGAAATCACCGGGACAACCACAAAATGGGGCGTGGAGCATCTCGATATTGAATCAACGTCGCTTCAGCAAGGGAGAGGTCTTTATTGCAAAGGTCGTTTGTTTTTGTGACATTCCACGGGAGCATTTGGAAATCCACATGGGAAAATTTAGCCGGTTTGGCTTGGCTTTTCCGAAGAGATTTATGATTTCTCATGCGGCCAACCCCGTCTACTACGTCGGCATGGATTACTCTTTGGGTGCTAATGATCTGGCTCCGGTTGGCAAACCCGGTTTCGATCAGAATCCGCACTATTGGAATGAGGTCGTAGGGAATTACCTTCAAATAATGTCGTGCCTTCATGACTTGACGAAAGTTCGCTCTGACATGCCGAAGGGAGATCAAATTTCCCGTATGTTGAACATGATCGACTTTCGGATACTGAGCTTTATCAAGCCGGTTGACTCAAATATATTGGATGTGGATTGTCACAAAGCCAACGTCTATATGGAACGCGAATGGCGCATCTTTGGCAAGCTGGATTTTACGTTCGACGACGTTTCGCGGATCATCTTGCCGAAAGCATTTGATGGTCCATTCCGAACAGACTTTCCGGCGCTTGCGAGTAAAATCTACACCGTTTAGCAGTCTGCTGGCTGTCGCGGATGCGCCCGATGATCTTTCGAGTTAAAGGCTATCATCCAGCGGTGCGAATCAAATTCGCTCAAAATCGGGTAGTGGGTCAGTTTGAAATTAAATGAGTTTTTTCAAACACATCAGCTCAATCGCCGCGATGATGCACATTGTCTGTAAAACAAACGCGAATAAGCAAATAAGTCCAATTCGTTTAGGAAAGAGGTAAACGCAGGTTGTATGTGCCCATGAAATGGCCGTCGCTATAAGCGTATATATCGCGAAGATTGGGGCAAGCTGCTGGTAAGCGCCAAGATGCTCGAAGGTGATTAAAGTCAATGCAAATAGAATCGAACCGACGAGCGGGAAGCAAAACCGAACATCCTTGGCCAGATGCCCAAGCGTTTCATTGATTTCCGACATCCGAGCATTTTAGCCTATCAGCGCAACCAATTCCTCAATCTCCAAAACATGATCGGCCAGCTTATGCTCCGAAGTGATGAAAAAGGTTGTGCCCAGGTTGAAGTGATGGGGCGACCGCCAAACCGACCTGAGTGATATGAGATGGGGCAATCAATCTGTCGGTCCAATTTCCCGGTTCAACACCTTCTGCATGACTTCCTGGTCGATTACTGTTTCTTCACACCATCTTCCAGCCCCTTTGAGTTCGAAATAATGGTCGATGCTGTAATGGAAGCCTTTGGTGGTGATGGCAAACAGATTCTTCTCACCTTCCTTGATAAGGCCATCTGCCAACAGTTTTCCCTTTGCCCTGAGAAATTCGTCATACGTTGGTCCTGACCATTCGATCTGAAAAAACCACGTGATGCCAATCGTGGGTGACTGTTTTACCTGTTCGACGAATAGTGTATTGAGGATTTTGTTTTCCATCGGGGTGCGGCCTGCTATCAGTTCCTTATCTTTAAGCCATCGCACCAGCGCCGTTCTAATTGTGGCTACCGCCCATTGAGGATTGAACGTCTCGTAAAAACGGCCCACCAGGTCGGACTGAAGCTGCCTCAAATTTTGGTCTCGCAAAAGACACACCGGCTTATTAAGGGCCATCATGTATCCGACTTCCAACGAGACGTTTGGATTAAAATAATTCCTTGAAATCCGATCAAATATGGCGACTCCAAAACTACAACTGTGCATGTACGTCTTGATATTCGGAAAAAGGTCATCGGAGTATCGTTTGTAATCCGCACGTCTCGCTGTGAGTCCGTGTAGCTGACAAGTATCCTCAATCGCCTTCAAAATCGCTCGGTGAGAATCGGTCTCCTCGAACCTCATTATTACGAAGCCGCATTTTGCCAATTCAGGGTGATCCACGGCGAATCGCTTCATGAACGGCTGTAATTCTGGTGGATGCTCTGGCATCGCGATATTTTAGTATCAAACGCCAACTTCGCCATCTTTGACGCGCCATATATGGGACGACCGAGGAATTTTGGTGCGGGGACCGAGGGCAATGACCGCGCGCGATGGCAAGATGAAAAGACGCCATCGGACACATTGGAAAAGATGCTCACTGCAATCGGAGACGAAGAATTGGAAGCATAGACGTAACGCGAATGGCCATCGGCAAACGAACGATTCGGCGATGATCGCGCTGAAACTATCGGTAGCTCATCCCGCCGTGCTGAGGCGAGATTGCGGGCTGGCCGTGGCCTGGTGGCATTTCAATTGGCAAGCCGATTAGCGGGTCTTTGTTCACCAATTCTTGAAAGCCAAACTGAACCCGGCTGGCTTGAGGCTCGCTGTCATCCGCATAAATTCTGAATGTGAAGTTGGCATTGTGATCGCGAATGACTGTCGCTCGAATATGGGTTTCGTCGATTGACAATACATCCCTCCATGTTCCCGGATGAATCGGCAACCTACATATCACGCAGATACCGCGTTCATCATCAAGGCCGCTCATAAAACATTCCAGTCCTGGCTTAGGTTTGTCGAAGAAACCGGAAGGCTTTATCCACAGGCACACGTCTTTTGCGGTGGCGATTCCTTTGTTGTGAATGCGGAACGACCAGACAATTTGCTTGGCGGCTTCAATCCCGTCCACAAATCTCGTCTCTACCCGCAAGATCGGTTTTGCTCGCGGGTAAAACATCGACCGCAGAACCGGGACTGGCATGATGATGAAATCATCACCGATGCGAAGGTAGAACTGCTTTTTCCCGTCCTGCTCTGCTCGATGGGGTTTGAAGTTGCTCTCTGGAATGAAACAGACAACGAATCCTTTCCCCGATGAATCTCCATACTGCTCCACAACAACGTCCAGTACGGGTGGATCGGTCGCCTGATGGTGAAGTTGCATCAGCCGACTTTTCAAGGCTGCGGGATCGTCGATCAAGACTAAATTGGTTACACAGTCTCGATCATTGCCCGGCTTTCGTTTGGCCTCGATCCCCCATATTAAGACTCCACCGGCTGTATTCGCAAAACCCGACAAGGCCTTACTCCAATTCCTTTGAACATCGTCCGATTTGATGTTGTCTGCTCGCTTAAAGTCCCGCCACTCTTCCTCGAAGATCGGCTCTGCGGAAGTCGCCAGTCCGGCGAGAAAGGCGCAGGGATCGGCGGTATTCTTAATCTCATCAAAGAACGAGTGAGCGAGTGATGGTTTCGTCATGTGGGGAATTTTACAGTGGCTATCATTCAGTGCTACCGTTCGGTTATGCGTTTTTGCGGGTCATGCCGAGACCACAGGCAATTCATCCCACCGAGTCGTGTATCGAGGCGATCTGTGATCCGACCGCAGATGCCAGGTCCGACATGGATTTAATGCGACGGGAGATGCCGACGCCAAACGGATTGTGCCCCGACCATGTTCCAAATTGATTCGATCCATGACGCCCATCAATCGGGAGCTTTCATCAGGATCGCGGTGTACGAAAAAGCATTTCTGAAATGACGTTCGGCGGCACAGGTTCATCAACAGGACGCCAGCTTTCTTATAACGAAATTCAGGGCGGAAGATGCGGCGAAGAGACCACGCTGCATGTTCCACAATCAATCGCGTATCGTCAGTTGGTGCTAAAAGCCGACTCGCCCACCATCCGCCATATTGTTCGTCGGTGGAGTGCCGATCCGTCTGAATGAAAACACTGAGCCGCGATGCTACGAGACTTTGGCGCCGAAGTTTAACGCACGCCTGTGAAGCGAAAGTTACCGTCGCCTCACGGATCGCATTGAAGTCAGATGTTACTTTTCCAAATGATCGTGAGCAGCAAATATTTTGTTTGTCAGGGGTGATTTCTTCCAGAGCGATGCACGATGTTCCCCGGAGTTCGTAAACCATTCGCTCTCCGACCACGCCCAAATGCTGTCGAATGTAATGTGGGCTGGCGTTCCGAAATTGCAACGGCGTCCTGATTCCTATCCGTTCCAGCCGTCTTGTGAACCCGCTGGAGATACCCCAGAGATCGCCAAGCTCGATACATTCCAGCGCCGCCGTTGCATCCCGTTCATTCTCGATAACATGAACACCATTAGCGTTCTTCCCGCGTTTGGCCAGATGATTTCCGAGCTTGGCAAGCGTTTTTGTTATTCCGATACCGCAGCCCACAGTTAGGCCGGTCCATTGCTTCACCCGCTCTGCAATCTGTCGTCCAAGCACCATCCATCCTTCGTGCGGCGGTGACTTCCACCACAGGAAACATTCGTCAATCGAGTAAGTTTCCAAGCGTTCCGCGAAATCACGAAGAATCGAATGCAGCCGTTCGCTCATGTTGGCGTAAAGGGTGTAGTTGCTGCTAAAGACCGCAGCCCTGTGCCGTGCGAGGATATGCTTAACCTGGAAGTAGGGTTTTTGCATGTCGATGCGGAGAGCCTTTGCCTCTTTTGATCTTGCCACAATGCAGCCATCATTATTTGACAGAACGACAACCGGACGCCCGGCAAGATCGGGGCGGAAAATCCTTTCGCACGTCGCGTAGAAGCTGTTCGCGTCCACAAGCCCGAACATTAAAACCTCACTACGACCGCAACCACGACACCACAGAGAGTGATTGGAACGTCGGACACAAAGCGATCTACAACAAATTCGCCCCCCGACTCCGCGACAACCAGACTGCCGGGCTTCGGATTAACTGCGCGATCCACCACAAGAATTGAACGGTCAGGAATACATTCACTCCGCAGCCCATCACCACGGACGCGATAGAAAAACGTAGCGGCTGGATGGCGGACCAGCAGTGCGTGAAGATCGAGATTCGCATCTTCCATCCCTTCGGCAGCCGAGGGGAAGCCAGCGGAAATCCAGCCATGAAAAATTCTCACAACCCACCTTCCAATTTTCCCATCGTTAGGCTATTGTTTGGGTTGGCTTTCTGTCAATGATTTTCCGACAGGATTAGTTTGACGTGCGGTGAACAAACAATGTGCGGACGGTACACGATACGTGAGTTGGAATTGCTTCGGGCTGGCCTGGGCACCGTGAAAGTTCCATTCGAGGAGTTCTCTGAGAACAAAATCATCCCTCGCTTCAACGTCGCACCATCGCAGCAGGTGCCCATCGTCCGACTCCGCGACGGCAAAGGTGAATTGGCCTTTGTGCGGTGGGGACTGATTCCCTACTGGTCGAAAAAGAAACCGAAAATCCAGCCAATCAATGCCAAAGCGGAGACGGTCAGCACAAGCGGCATGTTTCGCGGGGCATTCCAGCGCCGACGATGCCTGGTTCCGGCCGATGGATTTTATGAGTGGCAAAAGCACGGGGCGTTTAAACAGCCCTACTTCATCCACAAGTCAGACGATTCGCTATTTTGTTTCGCCGGACTATGGGAAAGTTGGAAGCCCCTGGACAGCGATGACGTGGTTGAAACTGTGACTCTCATAACAACGCCCCCAAATCCACTGATGGAAAACATTCACAATCGAATGCCAGCGATATTGCGGCAACAGGATTACGAGCGGTGGTTGAACCCAGAAACCCCTGCCGATGAATTGCAATCTATGCTGGTGCCGTTTCCAGATGAGTTGGTGGCGTACCCAATTTCAACGCATGTCAACAGCCCTCGGAATGATGATGCGGAGTGTATTAAGGAGATAGACCCATGAATCTACCGAAGTATGACAAATCATTAAGGGCTGAAATGGATCGCCTCGTTATCGGCATTGGGCATGAGATTGACGCCGTGATAGAGGAGACCGGGAATCTTGGCGATGATATTGCCGGCTCTCTCTGTGACAGATTCGCCGACGATTGGAATCTTTACGATCACAATGGCGAGTACCCAGAATGGCTTCGATGGGTTGTCGTTGGCGTCTTGAATAAAAAGGGTATCACGGAATTGTAGGACGCCGGGTATTGAAACACTGGATTATCATTTTGGCCTTGATTGTTTCTGGCTGTGCCCAGACCGCCCCGAAGAAATGTTACGTCATCCCGTTTGAAATGAATGAACTGCACATCCCCATCATTTCGGCCATCGTCAACATCAACCCGAATCATCCAGAAGTGCGTCCGCCAGCGAAACGATTAGCAATCGACACAGGGGCGGCTCACACGGCCTTTTTCGTGTCGGATCAGACGGTCGCCGATTTGGCGAAGATCATCCCCGGCGCTGTGGTGCAAGATCGCCTTGCGGCAAATGGCTTAGTTGTTCGGGCCTGCCACTTCCCAATCGCCAGGGTGACAGTCGGGGATTTATCAGTGGACATTCCGGTTGATGCGAGCGGGCGTGACATGACTATTAATCCGGGGTTCGATGGTGTTGTTGGGATTGATTTCCTTTCCCGGTTCAACGTCCAATTTGATTTTCAGGCAAAGACGATGACACTGACAGAGCGATGACGGGAATAGAAGCTATCGTCGCCCAGATTCGTGGCTTGGGATACATCGTCAAAACATTTAGGGTTAATGGCAATGTGGAAATGCACGCCGTTGATTTGGAATGTGAACGTGAACCGCAGATCGCACGGTGCAATGACGGGGATGGACCGGATGAGGAATATCGTTGTGCCTGTCTGTTGGCGGGTGCAGTAGGAATTACGGTGGGGGGCATTTAGCCACGCTCTGGGGTCGGGGGAGAACTTACGGCGGCGGCTGGTCAAAATTCTTATTTGAATACAGCGGCATATATGGCATTTGGGAATTGGCTGCCTGCTGTACGGGTGTCACTCGCAGGGGTTCGGTAAACGACTGACGGATGTACGTCACGGGGCACAATGTTCCATCGCCTCGGACGTACCCACCGATCTGCAAGCTGTCGGTGTACTGAACCATTGGTGCCGCGCCCGGCTGTGTCACGCGCTGAACGATACGACCTTCCGGCGTACCCCCTTGGATCGAATTCACCGACCGACTCAACCAAATGCTCTGAGCGAGATCAACAAGCTGTTGATTGTTGTAATGTCTGTTGAAAAGTTTCGTCTCATCGGCGAGATCAACTAAATCCTTGGAATAAACTGTCTGAAATAGCGGGATATGCTTGCCATTGGAGTCGGCATAGACCGTGAATTTGGCGGTCTGCCAAGTGAACGCCGACTTGAAAAGAGACTCTTTGATTATCTCGCCGATCTGATTGAAGGCCGCATCAGCCGCCGCACCGGCGTTGGTTTGATTCGCCGGAGTCAGCTTTGCTGCAATCGTCCAAGATTTTGGGTCCATGGAGATCGTATCAATCAAGCAACCGGGGGCGGCATTATTCAAAATTGCTTTGGCAACATAGTTTTCAAGCTGTTTTTGAAGACCCGTTACATTGTCCGAAGCCGATTTCAAAGCAGCTTCTTTGTCGGCCACAATCGGATCGTTCGCTAGCGCGTCAGATTCGATTGCGAGAACTTTTGCCTTTGCCGTGACTAAATCCTGAGCAGCAGTTCGCAGTGCGACGGTATCGTGATCTGTGTCGCCCCCTGATTCATTGTCGGCCGCGAGTTGAGCGACGGCAGACTTTCGGGCCGTTTCCTTATCCTTCAAATCCTGTATCGCAGTTTTATAATCATCGGTCTGGTAGAAATTAGTCATGGATGTTTTCTTCGCGGCATCCAAATCCGCTTGGGCTTGTGCAACGACATCCTGCGCGTTTTTCAGCTTGCCTTCAATGATGACGCACTCCGGCGTTGGTGGCGGCGTTGGTGGCGGCAAAGGTGCTTCCGCCACTGCAATCTTTGGCGGGGGTGGGGCTGCTACAACCACGGGGACAGGCGCTACAACCGGCGTGGGAGCAGGCGGCGGTGTGTCAGGCTGTACCACAACAGTACGCTCAATGACCTTCGGCTTTTCATTCAAATACATCCCGACCATCGCAGCGGCCAGCAATAGAACAAGAAATAGCAGGACTTCGGTTTTGCCAACGCCGGACTGCCTTCGAGACAGAATTATCATGCGTTCCCTTTCTTGAAATGCCCTCGAACAGACAGGTTCCGTAGATTTTAGTGCTTATTGTCGGGCTGTCAAAGAAGTCTAAACCTTCGTGACGGTCAACTGCAAATCAGGCCAATCTCATTTTCTGCGAGACCGTTCCACATTCCGGGCATCGGTCAGGTGTGGCGCGAAGATCGTAGCCACAGGAGGTACAGCGCCCGGCCACGAAACGACGGCGGATTCGGGCCTGTCTAATCATCCGCCAAGTCGGCCAGCCGATTCCGATCAAGGCAAGTGGCCAATACGGCACCGTGTATGTCGTGAACGGCGCGTTAACGTGACTAAAGCCGATGGAACGGTCAAAGCCCAGAGTTTTCCATTGAAATTGTCCGGGCCAGGGGTTGGGCGGCACCCTGTCGATTCTCGCAAATGAGTGGACTGGATAGTTCGCGTCTTGCGACTCCGAATAAAAAGTGACCACGCCGCTCGCACTAAGAATCTCCATGTAGTCCGTGGTCCCCGCCATCCGGGATTGAATCATGTACCAGTTACTTGAAACGCCAAGAATCGACGCCATCATCCCGGAAAGCAGCGACAATATGACGATCCAGATGAACAACCATCGGCGAAGATGCTTCATACGCCGTATATTCTACCCGCCGCAATGACCCCCACCGACTTAATCCTCGCCCAAATCCGCAGCATGAACTACATCGTTAAAATATTCCGAGTAAACGGCCCGGTGGAAATGCACGCGGTTGATTTGAGTAGCCGGCATGAACCGCAGATTGCACGGTGTGGTGATGGCGATGGCCCGGATGAAGAATATCGCTGTGCCTGCCTGCTGGCGGGCGACTTTAAGGAATCCCTGATCCTGAATCTCACAGCATGACCGATCAGCGCCGGACGATCCGATGCATAATGCGCCGTCGCGGAGATTCATCCGGATCACCGGTGGTGTGTGCGACACGTCCCTCATCTTCAGTCGGCGGTGCGGGCGTCGGCCGTCTATCCCATAGGGCCTCAGCCGCAATGTACCGACTGCCGAGGATTGAGGGAGACCCATCTAACTCGAACACGGTGCTTTCGTTCGGCATCAGCGTTTCGGCTTGACCGGGATCGGGCCGCACTTCAGCCTGGGGATGAACCTGTGAATCCGGCTCGGCGTCTGTCGGCGCTGGCACCGGCACGGGGACCGGTTCAGGCTCGCGAGCTTGGAAGATGATCGCGCCGCCCTTCCCCGCGCCCACAAGGAAGTATTCGGTGTCGCCGAAGCACACGGACGGGCACAGGTCCGCCACAACGCCGGGGACGACACGGCCGGCGTCCACAGGATTGCCATCCGACCCGATCAAATCAAACCCCACGGCCTTCAGAGCCGGCGAGGAAGCCGGCCGGTGTGCGACACGGTATGACTTCATGTAAGCGGCCTTTGCTGCGGCATCGCGGAACGGCATAGGGAAACACTCCGGGTCTACTTTGTGATTGTAGGAGTCCCGACTAATCGGCGCTACCGGGGATTCGGAATCGCGGCTGATGGCGGGGAGACCGGTTGGCGGAATCAGGGGCATTGCCGACGATGCAACTCGCCAATAGCTCAGTGATTGCGAAGATGGCGCATGTGGTTTTCGCGCAACATGGAGAGAGGGAATGTTTACTAAAATCAACACACCTTCATCCCGATCCCATGTTACTCCTGTTACTCCCGGAAAGGTCACAAATGCCATTGCAATGATCGCGAGACAATCCAACAGCCCGTTGGAAAGGCCGTTGGATTCCCCGTTGGATCGTAACTCTATTTTTGTTAGATGATTAGCTCTCTATTTCTATCAATCCAACAATCCAACAAGGTAAAACTAAAGAGTAATAGGCATTAGATAGGTCTGCGCTCTGCTCAATGGGTCTGCCGGTAAGTCTCACCGTCCACACTCTCCAGAAGTCTTCGAAATTGATTTTGCCCGTTGGGTTGTTGGATTCGATGTAACCCATTTTTCGCCAATTGATTACCGTCCAACACCCCCCTTGTTGGAAACCCGTTGGGCCGTTGGACTCATCCTCCTTATTCATTCAGAAATGCGGGTGCGCCTCTCAAAGGCTTCCGGCACTCGCCTGTTGGCTCGACCTGAACGACTAGCATTGACTTCGTTTTTGTGAATCGTCGCCGCGATCCTGCGAGAATGTTACTAAGGAATCTTGGCGCACGGCCATGTTACTCACTGGCGTCGAAAGTTGCGTGACTACCGTTGTCTAATAACCGCAAAGTCTGCCCCAATTACTTTACGCCACCAATGCAGATTTTATGCGCGACTTTTGATTTCCAGTGCATATTATCTGGAAGTGAGACAACTACTGGAGTCCACATGAGAGAAGAATATCTTGGAATCACGGACGCGGCTGAAAGATTGGGTGTCAGTGCCAAACGCATGAGCCAATTCTTTTGGGAAGGGAAGCTCGGCGGCGAGGATAGCGGTGTCCGCCGGATCGCCGGACGCCGAATTATTCCCGCGTCATACCTTCCAACAATCGCGAGGATCATGGGTGCTGAACCGGCGGTCAATAGTGATCCCCAAGCTGAAGTACAGCCAATCGTGTAATTGATAAACGACAGATGTTGAACAGGAGATACGCATGAAAGACAGAGATTCGATTGTGTTCAGGCAGTATTGGAACGGTCTGCCAATACCGCCGCAAATTTGATGCAGGCCAAGAAGTGTCCGACCTATGAATCATTCACATGCGTCTGAAGCGATCATTCCGATTGCCCTGCCGATCCGAGTCCCGCGTGTAGTTTCCCCGCCCGCTCCCCGTCGAAATTACAACAAAGCAGCTAAGGCATTGTTGACCCTTCATCCTGGCCGCAAGTTTGTACTCACGGCGATTGAACCCCGTAACGATGCCGGAAATAACAGAATCATTACGGCCACATTTGATGAGGCTCGAATTATCGAAGCAATGTCTTGGATGCAGAAGTA
>Ga0182015_10006420_pt1 | contig 11821 bp, 7 predicted proteins | sample 712P3MmetaG_FD_120478 | JGI IMG/M metagenome (GOLD analysis project Ga0182015, IMG submission 120478) | Permafrost microbial communities from Stordalen Mire, Sweden - 712P3M metaG | ecosystem: Environmental > Terrestrial > Soil > Wetlands > Permafrost | place: Sweden: Stordalen | collected...
CACAAACCCAGCAACGCTTCGACGATCTCCGTAAATCCTGGCCAGGCCGATCATGCCGGGCTTCAGGTTGAAGTCTGGATTCGCGATCTGAAGATCGACAATGTAAAAGTTGGGAGGAAGCAGTCCCGCGAATTTGCCCTCTCCTAAGAGTTTGGGATCCATTTCGGTTGCGACTGCCGCCACACCCACCACATTCGAGTCGCGTTTGTTGAAGAATCCCTGCACCTCCAGCCGCGCGGACTGCCCCACTTTAACCTTGTACAAGTCATGCTCAGAGACATAGATCCTCGCGCGCATGTAGGTAAGATCTGCGACTTCCGCCAGTTCGGTCCCCTCCGACAGCCTCGTTCCGAGGCGATCCGCAAGTCGCGGGGTCAAGACCACTCCAGAAATGGGACTTCGCAGTTCCAGGCTCGCGACTTGGGTCTTCAGCTCATGCCTTCGCTCTGCCAGATCCGCGCGCTCCAGTAACGCCGTACCTAAATTCGCGTAGTGAAGCGAAGCGGAATTCGCGCGCATCGAAGCGACTTCGTAATCTGTCTGGCCGCGGTCCAATTGCGACTCAAGGACCAGGTTGCCGAGTTGCGCTATGGGAGCCCCAGCGGCCACCCGCATCCCTTCATCGGCGTAAACCGCCACCAGGACCCCGGCAGCCGGATTCCGAATGACCGCAACAGACGCGGGCTCGAGCACGAAGCGCCCGATGGTGGATTCATGCCAAAGCGGCAGAAACGCCAGCAGCGCAAGGATTCCGGCGACGGAAATGGTTTGAGTGGTTGCAAACCAGGCCTTCACCCGGTCTTTCTTGTCGAGATATATAAATTTCATAAAGTTCACCAGGGTTCGAATTCGGGAGCGAAAAATCAGCGCTGCCGTGGCGATTTCCGGGATGAACGACCAATCCGGATTGAAGTTGCGGAAAACATTGCCGACGAACCGCGCTATGACGTATAGCACCGTGTAGCTGTACAGACCGGACAACAAAGCGTAGACCGCAAAACCGAGCCTCCGCGGCCGCGGCACGTAAGGGACTTCGACCGGCAACCCCCAGATGTGGCGTTTCACCCAGGCAGAAACATACGCGGTGGAAATCTCCTTGAGATCCGCAATGCCCAAAACCTCGCACATCATGTAGTACCCGTCGAGTTTCATCAACGGATTGAAATTGATGAGCACGGAGGCGATGCCCGTGATGAGCATCATCATGTAGGCAACTTCGTGCGTGGTGGTATCAGGAGTGGTGCCCCACCAGATAAACGTGGCGACGGCACAGATATAGAGCTCCGACCAGGCCCCAGCGAGCGAGATGATCAACCGTTGATACCGCGAAGCGCGGACCTGCGCTTCGCCCAGGTCTGTGTAAAACGCAGGCGTCAGATAAATCAGCAGAAAGCCCATAGATGGCACGTGGCCCCCATAATGTTTGCAAGCGTGCCCGTGACCAATCTCGTGCCAGCACATGGCGCCAACGGCCACCAAGTAGAACACGCCGACGTCAGCCCAAGTCTTCTCGGAAAAATTAAAGAAGTGCAGCGTGTCCCGGCTGATTTCTGGCCAGTGGGCGATCGTGATGCCCGCCATAAGCCCAAAAACAACCAGCGTCAACAGCGTGAACCACCAGGTATAAATGAACGACGTGTATCCATAGATCCACGTCAGAAAGCCGTCAGGATTGACCGCCGGAAACAAGATCTGCGACAAATCTCCAAACTTGCTCTTTCGTGACTTCACCAGCTTTCTGCGCTCTTCCGCGCTCTGCTGCATAAGCGCGATGTTTTTTTCCTGTGAGGTCTTGTACCAGAAGCCGGCGGTCTCTAGCGACGCCGCAAACTCGCGTACTTCCTCGACGTCGTACGCGGCATTGATTTGCCCCGAATAGAGGTCTGCGATTTCGGCGAAGGAACGCTGCCCATCGAATAATTGAGCCAGGGCCCAGTTCTGCGGCGGAAAACGATAAATGGTGTCCTGGCTGGGCACCAGCACGCGAACGATCGGCTGCCCGTCTTCGATGTGCTGTTTGAAGACGATATCCGGCGGAACGCGCGGGGGGCGGTCAGAGAGTATGCGCGCAGGAATGTCGGGCAGAGCGTTGTTGAGAACACGCGTGAGGTTCATGGCGTCTAGTGCGGGTTCTCTACCCTGAGGTTCGCGGTCATGCCGGGTCGGAACGACCCCCGGTTGCCTGTCAGCTCCACGAGCACTTCGAATGTGCCGCTGGAAGGATCGACCACCGGACTGACTTCCTTAACCCGTGCAGCATGCTTTTCCCCGGGAAAATCGGGCGAGGTAATTTCGAAGAGTTGGGCGTGTTGCACCCGCCCAAAATACCTTTCGGGCAGAGTGAAGCGCATCAACATCGGTACTTCCGCAGTTACCCAGAACAGGCGGTCGCCCTTGGATACAGACTGGCCTTCGCGGGCATATCGGCGCGCAATGAGTCCGTCAAATGGCGCCTTAATGTTGGTCTTTTCCAGTTCCAGCTCCAGTGAGCGTTCCTCATCGTGAGCTGTATTCAGAGTTTCCTCGACGCGCTTGATATCCCACTGATCCGACTCCGCCTTGTATTGGGCGTGCTGCAACTGTTCCTCGGATGTCAAACCGAGATCCCAAAGGTGTTGCTGGCGAACGTAATCCGCTTTCAGCACTCCCGCTTCCGCTTGCCAATTCTTCAGATCCGCCGCGATGCTACGAGACTTCGCGCGCGCAGCTTCCAGGTTCGCGGCAATCTGACGGTCGTCCAGCTGAGCAAGGATGGTTCCTGTCTTGACACGAGTTGGCGCATCGAAAAAGATCTTGGCAAGCACGCCGTCCCGTTGCGCCGTGACGTCCACTTGATGTTCGACAATGATCGGTCCCGTGACGCTGAGCGCGCTGTCTGCCGCCTCTGCCGCCGACGCATCCTTCGGGGCGACCGAGGCGGGAACCACAGTTGGAGCCGCAGCAGCATTGGCAAGGGCCGGCGCCGCGGGCCCGCCATCGCCGCAACCTCCAGCAAAGAGAGTGGCGCCGAAAGCGAATAGCACAACCAGACTTCGCATACTCCCCCTCCGCCCCATGTGCTACCAGCCCAGCCAATACCACACTTTCGAATACGCCCACAAAAACGGCCGCCGGAAAAATACATACGCCGCGGGATACCAACCGATGCGAACCTTGCCGCGACCCTCCATGCCCGTTCGAATAGCCCGATCTTCAATGGGCACTCCTACGCGCGCATAAAAAACGGGCGTCTCGTGCAACAACTCGGCTTTGGGGCTAACGATCACCACGTCGCCATGGAAAGTCCGCGAGGGATAGCTGTTGAGTTTCACCACGGCTTTCTGACCCTCTTTTAGAAGGCCGGCTTCGTCGTCATCGATCGCCACATCGACGATAGCGCGCGAGGTGTCCACAATTTCGGCAAACGAATCACCCTGCTGCAATTTGCGGCCAGCGAAGTTCTCGACATGCGGGGTGGCCACAACTCCGTCAATCGGAGAACGCAATTGCGCTTTTTCGAGCAACTGCCGAGCGCGGTCCACTTCCGCCCTCCAGTAATCGGCCTGCACGCGATGCACGCCGGCTTCGGTGCCATCGTTAGCGGCCAAGTCGCGATTCATCTGCAACATGGAGGACTCGTATCTCGATTGCGCTTCCGAAACTGCAGAGCGCAGGTTCCACGCTTCCATCTCCGCCAGCACCTGGCCGCGCTGCACACTCTGCCCTTCGTGCACCAAAACCTGGCCCACAACCCCTTCGACTTCGGGTTGCACCAGGGCGCGCCGGCCAGGGGCGACCACAGCCTCGCCGTCAACGCGCATCGGCAGTGGACACGCCACCAGGAAAAATAGTGCCGCGGCCGCAAATGCCAGGAACACCGTGCGCCGCCGCTTTTCCATGGCCATGAACTTGCGCTTGCGGACCAGCACCGGCTCCAGCACGGAAATAAACGGTACTTCCTTGTACATCTGCGCATTCCGCAGCGCCACGGTAGCCTGCCCTGCAAGAACCTCCAGAATCTCGATGTGTGCGGGCCCCAGAAAATCGGGATCGCTGGCCTCCACCGCGAGCATACCTAGGCGCCCGGTATCGTCGTTTAGGGGCCTGGCGTAGAAGCCGCGCATTCCTGTATCGGCGAAGTATTTTTTGAATTTGGCGCGCGTTTCTTCGCGATCGCTGTCAATTTCCTCGCCATGCTGCCGGACCTGAATGACTTCTTCAGACAAGGCAGCCCACTGCAGTATTTCGTTGAGCGGCGCTATATCTGGCGCGTCGGCATTCACCTGAGTAAGCCCGGTAACCGCGCTGAGTTTAAACCGGCCGCGCTGCTCTAGTACGATCGCCGCGCGCTCATACGGTATGACCGCCTGTGGGGCATTTACGATGGTCTGCAGCATGCGTTCCAGATTGAGCGTCGAAGTAATCTCATGGCTAACAGTATTCAGCGTCTCCAAAATTTCGACTTTGCGCTCCGCCATGAGCAAGCTGGCGTTGTGCAGCGCGGTCGAGGCTGTGTCGCTGAGACTGCTTAGGTTAAAAAGATCGTCATCGTCGAAGAGAGTTCCGTCCAGCTTGTTGAGCGCCTCGGCAATCCCTACCAGCGCTCCGCGGTCCATGATCGGAACGGCAATCAGCGACCGGATCACGTCTTCCCCTGTCGGCGCGTTGCGCTGCACGAGTCGCGCATCCTTAGGATCGGAAATGCACACGCTTTCGCCCGTGTCCGAAAGAACTCCGGCAAGACCTTCTCCGGGTTTCACGACTTGTCCTTTAAACGCCGTAGGATCGGCGCCGGATTGATGCATCAATTCCAGCGTCTCATCCGGATGCAGCATCCAGATGTTGACCGCCTGGCAGGCCAGAATCTCCGCGAACTTCGAAGCGATCAACGGAAGTAGTTCTTCCATTTCCAGCGTGGAAGAAAATACCTTTTCCAGGTCATAGAGTTGCGTCAGGCGAGTGATCGAGCTCAGCGTCGCGTGGCGTTCACTTTCGTAAGACTGGGCTGCGGCGATCGACGCGGCGGTCACACCGCAGGCGGGAAGCATTGCTTCGACGCCCTCCGTCGTGAGCTTCTCTTCGAACGAGAAAATCTCCAATGCTCCGAACAGAGTCTCGTTATGGAGAAGCGGGATGTAGCACAGCGACAAAAAGCTCTTGCGCGTATCCACGTGCGGGTAATCCTCGCGTCGCAGATCTGCGGCGCTGCGCAAGATCGGCACGCGCTCCTCCACCAAAGAACCCAGAAGTCCGCTTCCCCCCTCAATGGAGAGTTCGTGAATCGTGGCTTCCCCGATCGTGGCCTTTGGAATCCAGTTTGCGTTTGCGCGATCTGACCCCAATGTGTATACACTCACCGTCGCTTCCCCGAGCAGGTCGACGACGAATTTCGTTAAGGCGCGCGCGCGGGGTCGCACCTCCTGTTCGGCGAGTAGACTGGCGGAAAGGTTTGAGATGTCCAGAATCGCGTCTTGGTCAGCGCTCGGCAAAATTCAACTTTCCCCTGGGTGACCAATTCGCGGGCACGGCGCCAGTGGGTTTCTTGCTTTTTCGGTGCGAATTCACTAAGTTGTGCGCGCACTCTAACAAAGCGTTTCTAGGGTGTCAACGATTGGCAGTTCAGGACACTGGTCACGCGAGAGGTCACCACTTGGATGTCGAGATCAAAACGCAGGACGGGGTCAAAATCCTAAAAATGAAGGGGCGGCTCTGTATGGGCCCTCCTCTTGACCGCTTCAATGCGGTCATGACGGAATTGCTCTCGCAGGGTCAGAACAAAATCGTTCTGGACCTCGAAGAGGTGCCTATCATCGACTCCAGCGGTATCGGCCTACTGATGCGCCATCTCACCACCGCAAAGAAGGGCGGCGGCGCCATCTGCCTGCTCAAACCCACCAAGCTCACGGTGCAGACCCTGAAACTTGTGGGCTTGCTGAACCTCTTCAGCAGGTACGAGGACCTATCTGAAGCGGTCGCCTCTCTGCAATAGCCTGGTGTCGCGGGCGAATATTGCCACGTCCTAGCCTAAGGGACGCCGGCGGCAGTAGCCGGCCGAATGTTCTCTTGATAGATGGCGACCGCAGTCGACATTGCAGAAAAGCTCTTGGCTTAGACCAACAAGGGTTCCAAGAGCTTGACGGTGCCTTGCTCCCCGGCAATCGTCGTGTTTGTGCGATCTGGCTCACGAGGAACAAGTCAGTGAGCAATGCGCGAAGGAGGATAGAGGCGTTCAGCTTCTTGTTTCACCGCGGTTGCCAACTCTCCGCGAGGCCCGCGATTCCCTTTCACGACACGATTCAGGTATTCGCGAACTTGTCCGCTGGACTTGCCGGTCGGGTCCGTTTGGCGTGTAGGTGGCGGAGACCTCACCTCTTGTACCGGGATTCGTGGGACAAAGATCATGTGCCGAGGAGATTTGGACGAAGGCGGGAATAATTATGTTCGTCGGCCCAGAGAGTCAGGGGAAGGGCGGCCAGGTCGTCGACAATGGGTACAGCGTGGCCGTCTTTGGTCAGATCGATGGTGCGGATGTAGTAGCGGCAAGTTTCGCAGGCTTCCACGCGGATGTGGGGAAATTGCTCAGCCACGTACACCGGGAGCTTGTTTTCGGTTGCTTCACCGCAGGTGGGGCAGAGGATGCGGCGAAATTCCCATTCGTGCAGGCAGAGGGAACACAGGAGAAACCGTTTGCCGCCGTCCCCTTCAATTCGCAGTACCCCGAGCATGGGAGAAGAAGCGCAAAGCGGGCATACCGTGTGCGTGGCGATGGCCGGAGGTGCAGCACGATTTGCGGCTAGAAATTCGGCGTACGGTTGGAGAAAAGCGCGGACGATGAATTCGTTAAGGGCTTCCAGGGCAGCATGTGGCGGCTGCTCTGTAGCATGCGCGCTTGAATGCGCGTGGGCAGTGCTTCCGGCGGTGTCCCAATATTCGGTGAGGAACGTAATCCACGCAGCGGGACCCTGGAGAGAGAGTTGGCGGGCCGCTTCGACGACCGGCGAAGTGCCAACGCTCTGGAGCAGCGATAGAAACGTTGGAAAATGCTGCAAGAGGAAAGCCAGGTCGAGATTCGAACGGAAGTCCGTGGCCGATGCTGGGACGGGATGTTGGATTCCGGGTTGCGCCAACTGAACGTAGAGGGATTTTTGGAACAGCGCGAGGTGTTCGTAGAACTGCATTACTTCGGCGGCGAAGGAATGGACCGCACCCAGCTGCTGCGCGCGTCGAATGCGCGGATCGAAATCTGGTCCGCCGGTCCTTGCAAACGTCATTTTCTAGGCGTGGAAGAATCTGTCAGTTCTTTGTACCATCCGGGATGATAGCGGCGAACAAACTCCTCGGTGACGTCACCGTGAATTACGGAATCGATCGCGCCACGCTCGGCGAACACACCCATGTAGACGTGAATCAGGAAGAGACCAATCGTGGCCATCGCTGACGAAGCGTGGACGAGCACGGCGGTATAACGAAGATACCGCAAGCTCCAGGGAATTTTTTCGGGGAACCACAAGACCAGGCCGCTGAGCAGCAGCAGCACGCCGAAGATGATGAAACCCCAGAAGAGAAGTTTTTGTCCGGCGTTGTAACGCCCGGCTGGCGGCATGTCTTCGTCTTGGTTGCGGATATAGTGGCTCATGGAGCCGAGCCAGGCGCGGTCGACGGCGGTGAATCCCATTTGGGACGCCCAGAGCGCGAACATCTGCATGATGCCGGCGAAAAAGATCAAGCCGATCCAGGGGTGAAGCATGCGCGACACCGGGGCTCCGCCTAGAATCACGGCAAGCCAGAACAACCACGGCGACCAAAACGCCAAGCCGGTGAGCAGCAAATAAATGTAGGAGAACCCAGATAGCCAGTGGACCAGGCGCTCGCGAAATGTGTACCGAAGAATGTGGCCTTCCGGAACGTGCTGTTCGACACGCGAGGTCGCGGGCGCCGCAAGGGTCACGGTTGTGCTCCTTCATGCGGGACTTCCACGTCATCCTCGCGCGTCTTGGGGCCAAAGCGCAAGTAGTGGACGAAGAGCCCGATCAGTCCGCCGATCATCGCGGCGTTACCAAGCCACTTGAGTGGCCCCTTCCAAAGTTTTACACTCCAAGGAACTTGTGGATCTTTCGGAAGGCCGCCGTAAAGTTCAGGCTGCGTCGCGTCGTGCAGAACGTAGATGACTCCGGTGCCGCCGACGCCGGCCGGATCGTAGACGCCGGCATTTGGAAAATTCGAATGATCGCGAAGCTGCTTGGCGCGCGTTTCGGCAAGTTCCTTCATGTCGTCCTTGCTGCCGAAGTGTAGGCAGCCGGTGGGGCACGACTTGATACACGCTGGTTCAAGGCCCTCGCTGACGCGGTCAGCGCAGAGAGTGCATTTAAAAACGCGCTTGGTTTCGGGATTGAATTTTGGAATATTGAACGGGCAGCCGGTAATGCAGTAGCCGCAGCCAATGCAGTTCGCTTGCTGAAAATCGACGATGCCGTTGGTGTACTGGATGATCGCGCCGTCGGCGGGGCACGCTTTGAGGCAGCCGGGATCGGCACAGTGCATGCACTGATTCTTGCGCATGAGCCACATGAGCGTGCCGTCCTCGCGCTCATGCTCGTTAAAAAGAATCAAGTTCCAATAATTCCAGCGGGTCTCCGGCATCGTCTGGTAGGTATTGCCGAAGACGGTTTCGCCGAAGGGGAGATCGTTCCATTCCATGCAGGCGACTTCACATGCTTTGCAGCCGATGCAGGTGGTGGTGTCTATCAGTTTGCAGACCGTGTACTCGCGCTGGGTGTCTTCGCCGGGTACAGTGCCGGCGTGACCCGAAATTTTTTGAACGCGTAGTGTAGCCTGACTCATGGCATTCCCTACGCTTTCTCAACCTTGACGAGGAAACCTTTGAATTCGGGCGTGTAGGCGTTGGGGTCGACGACCGTCGGAGACAGCGAATTGGTGAGCGTTTTAGCGGTCCTGCCTTCATCCTCGGCGATCCCGCGATAGCCCCAGTGAATGGGAATGCCAATCTGATAGGTTTTCTTGCCGTCGATCATCATGGCCTTGATGCGCTTGGTGACCATGGCTTTGGCGATGTAATGGCCACGGGCACTCGAGACTTTGAGTTTTTCGCCGCCGCGTATGCCCATTTCGTCCGCCATCTCCGCGGCGATTTCGATGAAAGGTTCCGGCACCAGCTGCACGTTCATCGGATTGTTCTTCGTCCAATAGTGATAGTGCTCGGTGAGCCGATAGGTGGTGCAGATTACGGTGTAACCTTCGGCGACGGTGCCGTACTTGTCGTCGGGAGTCGTGAAGCGCTTGACGACGGGATTGTGCGTTTGCTTCGGGTGTAGCGGATTGTCGATGGGGCTCTCCATCGGCTCATAGAACTCGGGGAACGGGCCGTCGGCGAATGCGCTTAGCGGCGCGAAAATGCGGCCCACGCCTTCGGCGTTCATGATGAACGGGCCCATATGATCTTTCGGTTTCGAGTCCGGCTTGAAGTCGGGGACATCGTGGCCGACCCATTTTTGCGAAGCTTCATTCCACCACACCTGGCGGCGGCTCGGATCCCACGGCTTGCCGTCGACATCGCAGGAAGCGCGATTGTAAAGAACGCGGCGATTTGCGGGCCAAGACCATCCCCAATTCTGGTGTACGCCCATGTTAGAAGGATCGGAGGGGTCACGGCGCGCTGTAAGATTCCCGGCTTCCGTGAACGCACCGGAATAAATCCAGTTGCCACAGGCGGTTGTGCCGTCATCTTTCAGCCACGCGAAGCCGGGCAACTGCTGCCCGGCCTTGATCTGTTGCTTGGTGGCCGGATCTTCGAGATCGGCAAGTGCTTTGCCATTAATTTCCTTTAGAACTTCGGCGAGCGACGGGTTCGATGGGTCGGTATAGGCCCACGTAAGTTCTAAGATCGGATCGGGGAACTTTCCGGGATCTTTTTTGTAGAGCTCGCGAACTTTTAGAAAAATCTGGGCGACGATAGCTTGGTCAAGCCGGCAGTCCCCGGGCATCGGGAGCGCGGCGTTTTTCCATTGCAGCCAGCGAGCCGAATTAGTGAACGTGCCGTCTTTCTCGGCGAACCCCGCGCAAGGCAGACGGTAGACGGTGGTCTGAATCTGCTTCATCTCGTCGGTGGTGATCCCCGGAGACTTCCAGAACTCGCTGGTCTCGTCTTGGTAGATCTCTCCCACCACCAGCCAGTCCGCCTTCTTGAGCGCGTCAATATTCTTACGCGAGTCGGGACCGATCGCGACACCGTTCATGCCAAAGGCAAAGATGCCTTTAACGATGCCGTTGTACATGTTGTCCCACATCTGCACCCAGGAAAAATTGCGATCGACCTTCGGCAGATAGTCGAACGCCCAGCCGTTCTGTTTCGTGGCGGCGTCGCCGTAGAGGGCCTTCAGTAAGCTGGCGGCGAACTTTGGTGTGTTGCTGTAATAGTTGAAAGAATCCCACGGCGCGGGTTTGGATGGCTTGGGAGTGATGCGTTTCATCCAGTCGTCGAAGGAGGTGTCGGCGGGAGTAGGCACTTTCAAATAGCCAGGCAGGTTGTCGAATATGCCCGCCATATCGGTAGCGCCCTGGATATTCGAGTGGCCGCGGAGCGCGTTGACGCCGCCCCCGGCGCGTCCGACGTTGCCCATCAGAAGCTGGAGCATCGCGGCGGTGCGAATGATCTGCGTGCCGAAGCTGTGGTGCGTCCACCCGACGGCGTAGATGATGGTGGCGACTTTCTTCGTATCGCCATCTTTGCGGATGGAGGTGAAGAGGTTGGCAGCCTTGATGAATTGGTCTCTGGGAATGCCGGTGATGCGCTCGACCATCTCCGGCGTGTAACGCGAATAGTGTTTCTTCAGGAGTTGGTAGACGCAGTTGGGATTCTTCAACGTCAGATCGTAGTCGACTTTTTCCGGCATGGCAGGCAGCGGCGCTGGCGCGGACCCCTGCCCAGTCTGCATACCCGCCGCGTTCTGCGCCGGAGTGCTACCGCTGCCGGTGTAATTCCACGTGGCGCGATCGTAGGTTTGCTTCTGGGAGTCGAAGCCAGAGAAAACGCCGTCAGTATCGGCGGGCAGCTTGAAGTCGGGTCTCACGAGAAAAGCGGCGTTCGTGTAGTTGACCAGGTAGTCTTTGGCGATTCGATTGTTCTCGATCGCGTAATGAATCATGCCGCCCAGAAAGGCGATATCCGATCCAGCGCGAATCTGGCAAAACAAATCGGCGACCGACGCAGTACGCGTGAATCGCGGGTCCACCACGATCATCTTCGCGTTTCGCGTGCGCTTCGCTTCGATGGGCCACTTGAAGCCGCAGGGATGGTTCTCCGCCGGGTTCCCGCCCATGATCAGCATCATGTCGGTATTCTTGATATCCACCCAGCCGTTGGTCATTGCCCCGCGTCCGAACGTTGGTCCCAAACTTGAGACCGTGGGGCCGTGTCAAACTCTGGCCTGATTTTCCAGATGCACGACCCCCAGGGCGCGCATCGACTTTACGACCAGATAGTTGAACTCGTTGGTGTCCGTGCAACCGCCGGTGAAGGCGATGGATTCGCAGCGATTGACAGTGTGGCCCGCCGCATCTTTTTCGATGAATGCCTCGTCGCGGGTTTTTTTGACGCGCGCGGCGATTTCGTTCAGGGCATCGTCCCACGATATATCTTCCCAGTCGGTGCCGCCCGGGCGGCGGACCTGCGGCTTCACAATGCGCCGTTCGTTAAGGATGTCTTGTTGGAGCGAGGAACCCTTGGGGCAGAGCGTACCGCGATTGATCGGATGGTCGGGATCGCCTTCGACGTGAACGACCTGCGGCGTAACGTTCTTGGCGCGGTCGCCGATGGCGTAGATAA
>Ga0182015_10006421_pt1 | contig 11820 bp, 7 predicted proteins | sample 712P3MmetaG_FD_120478 | JGI IMG/M metagenome (GOLD analysis project Ga0182015, IMG submission 120478) | Permafrost microbial communities from Stordalen Mire, Sweden - 712P3M metaG | ecosystem: Environmental > Terrestrial > Soil > Wetlands > Permafrost | place: Sweden: Stordalen | collected...
CCTCGGCGCGGTCGGGGCCCTCGCTCTCACTTTCGTGCTGCTGGCCGACACCCTGACGGTGGTGTCCTCCATTGAGCTCCCACCCGATCATGCAGCGATCGGCGCCTTGATCCTGAAGGTGCTGGGGCAGATCGGGGTCTACTTCAATCAGTTCATCGGCGTCTTTGGTTGGCTTGATACTCCCTCGCCGTTGCTCACCATGGTCCTTTGGACTTCGCTGTTTGGCTTTCTCATCGTTGTCGGTCTCGTTTTCTCCAGGGTGCGACACGCGTGGGTGCTGCTCGGCCTGGTCGGAGGGTCGCTCGTCTTGACGGTGACGATCGTCGTATGGCATGCGGCTTCTTCCGGCGTCACGTGGCAGGCACGGGATGGCTTCCCGCTCTATGCCGGGATCCCGCTCCTTGCCGGCTTCGTGATGTCCGATCATCCATTCGTGAGCTCGGCACGGCGCACCAGAAAGCGAGTAGCGGCGGTCGTTGCGATTGGGGTGGGGACTGGGCAGCTGGCGGACTTTGTCTGGGCCTTGCGTCGCAACACCGTCGGCCTCGGACACACGTTCAATCTCTTTGCCAGAGTACGGGGGGGATGGTCACCTCCCTGGGGTACTCCTCTCGTCGTGGCGCTGGGCGCGGTGGCCGTCGTTCTCTACGCGGCGTGGCTGCGTCGTCAGATGGCGCACTTCCAATCGCAGCCTTGATACGCCCTGGGAAACGGCTTCCCTGCATACGTTTCGGCGCGTCCGGCGAAGCGCGGAACGGTCAGCCGGCGGGGCCGACGACAGGTGTCGCACCGGAGAGGTCGAGCGGGCGCAGGTAGAGGGCGCGACTGTTGGGGTAACTGATGGCGCCGGGCAGCCAGGCGTCGAACGCTATCCAGAACGATCCGCTGGAATCGGTGAAGACCGACTCGCCGCCCGGTCCCGCCATGTCCGGCCCGCTGGCCAGGATGGGCTGGGTCAGCGGTTGGGTGCACGGCCCGAGGGGCCCGCTGCACGTCGCCACGCCGACGGCGTAGTTGGCGCTGTCCCAGTTGTTGCCCGAGAAGAAGAGGAAGTAGCGCCCCGCATCGAGCACGAGGTCGGGCGCTTCGACTACCCCCGCCTCCCAGCTGAGGTCCGCGCTGAGCAGTGCGGCGGGCGCCGCGCCGGCGGCGAATCCGGTGCCCGATGCGTTGAGCTGCTCGGACCAGATCGTCGCCGGTTGTCCCCCCGCCCCGATGGACTTCCATTGCAGGTACAACGCACCGTTGGCGTCCACGAACGGGGACGGGTCGATGGACCCCCCGAGCGCGGGCTGGCACTCGAGGGGGGCGGTCGAATCGTCCGTGAAGGGGCCCTGGGGTTGCGTGGCGGTGGCGACCGAGATGCACTCGTCGCCGCTGCCCGCCCCCGCCACCTGCGCCGCGTAGTACAGGACGAAGGTCGAGCCGACCTGGAGGACACCGGGCGCCCAGGTCCCACCCGGCACCGCCCATTTGGGCAGGCTCGGCAGGGCATTGCCCACCGCGGTCCAATGAGTCAGATCGGTGGAGTCGATGATCTGGATGTTCCCCTCCGCCGAGTTCGTGGCGTAGGCGAAGTAAGTCCCGTCGACCCGCATGACGTCGGGATCCGGGAAGTCGAACGGATAGACGGGGCCACCGGCGGTGCTGCCGTCGAGCATCAGGCAGGCGCTGGACACTGCGGAGATGTCCCCGATGGCCGCCGAGTTGTCGCGCCCCGCGATCTGCTGCAGGGCGCCGCGCACGCCGCCGAGGCAGGTCTGGAGTGTGGCGATGTCGAGCCCCTCGAGGGACGCCGCATTGTTCGTGGTGCCGAGAACTCCCTCGGTCGTCGCCACCTGGCCCAGCATGGATGCCACCGATACCTGCAGCGCATTGCGATGCCCGACGGCCAGCGCGCGAGCGTACGTCGTGGCGGCGAGGTCGAAGTCCGACGCCGACAAATGGCGCCGGGCCGCGGCGAGAACTTGTCGCTCATGGCGGGCCAGACCGTGGACCTGCAGGTCGGTGACCAACGCGGCCACCAGTGCCCCCACCATGAGGAGAGCGACGCCCACCGTCGGCCACCGTCGACGTCGCCGTTCAGCCACCGGAGACCGCGTAGCTCTGGCAGCTCGCCGAGGTGGCATTCAACGCGGCGATGGCGGAGGCCTGATCGCCGACCGACAGCGCGTTCATCGCCTTTTCCACTCCCCCGAGACAGGTGTTCAAGGCGGTGATGTTCGAGCCTTGGGCGGACACGTTCGCCTGGGCCTGCGCCAAGGCGCCCTGCACGGATCGGAGTTCCGCCGTATCGGAAGCGAGCGCTGCCGCGTTCGCGTCGACCTCGCCGTTGACGGCATGGAGACTGCCACGAACCGAGGCCAGATCGCCGAGGACGGCGTCAATCCGGTGCCGCGTGCTCTCGATCGAGGCGTGCGCCAGCGCGAACTGGGTCTTGGCCTGGACCTCGCCACCCACGAGAAACCCCGCGGTGGCGGCGAAGAGCGCGAATGCCGCCGCGGCGAGCAACCGCCTGCGCCAGCGTTTCGGCACTGTGACCGCATCGGCGTCTGCGCCGGCACTGCCTGTGCCCGCGGCGTCGGAGCCACCGTTGTCGGTCTCCGCCTGCGCACCTACGCGTAACCGCTCGGTCGCCATCACCATGGAGGTACCGCCATCCCTCGCCTTCCCGACGCCATGCCACCGCCGGATGCCCGCGGTGGCCATCATCATTCTCACGCAGAAGAGACCGCAGAGGTTGTCGGGTGGTTCGCGGGTCCTTGGCGGAACTGCCGTGGCGCCACCACCACGCGCCGGCTCCCCGGGGGGACCACCTGCAACGCCTGTCGCAGGTGCGTTGATGCGTGGGCCTAGGAGTTGGCCTCCACCCAGGCCCCGATGTCGCGGGCTGTCCCCGCCGGATCTTCGAGCGGTCCGAAGTGCCCCAGGTGGCGCCGCTCGAACAGCGCGCCGCTGGTGAGGCGCGTCAGGGCCCGGGGCGCGAACGCCACCGGGCCGTACTCCTCATGACGGCCGACGACGAGAGCGACCGGGAGATCGAGGGCGGCGAGGGCCTCCCACGCGCCACTCTCGGCCGCCCCCCGAAAGACCGCTGCCTCGGTCGAGGGGGGGCAGCGCAGCTCCACCCGGCCGTCGGGCCGGGGGACGAACCCGCCCCGGACATACGCCCGCAGAGCGTCGGGATGCAGCTCGTCCAAGGGTGGCTTGGCGGCGAAATTGGCCGCCGCCTCATCGAAGGAGTCGAACGTACGCCGGCGCCGCAACGCGGCCTCGGCCATGGGATTCGGCGTGCCACTGGGCGGGAGCACCCCGGGCGCGACGATGACCGGCTCATAGAGCCACAGGGAGCGGAAGGCACCCGGGCGCCGCGCCGCCGCCAGCACCAACGCGGCGCCGCCCATCGAATGGGCGATGCCGTGCAGGGGGCGGTCCGTGCCGATGAGGTCGCTCCCGAGCACCGACTCGGCATCGTCGCCCATGGCGGACCACACCAGGGGGGCGCCGGGCGGCGTGTCGCTCATCCCGTGACCCCTGTAGTCGAGCGCAATGCAGCGGTACCGGCGCCGCAAAAGGGCCGCCACCGGCTCCCAGACCTGGCCACAGAATCCGGTGGCATGGGAGAACAAGAGGAGGGGCGCTGCCTCGTCCGCCGGCCCGCCAAGGTCGTGGACGGCGACGCGCACGCCTCCGGTGGACGGGATCAGTCTCATGCCGGCGCAACCCCGCGCAGCACCGCCACCGGGAGGGTGTCCAGCGCCTGCCCCACGGCGAAGGCATTGCGCCGCACCGCCAGCGTCACGCCCGTTACGACGTCGGTGAGTTCCCGGGGAGCGGGCGCCGGCAGGTGCAACCGGGTGTCGCCCCAGACACGTCCGCCGAGGGCGAAGCGCCCCGGGCCCGCCAACCCGAGCATCAGCCGGGGCACGAGCGCCACGACCCATTGCCGCCCCCGGCGGCGCAGGATCCCCACGGCGTGGTCCGCGCCCGCGCCGGAGGCCCGCGCCAGGTGGTACGAACCGCGGTCGAAGAGCACCGGCTGCGCCCGGCGCAGCGCGAGCAGCGTCCGCAGGACGTGCAACTTGATGCGCCCGTCCTCCCATGCCGCCAGGAGGGCGGCGGCGGCCTGGCGCGCCGCGGCCGGAGCGTCGTCGCCGGGGAGAGTAGCCAGGAGTGCGCGCCGCGCCGCGAAGTCCACCGGGCGGCGGTTGTCCGGGTCGGTCAGCGAGAAGTCCCACAGCTCGGTGCCCTGGTAGACATCGGGCACCCCGGGGCACACGGACTTGAGCACGACCAGGGCGAGGGAGTTGGTGGCGGCGGCCGGACCGATACGACGGACCAGGCGCTCCATCTCGGCGCCGAACGTGGTGGGCGAGGAGCGGGCCAGCCGCCGGATGAAGGAGCGCAGCGCCCTCTCGTAGCGTTCGTCCGGGTCGGTCCACCCGGTCCGGCACTTGGCCTCCCGGGCCGCCTTGACCGCGTACGCCTGTACCCGCGCGCACACCTCGGCCGACATCCGGGCCCGGCCCATCGGCCACATGGCGGCCAGCGTCTGGTACGCCACCAGCTCGTCGTGGGCGTCGGGGCCGCTCGCCGCGCGGAGGACACCGGCACTACGGCGATGCCAGCGCGCCGTCAGCCGGTCCCATTCGTCCGCCACCTCGGAGAGGGCGAAGAGGCGTGCCCGCACGTCCTCGCTGCGCTTGGAGTCGTGCGTCGACGTGGCGTTGAGCGAGGACGGGTGGCGCCGACCCCGCGCCGCGGTGGCGGCATGGAACGCCGGGATGTTCACGGCGGGATGGCCCGGATCGCTGCCCACCTCTGCGTGCGCGAGCAGGCCCGAGAAGCGGTACGTGGCCGTGTCCTCCACGCCCTTCGCCGTCACCGCACCCGTCAGCTGCTGCCAGCGCTGCGCCACCTCGACCCAGCCTGCGCCCCCCGCGCCACCGTGCGTGTCACCCTCGGGAACGAGCATGCCGTCACAGAGCAGGGCCAGGGCGCGCCGGCCTTCCTCGCCCAAGGTCGGGGCTGCGGCAGTGGCGGCGCGGCGCACCCGGGCCGCATCGTCGGGGTCGGCGCTCCCGGGCCCGAGATAGGTGCGGTAGGCGTCAAAGTGCACGGTCAGCGCCGCCATCGCCTCTTCGATGGCCGACCGAGAGAGGTCGTGCCCGGGATGGTCGGCAGCGAGGGCCGCCGCGGCGAGGCCGCTGAGGCGATGAAGAGGGGCGCCGAAGGAGCGCGCCAGCATCTCTCCCTTTGCGACCAGCGCCAGTGCGGAGAAGGTCCGCGCGTCACTCGTGGACGCCGCCCCCGCCTGCGCCAGGCGCGCCGCGCCCGCGGCGTCCACGAGGAGCCCGCCGGCGACGTCGGCGAACTCGTACCCCGTGGTGCCGTCGCACTCCCAGGACGGGCGGAGTGCCTCGTCCTTGGCCAGGATCTTCTCGACGAGCAGGACGCACGGCCCGCGCCGGCGCGCCGCGACGGCCCCCCGCAGGCGCCCCAGGTAGCCGGCGGGATCGGTCAGCCCGTCAATGTGGTCGATGCGCCATCCGGCGATGCGCTCGTCGGGTGCCATGGCGAGAATGCGGGCGTGCGTGGCGTCGAAGACGGCGGGGTCCTCGACGCGCACGCCGATCAGACCGTCGATGTCGAAGAAGCGGCGGTAATTCCCTTCCTCCGCGCTCAGGCGCCAGAAGGCGGGACGGTAATGCTGGCGCTCCAGCACCGACGCGAGGTCCGGGGGCGATGGCGTGGCACTCCCCGGCGGCGACGGCTCGCCGGCGAGGGGGAACCGCTGGCCGTCGAGGACGAAGAACTGCTCGCCGCCCTGCGTTGCGATGGCGGCGCCGCCCCGCCCGCACACCTCACGCAGGGGCGACCCCAGGGTGGGTACGAGCACCTTGCCGCCCTGTGCCGCCCAGTCGATGTCGAAGATCCTCGCGGCGCCCCCGTGCGCGCCCTCTCGCAGCGTTTCCCACCACCATGCATTGTCGGGGTGCGTCGCCATGTGGTTGGGCACGATGTCGACCAGGAGCCGCATGCCACGGCCGTCCAGCGCGTCGAGCAGCGCCTCGAATTCCGCCTCCGTGCCGAGCGAGGGATCGAGGCGCGTGGGGTCGACCACGTCGTAGCCGTGGGTGCTGCCGGGCACCGCGGCCAGCACCGGGGAGACATAGAGCGTCTCGATGCCGAGGGCATCGAGGTACCGCACCAGGCGTGTCGCGCCGGCAAAGCCGAGCTCCGCCAGCTGCAGCCGGTACGTCGAGCCCAGTGGTCGACGGCCCGCACCGGCGCCCCTCACGCCAGGAGGCGCTCGCTGTGACGGAGCAGGAGGCTCGAGTGCGCGGCGAGGTTCACCGCGTCGTTGCGCACCAGGCGTGACCACGGCCCGGGGCGGGCCGTGTTGAGCAGCTCCTCCCAGCGTCCCGGCTGCTCCAGGCGGGGCAGCGTGTAGGAGTGCGAGCGCGCGCCGGCGTTGAGCAAGAGCAACAGGGTGTCACCGGTCGCCGAGCGGCCCCGAATGTCCACCTCGTCGGCCGCGCTGCCCAAGAGCAGCATGCCGATGCTCTGGTTGTTGGGATCGGACCACTCCCCTTCGGTCATCTCCTGGCCGTTGGGCCGGATCCAGGTCACGTCCTTGGTCTGTGTACCCGCCACCTCGGTGCCCGTGAAGAAGGCCCGACGGCGCAGGACCGGGTTGTCCTGGAACACACCGATGAGGTCGCGCACGAAGCGGCAGAGGTCCAACCCCGATTCGCCCAGATCCCAGTCGAACCAGCTGCTCTCGTTGTCCTGGCAGTAGGCGTTGTTGTTCCCCTGCTGGGTCCGGCCGATCTCGTCGCCGCCGAGGAGCATGGGTACCCCCTGGGCGAAGAACAGCGTGGTGAAGAAGTTGCGCTTCATGCGGTCCCGGGTCCGCTCGATACGCGCGGACTCGGAGCGTCCCTCGGCGCCCCAGTTGCGGCTGAAGTTGGCATCGCTCCCGTCGCGGTTGTCCTCGCCGTTGGCCTCGTTGTGCTTGTGGTCGTACGACACCAGGTCGTTCATGGTGAAGCCGTCATGGCAGGTCACGAAGTTGATGCTGGCGTAGGTCCGGCGTCCGCTCGGCGCGTAGATGTCACTGGAGCCGGTCAGGCGCGACGCCAGTTCGGGTACCTGGCCGGGGTCGCCCCGCCAGAAGCGCCGCACGCAGTCGCGGAAGGCCCCGTTCCACTCCGACCAGCCGGTCGGGAACTGCCCCAGTTGGTAGCCGTCGGGGCTGGCGTCCCAGGGCTCGGCGATCAGCTTCACCTTGGAGAGCACCGGGTCCTGCCCGATGATCTCGAAGAAGGCGCTCGGCTGTCCGGCCTCGTAACCGCGCACGAGCACCGGGGCGAGGTCGAAGCGGAATCCGTCGACGTGCATGTCGGTCACCCAGTACCGCAGGCTGTCGGTGACCAGGCCCATCGCGCGCGGGTGCAGGATGTTGAGGCTGTTGCCGGTGCCCGTATAGTCGAGGTGGTAGCGGGGCTGATCGGTCATCAGCCGGTAGTACGCCGAATTGTCGATGCCGCGCAGGGACAGCGTGGGGCCCAGCTGGTTGCCTTCGCCCGTGTGGTTGTAGACGACATCGAGGATCACCTCGAGCCCTGCCCGGTGCAAGGTGCGCACCATCGACTTGAACTCGCTCACCTGCTGGCCGAGGCCTCCGGTGGCATAGCCCACGTGGGGCGACAGAAAGGCGATGGAGTTGTAGCCCCAGTAGTTGGTCAAGCCCTGCTCGACGAGGTGGCGGTCGGCCACGAAGTGGTGCACCGGCATGAGCTCGACCGCCGTCACGCCGAGGTCCAGAAGGTGGTCGATGACCGGGTCGGAGGCCACGCCGAGGTAGGTGCCCCGCAGGTGCTCGGGCACGCCCGGATGGCGCAGGGTCATGCCGCGCACATGCGTCTCGTAAATCACCGTCTGGTTCCACGGGGTGTTGGGCGCCCGGTCGTCCTCCCAGGTGAAGGCCTGGTCCACCACGAGGCACTTGGGCATGGCGCCCGCCGAGTCGCGCGCATCGAAGGAGAGGTCCTCGGCGGGATCACCGATGGTGTACCCGAACAGCTCGTCGCTCCAGCGGATGGGCCCGCTCACCGCCTTGGCGTAGGGGTCGATGAGCAGCTTGGCGCCGTTGAACCGGTGACCCTTCTCGGGCTCGTAGGGTCCGTCGACCCGGTAGCCGTACAGGGTTCCGGGCCGGACGTCGGGAAGGTAGGCGTGCCAGACGTTGTCCGTCCTCTCGGGCAGCGAGATGGTGGCCGTGGGCTCTCCCGAGGTGGCGTCGTCGAAGAGGCATAGCTGCACCCCGGTGGCGTTCTCGGAGAAGAGGGCGAAATTGACCCCTTCGCCGTCCCAGGTGGCACCGAGCGGGTGGGGGCTGCCGGGCCAGACCCTCATTGTGGCGCGGCCCGCGCCAGGTGGTAGACGCAGAACTCCCATGGGCCGAGCCGTGTCCGCTCCCCGGGCCGGCGCGCTGCGGGCAGCAATTCCCCGGAGCCCCCGAACTCGGGCGCGGCGGCCTCCACCACCTTTGTCCAACAGGCGCTCTCGTCTCCCGCCCAGCCCTGCGGTACAGCCGGCAGCACGCCCTCGACCCGTTCGGCCGACACGTTGAAGAGCGCCACGACGGCATCGTCGGGGTGGGAGCGCACCATGGTGAGGACGCGGCCGTCGGCCTGGGCACGTGCCGCGGCGCGGGGCGCGCGGCGCAGGGCTGGATTGGCGCGCCGGAGTTCGATGAGGGCCCGGTGGAGGGCCCACTGCGCCCGATGGGTGCCCTGGTGGCGCAGCGAGCGGTCCAGGCGGGCGGCGCGGAACGTCGCGTCTGCGGCCGGGTCGGGCATCTCGCCCGACTGGGGCAGCACGGCGAGCTCGCGCGCCCTGCCCGCCCGCACCGCCTCGGTGAGGGCGGGGTCTCCGTGGTCGATGAAGTAGGGGAACGGGGCCGGGTCGCCGTACTCCTCGCCCATGAACAACAGCGGCACGCCGGGGGCAAGGAGCACCAGAGCGGAAACCAACTGGGCCTGGGCAAATGTCACCAAGGACACCAGCCTGTCACCCCGGGGGCGGTTGCCGATCTGGTCGTGGTTCTGGGCAAAGACGACGAGCCGCTCCGGCGGGATGGCGCCCGAGGGCGCACCGTGGTTGCGCCTTCGAAAGCACGAGTACTCGCCCTGGTAGACGAAACCCTCGTCCATGGCCCGGGCGATGTCCGCGACCGCGCCGTAGTCCACGTAGTAGCCGGCGCCCTCGCCCGTGACGGCTGCGTGCACGGCGTGGTGGAAGTCATCGTTCCACTGGGCCCCCAGTCCCAGGCCGCCGGCCTCGAGCGGGCGCACCAGGCGGGGGTCGTTGTCCGCGCTCTCGGCGACGAGGAACACCGGCCGGCCCAGGTGCTCCCCCGCTGCCCCGACTGACTCGGCCAGCTCGGCGAGGAACGGGCGGGCGGTGTGGTCGAATATCTCGTGGACCGCATCGAGCCGGAGACCGTCGACGTGGTAGTTGCAGAACCACTGGTGGGCGTTCTGCACGAAGAAGGCCCGGACGTCGTCCGATCCCGGCCCGTCGAAGTTGATCGCCGGACCCCACGGCGTGCGGTAGCGGTCGGTGAAGTAAGGGGCGTAGGCCTCGAGCACATTGCCTTCGGGCCCAAGGTGGTTGTAGACGACGTCGAGGACGACGTCGAGCCCGCGCCCATGGCAGGCTTCGACGAAGCGCTGCAGGCCGGCCGGGCCGCCATAGGAGCTCTGCACGGCGAAAGGGAACACGCCGTCGTATCCCCAATTGCGCACGCCGGGGAACTGGGCCACCGGCATGAGCTCCACCGCGCTGACCCCCACCTCCACCAGCTCATCGAGCACCTCGATGGCGGCGTCGAACGTCCCCGACGGGGTGAGCGTGCCGATATGGACCTCGTAGAGGACATGCTCGTGGAGTGGCCGTGTGCGGTGCCCGGCATCCGCCCACGCGTGGGCGCCGAGGTCCACCACTTCGGACGGCCCGTGCACGCCATCGGGTTGGGAGCGCGACGCCGGGTCGGCGTAGGCGCCGTCGTCGTCGAGGAGGAACTGGTAACGCGTGCCGGCGGCGCACTCGTCGACGACCCCGGCAAAGTACCCGTCCGCCCGCGCGGCCAAGTCGACGACGCGGCCGGTGCCGGGAAAGGTGACGGCGACGTGCCGTCGCTCGGGTGCCCACACCACGAAACGCGTGCGCGCGCCTTCGAGCGGGTCCGCTCCCACCCTGAGCGCGGAGGTCATTCCGGTCCGAAGAAGACGCAGGCCAGCGGCGGCACGGTCACCGTGAGGGTCCACGGCCACCCGTGAATCGGCGCCGGGTGTGCCTCGACGCCCCCGAGATTGCCCACGCCGCTCCCCCCGTAGTGGGTGGCGTCGCTGTTCAGGAGCTCACGCCAGAAGCCGCCGCGGGGCACGCCGGCCAGGGTGTTGGTCCGGGGAACCGGGGTGAAGTTGCACACCACCAGGACCGGCGGGCCCTCTCGCGGCCGGCGCAGGAAGCCGAGCAGGCTGCGATCCGGGTCGTCCGGCTGGGTCCAGGCGAAGCCCTCGGGGTCGGCGTCGAGCTCGTGGAGGGCGGGCACGTCGCGATGGAGCCGGTTGAGGTCGCGCACCCAGCGCGCCATCCCTTCGTGGGCCGGGTACGCCAGGAGATGCCAGTCCAGGCTGCCTTCGTGGTTCCACTCCCGGCCTTGGGCGAACTCGTCCCCCATGAAGAGCAGCTTCTTGCCGGGCAGGCCGTACTGGTAGCCGTAGAGCAGCCGGAGGTTGGCGAAGCGCTGCCAGTCGTCCCCGGGCATTTTGCGCAGCAGCGAGCCCTTCCCGTGCACCACCTCGTCGTGGGACAGGGGCAGCATGAAGTTCTCGCTGAAGGCGTAGACGCTCCGGAACGTGAGCTCTCCGTGATGATGGCGCCGATGCACCGGATCGCGCGAGAAGTAGAGCAACGTGTCGTGCATCCAGCCCATGTCCCACTTGAGGCCGAAGCCGATGCCCCCGTGGTGGACGGGGCGCGAGACCCCCGGGAACGCGGTGGACTCCTCGGCGATGACCTGCACGTCGGGATGGTCGGCGTAGATCCCCGTGTTGAGCAGGCACAGGAATTCGATCGCCTCGGTGTTCTCGCGCCCTCCCGCCGCGTTGGGTATCCACTCCCCCGGTCGTCGGGAGTAGTCGAGGTAGAGCATGGAGGCCACCGCGTCGACCCGCAGCCCGTCGGCGTGGTAGCGCTACAGCCAATGCTCGGCCGAAGAGGCCAGAAAGCTCCGCACCTCGTGGCGGCCGTAATTGAAGATCAAGCTCTTCCAATCCGGGTGGAAGCCGAGACGCGGATCGGCATGCTCGAAGAGATGGGTGCCGTCGAATTGGGCCAGCGCGAAGGCGTCTGCGGGAAAGTGCGAAGGCACCCAGTCCAAGAGCACCCCGATCCCGGCCTGGTGGAGCCGGTCGATCAGGTACATGAGCTCCTGGGGCGTCCCGTAGCGCCGGGTGGGGGCGAAGAAGCCGGTGGTCTGGTAGCCCCACGAGCCGTAGAACGGGTGCTCCATGAGGGGCAGGAACTCCACATGGGTGAACCCGGCGTTGTGCACGTGGTCGATCAAGGGCTGCGCCACCTCGGCGTAGCCGAGCAGCCGCCCCGAGTCGGCCGGATCGCGCCGCCAGCTGCCGAGATGGACCTCGTAGACCGAGAACGGCGCGTCGAGGCCCGCCCGGGCGCCGCGCCCGCGCATCCACTGCTCGTCACCCCATTCATAGGCCAGGTCCCACACGACCGACCCCG
>Ga0182015_10006422_pt1 | contig 11820 bp, 11 predicted proteins | sample 712P3MmetaG_FD_120478 | JGI IMG/M metagenome (GOLD analysis project Ga0182015, IMG submission 120478) | Permafrost microbial communities from Stordalen Mire, Sweden - 712P3M metaG | ecosystem: Environmental > Terrestrial > Soil > Wetlands > Permafrost | place: Sweden: Stordalen | collected...
AGCCGCCTGGCCCGCCCGAACCAGGTGGCACCCGAGGGCAGCGTCGTGAGCGGTCCCAGGGCGTCGTCCAAGCGCCGGGAACGGAGGACCTCGAGGACCGCCCACACGAGCGAGTCGACGTGCCACGGATCGGCCTCGCCGGTGTGACCGGCCTCGAGCAGAATCTGGCGCAAGCCTCCGGGGAAGGAGAACACGATGTTCGCCGCCACGCCGTCGCTCCCACCGGGGCGAGAGGCTCCGAGGCTCCGGGCGAGCTCCAGGGCGAGCCAGCGGCGCATCGCCATTGTCGGCACCGCCAGCCACTCGGGCATCATCGGGTCGGCCAGCGGTACCGCCAACACCTCAGCCAGTGCCGAGGCAAGGGGTCTCACCCGGCTGGCACTGGACAGGTGAAGCACGAGCGAACACTACCCAGAGGTTGTGACCCTCACCGAAGACCGCGAGGCTACCTTGGAGCTGTGAGGACGGCTCCGGTGCTCAAGGACGCATGATCAAGTACCTCGGGTCGAAACGGCGCCTCGTGCAGGCGATCGCGGCCCTCGCCTCCGGTTGCGGCGCCACCACGGCGGCCGACCTGTTCACCGGCACGACGCGCGTCGCCCAGGAGCTTAAACGCCAAGGAGCCTTCGTCACCGCCATCGACACCGCCACCTACTCAGAGGTGCTCGCCCGGTGCTACATCAGCACCGACGCGGCTCGGGTGGACAAGGCCGAGCTCCAGGGCGCGATAGAAGAGCTCAATGGTCTTGAGGGCAAGAGGGGCTATTTCACGGAGGTCTTCTGTGAGCGCTCCCGCTACCTGCGGCCCGAGAACGGGGCTCGCGTGGACGCAATCCGCGACGCGATCGAGTTGGGCCACCGCAACAGCCCGCTCTACCCGATCTTGCTGACGGGCCTGCTCGAGGCGGCTGACCGTGTGGACTCGACGACCGGCTTGCAGATGGCCTACCTCAAAAAGTGGGCACCACGTGCGCTGCGGCCCCTTTGGCTCCGGGTGCCCGAATTGCTCGACGGCCCTGGTCGCGCGATCCGGGCCGATGCCCGCCAGGCGGTTTCCTCGATCGGCCCGGTCGACTTCGCCTATCTCGACCCTCCCTATAACCAGCACCGGTATTTCACCAACTACCACGTGTGGGAGACCCTGATCAGATGGGACGCGCCCGACCATTACGGGATCGCCTGCAAGCGCGCCGATTCCAAGAGCACCGCCACCCGGAGCGAGTTCAACTCGCGCCTCACGATGTCCGCAGCTCTGGGCGAGATCGTGACGAACCTCGACGCGGCGGTCGTGGTCGTCTCCTGCAACGACGAGTCTTGGCTCGGCCGGGACCAGCTCATCGAGATGTGCGCGGCGCGCGGCCACGTCGAGCTGCTCGAGTTCGACTCCAAGCGCTACGTGGGCGCTCAGATCGGCATCCACGACCTCACCGGGCGCAAAGTCGGTCAGGTTTCCCACCTGCGCAACCTCGAGCGTCTTGCCGTCTGCGGGGAACGCTCTGCCGTCCTCGCCGCCGTCGCGGCCTGCCGCCGGCTCACCTCCGAGGGCGCCGAGGCGCCCCCGGCCCGTAGCGCCGCGGAGTCAAGGCCGCGATGACGAGCTCGACGATCGTCCTTGCGCTCGCCGTGTTCGGGGCGAGCGCGGTCGAGATGGTCGAGGCGCTGACGATCGTCACCGCCGCCGGGGTCACGCGCGGCTGGCGCTCGGCGATCGAAGGCAGCCTTGTCGCGACCGTCGTGCTGGCGGCGCTCGTGCTGGTCGTCGGCGTCCCCCTGGCGCGTCTCGTGCCGATCGACGTGCTGCGGGTCGTCATCGGCGCCCTGCTGCTCGTGCTCGGCCTCGACTGGCTCCGCAAGGCCGTGCTGCGGGCGAGCGGGCACAAGGCGTTGCACGACGAGGACGCCATCTACGCAAAGACCGTGGCCGAGCTCTCGGGCACAGCTGGAGCCGCTGGTGAGGAGGCGCCGGTCGCGATGACCGCCCGTGGCTCGTGGCGGCGGGGGCCCCGTGACGCCACAGGTTTCACCGTCGCCTTCAAGGGCGTGTTCCTAGAGGGCATGGAGGTCGTGCTCATCGTGATCACCCTCGGCGCGAGCTCGGGCCATCTCGCGCTCGCGTCCTGTGCCGCCGCGGCGGCGGCCGTCGTCGTCTCATTCGTCGGTTACCTCGTGGCCCGCCAGCTTTCCGAGGTGCCGGAGAACTGGCTGAAGCTGGCCGTCGGCATCATGCTCACGAGCTTCGGTGTCTTCTGGGTCGGCGAGGGTGCCGGGGTACACTGGCCGGGGAGCGATCTGTGGATCCTCGTGCTCGTGGGCGTGTTCGCCGCGACAGCGGCGCTGTTGTCGCTGGCGATGCGTAGGACCGCTCCCTCCCGGGGTCCGGTCGCCGCCGGGACCGGCCAGCGGTCATGACCAGGCAGGTTTATGACGCGCCGGCCCCCTGGACGACGCTGACCCCGTCATGACAGCGATCGTCCGGGCGCTGGAAGCTTTCGCCAAGTTCTGGAAGGACTTCTTGATCGGCGACGCCCCGGAGCTACTCGTCGGGACGCTCGTGTTCGTCGGCGCCGCGCTGCTGCTTCGTCACCGAGGCGACGTGGCGGTCGTCGTCCTGCCGCTGATAGTCATCGCCTTCCTCGCCGGCAGCGTCTTTCGGGGCAGGGCGACGCCGTAGCGGGCGCGAGGACCAGCCGTAGGGCCTGGGCCGTAGAGCCTCAGCCGCCCGGAAGGTAGTTGAAGCCAGGCGGGCACGGGAGACCCCCCCGCCTGGTCCGAGCTCCCACCAGGGGCCGTCGAGCTGGACGAGGCAGAGCTCGGGACCGAGCCTGAGCGAAGCTGTCGTGGGGCCATCCCGGGTGCGAAGACGAAGCCGTAGCTGCCCATCTCGGACTGCTCGTTGGCGTCGAACTCCGCATAGCTCGAGTAGCAGTCCTGCGACACCCGGCCGAACACCGGCACGACCACTGTGAAAGAGGTCGATGTGCACCTGACGGGCGCCGTTTTCGAGGCGACGACGCGGACGAGGCTATCGAGACGGCCCTCGTCCTGGAAGCGAAATCGCAGCGAAGGCCCGCTCGGCAAGAAGGCGAAGCATGCCGACAGCGCCACGACGACGACCCCGGAGGCGAACACCCAGCATCCCCTCTTGGCGAAGGTCCTCTTGGACCCGCGCCTGTTGCGAAGCAAATAGGCGAGGTCCATGGCCAAGGTGACGACCAAGGCCGTCCCGCCCGCGAAAAGGGCTCCAACCGGGGCAGAGTCGGCCGCGCAGAAACCCGCGAACCCGAGGGCTCCCGCGCCGAGAGTGGTCTCGATGACGACCGACGACGGGGCGGCGTGGCTTTCGCTCTCGAGCCTCCAAAGCACAAGTGAGCCCACAAGGCCGAGGCCGAGCCCCGCGGCACCGACGCTCAGCATGACCCCGTCTAGCGGCTTGCCGACCTGGAACAGCAGCCAGCCGAGGAAGAACTGCACCGCCATCGTCCCGACGAGCCACGCGTACCCGAGCGTCCAGCGCGTCCAGCGGGCGTCGGCCGGAGCCGGGCGCGGGATAACGAAGGAGAACGCGGCCTCGCTGCCGGCGCCAGGCTCGGTGGCTTGCTGCACCGCGCGACAGCATGCCACCGCTCTGGCGGCCAGAGCTGGCGCAAGGTCTCGAGCCTGAGGCCTCGGCGCGCAGGGTTCCTGTAGCGTCCCCACGTGGCCGAACCCGAAGTCGCCGACCTTTTGCGCGAGGTCGTGGCGACCTTGCCGGCCGGCGAGGTTCGCGCAGGCCAGCTCGAGATGGCCGAGGCAGTCGAGCACGTGCTCGCGGCGGGAGGCGCCCTCGCTGTCGCGGCGGGGACAGGCACGGGCAAGTCGCTCGCCTACCTCGTGCCGGCGGTCGCCTCGTCAAAACACGTGGTCGTCGCCACCGCCACAAAGGCCCTCCAGGACCAGCTCGCCAACAAGGATCTTGCCCTCGTCGCCCGTGGCCTCGGCCGCCCCGTGAGATGGGCCGTGCTGAAGGGGCGCTCGAACTACCTGTGTCGCCAGCGCCTCCACGAGCTCGAGCGACTCGGCGAGCAGCAGCGCATGGACGCCCCGGGTGGGCTCGAGCCGATCGGTGCCGAGCTGGCACCGGGACCCGATGCCGAGCGCGGTCCGGCCCGGGGCGGCTCGGCGCGAACGGCCACGGCCCGGCAAGTGGGCGAGGAGGTGAGACGGCTCGTTCAGTGGGCCGAGTCGACAACGAGCGGGGACCGGGCCGAGCTCGATTTCGAGCCTTCGGCTCTGGCCTGGTCGACCCTGAGCGTCACCGCGGACGAGTGCCCAGGCTCGCGTCGCTGCTCCGCGGGCAGCGAGTGCTTCGCGGAGGCAGCCCGCGCGAAGGCGGCCGCGGCCGACATCGTCGTCGTCAACCTCCACCTTCTCGGCGCCCACCTGCGCACCGGGGGAGAGGTGCTCCCCGAGCACGACGCCCTTGTCATCGACGAGGCCCATGAGCTCGAGGACGTGCTCGCAGCTTCGCTCGGTGTGGAGGTGAGCCCGGGCCGCCTCCGCGCCCTGGCGTCCTCGGCGCGGGCCGCGCTCGTTGCTGCCGGGCGCCGTGCCCAGCGCGGGGAGGACACCGCGCCGGCTCGAACAGTGGAAGCGGTCATGGCCGTGGCGGGGGCGTTCGAGGATCTGCTCGCCGAGCGCGAGGACCAGCGGCTGCCGCCTGGGCTCGGCGGCGAGATCGCCGAGCAGGTGACGCTCGGCATCGAACGGCTGGAGCGCCTCGGCGCCGAGCTGCGCCGGGCCGCGGAGGGCTCGGACGGCACGAACGGCGCTGACGCCGCCCAGCGCTGTTTGAGGGCGCTACTTGGTGTCGACCGGTGCCGCGAGGAGCTGGCAACTTGCCTCGCGGCAGGAAGCGACGAGGTCGTCTGGGTGAGCGGCGGGGCCCGGCCGGCCATGCGCTCGGCGCCTTTGGACGTGAGCGAGACGATGGCCTCGGAGGTTTTCTCGAAGATGCCGGTCGTCATGACGAGCGCCACCATGCCGCGGGGCCTCGCGAGAAGGATCGGCGCGCCGGCAGGTGCCACGACACAGCTCGATGTCGGGAGCCCATTTTCCTACAAGGCCAACGGCCTTTTGTACTGCGCGGTCTTACTGCCCGACCGCCGCCGGCCGGAGGCCGAGGCCGCCATCCATGACGAGATCGAGGCCCTCGTGCTCGCGGCAGGAGGCCGGACCCTCGCCCTTTTCACGAGCCGCCGGGCAATGACCGCGGCTGGCGAGGTGCTCGCCGCCAGGCTTCCCTGGCCGGTGCTCGTGCAAGGAGAGCTCCCAAAGGCCGCCCTGCTCGAGGCGCTGAGCTCGCAATCGGCTGCCTGCCTGTTCGCGACGATGAGCTTTTGGCAAGGGGTGGACGTCCCCGGTCCTGCGCTCAGCCTCGTGGTCATCGACCGGATCCCGTTTCCCCGCCCGGACGACCCGCTCATGGCCGCGCGCCGGGACGCGGCCGGCGGCGCCGGGTTCCAGAGAGTCGACCTGCCGCGTGCGGCCACGTTGCTGGCCCAAGGAGCCGGGCGACTCATCAGGACGGCCACCGACAAAGGCGTCGTCGCCGTGCTCGACCCTCGTCTTGCCACCGCCTCTTATGGCCCAGCCCTCGTCAGGGCACTGCCGCCCATGCGGCGCACGAAGGACCGGGCGGAGGCCGAGGCCTTCCTGCGCCAGATCCACGCGGAGGCCTCGAGCACTGTCGGGGTGTCCTGAGGCCCTCCGGGGCGTGTCCGGGCCGCTGCGTAGACTCGTCGTCGACTATGGACCCCTCGAACGAGAAACCCCAGACAACAGGCCAGAATCTTCTCCAGGACACTGCCGGCGCCTCGGCGGGCTTGGCGAGCTCGATCGTCTGCGGAGGCTGCGGCACGGTCATCGCCGATTCCGAGCCCTACCCGTTCCGCTGCCCGCGAGCTGGTGACGACACCGACCATGTGCTGCGCCGCGTCCTCGATCTCTCGAAGGTGGAGTTCGCGCTCGACGAGAGCGAGCCGAACCCGTTCGTCCGCTGGCGCGGCCTGTTGCACTCCTTCCACCTCGCAAAGGCGCATGCCATGAGCGACGTGGCCTTTGTCGAGCTCGTGCGCTGCCTCGACGACGAGGTGGCCAAGGTGGACGGCCACGGTTTCGTCGTCACGCCCTTTTCGGCCTTCCCGGCGCTTTCGGCCCGTCTCGGGACTGAGGCCTCGATATGGGTGAAGAACGAGACCGGGAACGTCTCCGGCTCGCACAAGGCCCGCCATCTTTTCGGGCTCCTCGTCCATCTCGAGGTCGTCGAACGCCTCGGCATGACCGAGGGCCCGCCCCCGCCCCTCGCGATCGCCAGCTGCGGCAACGCCGCCCTGGCCGCGGCTGTCGTCGCAGCCGCGGGACGTAGGCGTCTGCTCGTGTTCGTCCCGACCGACGCCGAGCCGGCAGTCGTCGATCGCCTGCGCGCCCTCGGCGCCGAGATCACCGTGTGCGAGCGCGAGGAGGGTGTGGCGGGAGACCCCACCTACCACCGCCTGCAGAGGGCGATCGCCGACGGGGCCCTCCCCTTTACCTGCCAGGGCAACGAGAACGGCCTCGCCATCGAAGGCGGCGAGACCCTCGGCTACGAGATGGCAGCTGTCTTGGCAGGAAAGGGCCGTCTCGATCACGTTGTGATCCAAGTCGGCGGGGGCGCCCTCGCAAGCGCTGTCGCCCAGGGGCTTTCTGAGGCGGCGGCTCTCGGGGTGCTCGGCTCGGTGCCCCGGGTGCACACCGTGCAGACCGCCGGCGCCTGGCCGTTGGCCCGGGCGCTCGAGAAGCTGGAGGGGCGCCTCCCGCCCGGCGCCGGGCCCGATGACATCGCCGCGGCGGTGCGCTACGGCGCCACCCACCGCTCGGAGTTCATGTGGCCCTGGGAGACGGTGCCCCACAGCCTGGCGCACGGGATCCTCGACGACGAGACCTATGACTGGGTCGCCCTCGTGGAGGCGATGCTCACAACAGGCGGGCAGGCGCTGGTCGTGAACGAGGACGAGATCGCCGAGGCCAGCACGATCGGGGCCGGGGCCACCGGCATCGGCGTGGACCCGACCGGCTCGGCTGGCCTGGCCGGGCTCGCCAAGCTCGCCCGCCAGGGCGGCATCGGTGCCGACGAGACTGCGGCCGTGCTCTTCACGGGGGCGCCCCGCTAGAGCCGCCGGATCAGTAGCCGAGGCGCTCGATCATCTCCGGGTGGCGTTGCCAGCCCTTTTCGACCTTCACGAACAGCTCCAGGTAGGCGCCGGGCTCGAGCTGCTGGCGCACGGCGGTGCCGGCGGCCTTGAGCACCCGGCCCCGCTTGCCGATGACGATCCCCTTTTGCGACTCGCGCTCTACGAGGATCTCGCAGCGGATCCGGGGCCACTCCCACTCGGTCACCCGGCACGCGATCGAATGGGGGAGCTCCTCTTCGGCGTGCTTGAGCAGCTGCTCGCGTACGAGCTCGGCGACGAAGAAGGCCTCGGGGACGTCGCTCACCATGCCGGCTGGGAAGTAACGCGGACCCTCGGGCATACGTGTCGCCAGGTACTCGACAAGGGCAGGCACGCCTTCGCCTGTCCTGGCGGAGAGAGGGAAGTACTCGGCTTGTCCGAGGCCGAGCTCGCTGGCCGCGAAGGCAAGGTGCTCGAGCACCTTCGGGCCGTCAACGCGGTCGATCTTGTTGAGAGCGATCACCGTGTCGGGGCGCAGCCGCTCAGCGATGTAGCGATCGCCCAGCCCGATCGGCGCGCTCGCCTCGAGGAGGAGCACGCAGCAGTCGACGTCGTCGAAGGTGGAGGCAGCCGTCTCGTTGAGGCGGCTGCCGAGGGGCGTGCGCGGCCGGTGCAGACCCGGGGTGTCGGTGAAGATGATCTGGCCGTCGGGACGGTCGAGCACCCCGCGTATGCGCGTGCGCGTCGTGTTCGGCGTAGCGGAGGTGATGGCGACCTTGTGCCCGAGGATCTGGTTGAGAAGCGTCGACTTGCCGACGTTCGGCCGGCCGACGAGGGCGACGAAGCCGGACCGGAAGGCAGCCTCGGCGCTCCCGCTGTCGCTCACCGGCGGCTCTCGCCCTCGAGGTGCTCGGCCCTGTCACCCTCGGCACGCTCCGAGTCGGCCTCGCGCTCGGCCCGCTCGGCCCTCGACCCGGAACGGTCCTCACGCTCCGCGGCCCGGTGGGCACGCTCGGCCAGCCACTCCTCGTCGGGGTTCTTCGGCCCGGCGTGGAGCGGAGAACCGTCGAGGCGCAGGATCCGGACGCTGCCGATGCGCCGCCCCTGCAGCTTCTCGGCGACGAGGAGGTGGCCGTCGACCTCAATCGACTCGCCCTCTAAGGGGACGTGCCCGCTCACGGCCAGCACCAGGCCGCCGATCGTGTCCCAGTCCCCGGTCGGAAGCTCGGCGCCGAGGATCTCGTTCACCTCGTCCACGGCCATCTTGCTCGAGACCCGGAACTGCCCCCCGCCGAGGGGCACGATCAAAGGCTCGTCGACGTCGAACTCGTCCACGATCTCGCCGACGAGCTCCTCGATTAGGTCCTCGAGCGTCACGACCCCCGCCGTGCCTCCGTACTCGTCGATGACGACGGCGAGGTGGAACTGGCCCGCCTGCATCTCACGCATGAGGGGGGCGACTCGCTTGGTCTCCGGCACGTAGTTCGCAGGCCGGCAGACCGCGATCACAGGCGAGTGCTCCTTGCCGCTACGCGCGGCGCGGATCAGGTCCTTGGTGAAGGCGATACCGACGACGTCGTCGAGGCTCTGGTTGAAAACCGGGATGCGGCTGAAACCGGCCTCGATCGCCCGCTCGAGCACAGCCCCTGTCTCGAGCGAGTCTTCCACGGCCACGACGTCGGGCCGGGGCACCATGACCTCTCTCACGATCGTGTCGCCGAACTCGATGATCGAGTGGATGAGGACCCGCTCGTCGCTCTCGATGGCCTCGTCCAGGGCGGCGACATCGGCGAAGGCGAGCAGCTCGGACTCGGTCACATCCGCCTCTGTCCGGGCGTTGCGCCCCCCGGGGGTGATGAGGCGGGCGAGGCCGATGAGCGCATGGGAGACAAAGCGCGTCGGCGGGAAGCGCACGAGGGTCGTGACTAGGGGAGCCGCGAGCAGGGCGGCCCGGTCGGAGTGGCGCACCGCCCACTGCTTAGGAACGGCCTCGGAGAACACGAAGATGACGACGACCTCGAAGGCTGTCGCGACGGCGACGCCGATGGGTCCGAAGACCTGCGCAGCGATGACGCCGACGAGGGTCGCCGCCACGAGCTGGCACAGCAGCACCAAGAGCAGGATCGGGGCGAGGAAGGCTTCCGGGTCCTCGACGAGGCGGCGCAAGGAGCGCGCGCCCCGCTGGTCGGCGTCATCGAGGGATTTGGCGCGCGCCCGCGAGGTCCTCGTGAGGCCCGTCTCCGCGAGTGACAAGACCGCGGAGCCGGCGATGAGCACGAAGACAGTCACGAGCAGGCCGGCGTCGGCGCCGGTGAAGCTTCGCGTCGTCGCCAGCAAAAGGGCCACCGTGGCCTCGATCACGGGCTCGAGCCTGTTTTTTGGTAATGGGCGGCGAGGAGCTGCTGCTCGAGCGCTTCCATCGCGGCCGCCTCCTCGTCCTCCTCGTGATCCATACCGAGCAGGTGCAAGATGCCGTGCACGACGAGAAGGGCGAGCTCGTCGTCGTAGCTGCCCGCGTGCTCGGGGGCCTGGCGCCAGGCGATCTCCGGGCAGATGACGACATCGCCGATCAAAAGGGGCATCTCCTCGAGCTCCTCCGGTCCGCGGCCCGGGCCGCTCGCCTCCGCGGCGGGGACGTGGCCGGGGCCGATGAGTTCGTCCTCGATCGGGAACGAGAGCACGTCAGTCGGCCCCTTGCGTCCCAAGAAGCGCTCGTTGAGCCCGGCTATGGCGGTCTCGTCGACGAACATGAGCGACAACTCGGCCCCGTCCGATATCCCGCGGTCGGCGAGCACCCGCTCGGCGAGCGTCACCCAGCGGGAAAGCTCGACCGGTCTGTCGGACTGCTCGTCGGCAGCGAAGACCTCGGCGCTCACCGCGCCGGCCGAGCTGGAGGGGACTGGGTGGGCTCTGGCGGAGCGGCCTCGTGGTTCCCCCTGCCGGTCCCGGGGCGGTTGCCGCCGGCCCCGATGCTGCGGGCCTGTGCGGTGCGCTCGTAGGCGGTGACGATCTCGCGCACGATGCGGTGGCGGACGACGTCGGCCTGGCCGAGCTTGATGAACGAGATGCCTTCGATCTCGCCGAGCAGCTCTTCGAGGTCCAAAAGGCCCGAGCGCCCGCCGGTGATGTCTATCTGGGTCACGTCGCCGGTGACGACGACCTTGGTGCCAAAGCCGATTCGGGTGAGGAACATCTTCATCTGCTCGGGCGTGGTGTTCTGCGCCTCGTCGAGGATCACGAAGCTCCCGTTCAAGGTGCGGCCGCGCATGAACGCGAGCGGGGCCACCTCGATGGCCCCCCGCTCGAGGAGCCTCTGGGTGCCCTCAGGCTCGAGCATGTCGTAGAGGGCGTCGTAAAGGGGCCGCAGGTAGGGGTCCACTTTGGCCATGAGATCGCCGGGTAGGAAGCCGAGCCTCTCCCCGGCCTCGACCGCGGGCCGGGTCAAGATGATGCGCGCCACTTCTTTTGCCTGCAGGGCCTGCACAGCGAGGGCGACGGCGAGATACGACTTGCCGGTGCCGGCGGGCCCGATGCCGAAGGTGATCGTGTTGACCGAGATGGCGTCCACATAGCGCTTTTGGCCGGCCGTCTTCGGGTGCACCTTGCGGCCCCGGGCGGAGCGGCCCGCCTCGGCGTTGAGTATCTCCGAGGGGCGCACGTCGTCCTTGACCATCTCGATGGTGTGCCCGAGGTTGGTGGGGTCAAGCCAGTGCCCCTGCTCGAGCAGCGAGACGAGTTCCTCGAAAAGGTGCCCGACCCGCGCGGCCTCGGGGCCCTCGACGGTGATCTCGTTGCCGCGCACGTGGATGCGCGTGTCGTCGAAGGCGGCCTCGACGGTACGCAACAACTCGTCACGTTGGCCCAGCAGGCCCACCATGAGGTGGTTCCCGGGGACGAGGATCTTGACCTGGGTGGACGACACTTGGCTCTCGCGAGAAGGCTACCAGGCACTCCGGCCCCGACCGGTCGCTTGCGCGCCCGCGTGCCCACGCCGCAAGCGTGAGCCTGCACCGCGGGGGCGAAGAGTGCCTGGGGCGGCTCAGCCGGGAGGCCAGGCGAGGCGACGGCCTCCGAGCACATGCAGGTGGAGGTGGGCGACGCTGTTGCCCGAGTCAGGCCCGATATTGAACACGAGGCGCGAGCCACGCTCCGAAAGACCCTCGGCGGCAGCGACGCGGCGGGCGACATCGAACATCTCGACGATCACGGCCCCGTGCTCGGCTCCTATGCCCGCGGCGTCGACGATGTGCTCGCGCGGGACGACGAGGACGTGTGTGGGCGCGACTGGGCGGACGTCCCTGAAGGCGTAGACGAGGTCGCTGGAGAGCACTTCTTGAGAGGGAAGCTCCCCCGCCGCGATGGCACAGAACAGGCATCCGGACACCGCCAGAGAGTACCGGCGGGCTCCCCGTTGCCGCTCCCGGCGGCGGGACCGAAGGCCGGGCCTTGAGGCGGCCGGGCCTTGAGGCGGCCGGGCCTTGAGGCGGCCGGGATCGCGAGGCGGGCGGGATCGCGAGGCGGGCGGGATCGCGAGGCGGGCGGGATCGCGAGGCGGACGGGATCGCGAGGCGGGCGGGATCGCGAGGCGGGCGGGATCGCGAGGCGGGCGGGATCGCGAGGCGGGCGGGATCGC